>OBAF01000430.1_pt1 | contig 38415 bp, 31 predicted proteins | sample 1517851 | NCBI WGS metagenome assembly OBAF01 (sample SAMN04571706, study PRJEB22368) | human gut metagenome | biome: human gut; material: stool | host: Homo sapiens | place: Luxembourg | collected 2012-10-19 | reverse complement strand
AGCAGGAAACAGTGAATCAGACCACTAACATGGAAGGAAAAACCGCAGAAGTTCTGCCATGAAGTCAATCCACATGTAAAAGGATTACCAACCCTCTGAAGCGTTGTAAAAATCAGGTCGCCAGTTGAGCGTCTCATCAAAATCAACTTGTACCGAACGAGTCATTCGTTCAGCCCTTAACCCTCGCGGGAGCAAGCGTTCCCGTTAGGGAAGGCGTAGCTCCCATTAAACGGAGTAACTATGCCAGACCCTAGCAATTTACAGCCTGAATTTAAGTATTTCAGCGCAGAAGTGTTTACTAACGTCTACGACGGAGTAAATCAGATAAAGATGCCGAAGTCTTTGATGATTCTCGGTTTTTCAAACGATAAAGACGCTGCAATCCCTGTTCGACACGACAACTACATTTTTCGTCGTGAAGTCCTAAGAGATTTGCTCGCCTTTTTGCGGAAGCCCAACGGTGACGCGCTTTTCATTACCCGTCCGACCGGAAGCGGAAAGACAAGCGTCGTCAATGAGGTTTGCGCCCGATTGAATTGGCCTGTTCAGCTTCTCACGCTCAACAACCGATTCGAATTTAGCCAGCTCACCGGCCACTTCACCTATTCTTCGCAGAAGGAGGGCGGAGCCCCTGAGATGACTTTTCAGTACGGACCGTTGGCAAAAGCCATGAAGTACGGACATGTTTTGGTCTTAAACGAAATCGATCTAGCTGATGCGGGAGAACTCGCCGGTCTGAACGATGTTCTGGAAGGCCGTCCGTTGGTTTTGGCCGACAATGCCGGTGAAATTATTCATCCGCATCCGCTTTTCCGAGTCGTCGCAACTGCCAACAGCTGCGGCAACGGAGACGGAACAGGACGCTACATGGGTGTTCAACAGTTGAACCTAGCTTTCTTGGATCGTTTCAGATTCTTGGAAGTCGGGTATCAGTCGCCGGACGTGGAAGAGACGCTTCTTGCGAAGACAGTCCCTGCTATGAAGCCGGTACTTGCATCCATGGTGCGTTTGGCTAACGAAATCAGAACCTTGTTTTCCGAGGGAAGGATTTCATTGACCATGTCAACACGAACGCTGCTTCGCTGGGCACAAATTTCCAACGATTTTCGCAACTCACCCAATGCTCTTGAGTATGGACTGCAAAGATCGCTGCTAATACGCTCCGAGCCTGAAGAAGCCAGGGCCGTTCTAAATCTTTGCGAAACCGTATTCGGTGACGCATGGACTAAGAACTCGTCTAACTAACCTTTTGTTATTCATCAACCCGTCGGGGAATCTGCGTTCCCTTGCGGGAAGAGGATTCTCCGTTTCTTTTTGGAGTCCTCAAATGGAAAACAATGCAATAAAAGCTCAAACCGTTTCTCTGGTCGCAAGATTAGCTTCTAAGTTCGGTGTCGAGCCGGGAAAACTCATGGCCTGCCTAATGAACCAAGTGTTCAAGCAGTCGGACGGAGTTGCCCCTTCGAATGAAGAGCTCATGGTTCTTCTGTTGGTTTGCGAGAACTTTGGCCTTAATCCCTTTAATCGCGAAATATTTGCGTTTAGAGGAAAAGGCGGAGATGTCATTCCTGTTGTCAGTTTGGATGGATGGTGCAAAATCGTCCGGAACCAAAAGGACTTCAACGGAATGTCCTTCAAGTTCTCGGAGTCAACCATCAAGCTCAACTGCTACGGCGGGGAGCTACCTGAATACGTTGAATGCTCTATCAAACTCAAGGGTGTTGAAGATCCCGTCACCATCCAAGAGTACATGGTTGAGTGTTTTAACGAAAAATCTTCTGTCTGGCGAAAATGGCCTAGACGAATGCTGAGAACGCGCGGATTCATTCAATGCGCAAGATTAGTGTTTAGTCTGACCGGTATCTACGACGAAGGAGATACGTTTGGGGAAGACGGCTTTAACAGCAGCGGTACTACTTCTGACCTAAAAAGCCAAATTCCTCTAGTGCAGCAGCTTCCGGCAAGACCTTCTCTTGAGAAATCTCGGCTTGACGCTCTGATTGGCAAGCTCATTGAGCACGCCAAAAATAGAGACGACGGCTGGGAAAGAGCTTTTCAATGGATTGAAGAGAAGTTCTCTCAAGAGGATTGCGCTTATGCCAAAGAAGTTCTAACGGCTAAACGCAAAGAGCTCAGTCTTTCTTCTTTACCTGAAGGGAACGAAATCCTTCCTGAAGAAACATCTCCGGCAACTTTTCAGGGAGTTTTAAATGAGGATCGTTAACTTAAAGCAAGGAACGAAAGAGTGGCTCGAATGGAGGCGTCAAGGAATAACAGCGACGGAAAGTTCGGTAATTCTCGGACTAAGTCCCTATAAAACGGTATGGAGGCTGTGGCTCGAGAAATTACAAAAGGCTTTGCCGCCAGATCTCTCTAACAATCCCTTGGTTCGTTACGGAAAAGAAACCGAAGCGATCGCGAGGTCTTTGTTTGAGTTTGAATTCGGTGAAGTTCTCTTTCCTACCTGTGCCGAATACGATGAGAACCCTGTTTTCCGAGCATCATTTGACGGGCTGACCAGCGAAGGTTCTCCTGTTGAATTTAAGTGTCCGGGCAGTTCGGTTCTGGAAGAGGTGAAGAATCTCGGGCTTGAAAGTGAGGCTGCGAAGCATTACTCAGTCCAAGTTCAGCATCAGCTTCTCGTATCCGGCAGCCCAAAAGGCTGGCTTGTCTTTTTTGACGGAGGAACTCAGAAACTCCTTACCTTTGAGATCGTTCGAAATGACGCTTTGATCCAAGACATTGTGCTGCGGGGAGAAGAGTTTTGGAATTTGAACATCAAGAAGGGAAAGGAGCCGGCGAAAGATCCTGTCAGAGACATCTACATCCCTAAAAAGGATGAGGATGTTTCTAAGTGGTGTCGTTTAGCCTCTGATTTCAACTTCGCCAACAACCGCGTCCTTGAGCTTCAGACGGAGATTGATGATCTCAATAGGATCCGCGACAAGTGCAAGGAAGAACTCAGTGAGATGATGGGCGACTATCGTCTTGCAGACTTTGCGGGTGTGGCTCTCACAAAAAGGCTGACCAAGGGAAAGGTCGATTACAAAAGCTTTCTGAAGTCAAAAAACCTCTCTGAAAAGGAGCTTGATCCCTTCAGAGGAAATCAGACGGAAAGTTGGCTTATTCGGTCGACCGGAGATTACCTTCCCAAAGACTTCATTGATGAGGAACTTGAGGCAGAGATTCGATCTGTCAAAGTTTCCGAGCCGATGTGGTATTGAAAACCTTATCCCCACCGGGAGTTCATAACTCCCGGAGAGGAGTGAACTCCCTTTCTTCTTGGAGTTCACTATGAAAGATAACGAAGTAAACCTTCTTCAAAAAATTGTAGTCATTGTTCCGGAATTTCAGCAGTGGACTGGAACAAGGGCTATGAGAGAAATCGACTTTGCTCTCGGAACCAACGGACGGCTTCCTCCCAAAGAGGTTGCAAAGTCCCTTGGACTGAAAGCAATCATCGATCCGGAAACGCTGCGGGTTTTCGACAGACTCAAGCATCAAGCTGAAAGCCTGCTGGAGTCCCGAGGCGTGAAGTATTTATCAGGCTGGGCAGTTCCCACAGACAAGGCTGAAGAGGTTTTTCAGGCCTTGGACGAACTGGTACGGCGGTACAACGATGAGAAAAATTCTTTTTTGAATCGCTACGACGTACTGGTGGAAGACTGGGCAAATGCACATCCTGACTTTTCCGAAAGCATCAGAAGCGCAAAGCTCAGCCGAGACAGCGTTTCTCGAAGGATTAAAGCCTCCTACGAGTCATTTAAGGTTCAGCCCGTAAATGACGAGCAGGAACAAGCTTTAGTCAAAAGAGTAAGCGGGCTTGGTGATGAGCTGATCGGTTCAGTAGCTCAATTGGCTCGAATCTTCTTCAAAGAATCTTTTTTGGGGAAGGAGCGCGCTAATAAAAAAACGATCTCGGCCGTAAAACGGATCAGAGAACGTTTGAGCGGGCTTTCCTTTCTTAATTCAAAGATCAATCCTCTTATCCGGATCATCGACAACGTGCTTTTAACGATGCCGAAGGAAGGATATTTCGGTGGTCAAGACTTTTGGCGATTAGCCACATTGATCAAGACACTGGGAGACGAGGACCTGATACACGACATTATTGAAGGGAAGGTTTCGGTTGAGGGACTCACTGATGTTCAACCGGAATCGGAGCCATCAGAGCTGCCGCAACAGGCGTGCCTATTTAAGACGACAAAAGAAGTGAGTTTCTCGTCGCAAAGCGGAACGACAAAAGCTGAACATCCGGTTTCCGAAGAATCTATCGAGCATTTCTTTCAAGAGGAATCCTCGAATCAAACAGATTCTAGGAAAGATGAAAAGACGTCTTGTAACGGCAATTCATCGGATGAACAAGTGATTGTCTTGCCGTTAAGTCAAGAGAAAGCCGCTGATTCTGTCGAGACTAACGAGCACGAGCATTTGGAAAGAGTCTCCTCTTTGCAGACTCCGCTTCCAAAGGTGCCTTCTGTGGATGTAGGAGAAGGTTTTTATTTCTAAATTTTCGAACCCGGCGGGTTTCTTTCCGCCGGGAAGAACTGCCGGAATTTTGAGGAAAAATCATGATTTCAAAAGCAGTTCAAACTCAATCAAATTTCAAACAAAGCCTTCCAATTGTGGCCGCAGCTTTAGGCAGAAATTGCGGTGTGACGATTGAAATCGGCGGCAGCGGTGCGTTTACCAATGGAAAAGTAATCTCTCTTCCCTTTTTGGAGCTTGAAACGCCGGAAAGCGAGAGAAAACTTCTTGGTTTGTTATGCCATGAATGCGGACACGTCAGATTTTCGGAATTTAATAATGACGAAAAGATCTCCGCGTTTGAGCATTCTCTGGATAACGCCTTGGAAGACGTTCGCATCGAGATGGAAATGGACAAGATCTATCCCGGTGCTGAGCGTCTGCTCAAGGCTGCGCACGTTAGCGACATCGAGTCGTTGGCGAACAAGCCGGATTGGCCCCAGACATCCTTGATTCCTATGTTTCTGCTCTGCTCAGCCGAGCGGAGGTTATTGAATCGAGAATGGATGGAACCTCTTTTGAAGATTCTTCGTGACCAAGTCATTTCTTCCTTTGGGAAAGAAGTGTGCAACAAACTTGAAGGCTTTGCGCTCCGAGTTAAGGACTGTAAAAGCACGCGAGAGGTACAGGTTCTTCGACGAGAAATCTTGGACTTTTTGCGGCTGAAGCAGCCTCAACCCGAGGGCAAGGAAGATGATTCCGGGAAAGGCGAAAAGCCTTCGGGAAAAAATGCTTTCAAACGCCAGAGGCGGAAGTCAAAAGCTACTCCGATTGAAGAACTTTTGCATAGTCCAAACGGGAACATATCCAATCCTTTGGCGCTTTCAGAAAGGTTCAGTCGGATCACACGAGGAAATTCAGAGCCGTATGTAAAACCTTTTCCTTTAACAGATGACGTCTGTATCCAGGGCGGCAATCCGGGACGAGGAAAAGAACGATTGCTTCATGCAAAAGCCGACTCTATTGCACTGCGTTTAGCCTTAACGGGACTCGTTCAGTCTAGAAGTGCAACCGGCAGATGGACCAGCAATCGCGGACGAAAACCTTGTTATCGACAACTCGCAAGGTTGGTAACCGGGGAGACGAAAGTCTTCGAGAGAACAGTAGAAAAAACTGCACCAAACACAGCTGTTCACATCCTTTTAGATGCGAGCGGCTCCATGGGTACAAATCTTGATCTGGCGATCAGAGCCGGATTAGGACTGGTCAAAGGGCTCCAAAGCATTAAAGAAGTCAATCCTGCGCTTTCGGTTTTCCCTGCGACCTCTTGTGGTATGGGCAATTTCTCTGTAGTTCCTTTGATAAGGCCCGGCCAAAGCTTGCAGAAAATCAAACCTGAAGCTATCGGGGCTATCCACGCATGTGGATGCACTCCGTTGTTTGAGTCTTTGATCTATGCGGGCTTAATGCTTCGCCGGCAGCCATGTGAAAAGAGGGTTCTGATCGTCATTACCGACGGCGGTGTACCTCCTGATCAATGTGCAGCCAAAGTGAAGAAATTAAGGGAAAGCGGAGTGTCAGTTCTAGGAATCCAGTTAGGTTCTGAGAATTTTCTCGGCGACGTGATCCCCGATTCTGTCCTTATCGAAAACATCGAAGACCTAAAAGCCGCTTTATTCGGCTTTGCAAAATCAATCCTCCTTTAGCTGTTGAGACGCAAAAGACTTCGGTCTTTTTGCGTCAGGAGGTCTATCAACTTTCTTGGAGTAATCAATGAAATATTTTTTGAACATCGAAGAAATTCGACCTCTTGCAAAAGGCCATTGGGACTATATCTTCTCTGCTTTAGCGCCGCAGTTATCCGCAGCGATGGAGCAGCCGGGGAAGCATGTTCCGTGTCCTATTCACGGAGGAAAAGACGGCTTTAGGCTCTTTCCTAATTATCAGGAAAACGGTGCATGCGTCTGCAACACCTGCGGCGAATTTAGGGACGGGTTTAAAACACTTGAATGGATAAATGGATGGAGTTTTTTTGAGGCCTTAAAGCATGTTGCAGCGCTTTTGGGTTTCGGGAATTCCGCTTCTAAGCTGATCCGAACGGAACCTATCAAGAAGAGATTTGTTGGAACCATCTTGCGCATGAGCAGTCACAATGATTCTGGCAAAGAAACTTTCATTGTCGAATTATGTGAGGAAGACCACAACCAACAAGTTCAAAAACTGCGTGGAAAGGGCCTTCAAAAAGCTTGTGCTATTGCGGGTGTGAAAGAAGGAGATCGAGTTTGTTTAACGTTGTTTTCAAAACAGACTTATCAATCTGTTTCCTGGACTTTTCATACTTATCACTGGGGAGCCAAAAGGCTTCCTAATGTGGAAGAAGAGGAAAGGGCACAGCGAATACAAGGAAGAGAAGACATTCGACGTGAGAATGCGATTGTTTCCACTTGGGAGAATGCCAAGAGATTTTCTTGGAAAGATCCTGAATGTGAACCGCTCGCAAAGTATTTTCTTTCGAGATGCCTCAAGGTGACAGATCCGGGACTGGTAGAAGATTTAAGGTTTAGTCCGAAAATTAGCTATCTCAATCCTGACGGTTCGAAAAGAGAACTGTGCGCCATGATTGCCGCGATCCGTAATTCGAAAGGCAAGCTAATCGCGGTGCATAAGACGTTCTTAACCAAAGACGGCAAAAAAGCTTCTGTTGAAGCTCCCAAAAAGATTTCTTGTCTGCCATCAAATGTCTCATTGACAGGATGTGCGATAAGGATCGGAAAGCCGACAAAGTATTTGGCCGTGGCCGAGGGAATAGAAACTGCTCTTTCCGTTTCTATTGCAACAGGACTTCCCTGTTGGTCTTGCGTTAACGCTCACTTGCTAGAGGCTGTGGAGGTTCCTCCTTTAGTTGAAGTTGTGTTTATCTTTGCGGATAAAGACCGCTCTTTAGTGGGAACTCATTCAGCTCGAGCCCTAAGGGATCGTCTAGCGCAAAAAGGGATCGTAGCTTGCATAGAGAGCATTGAGGAGGACATTCCGGCGGATTCAAAAGGAATCGATTGGAATGACATTCTCAAAAATTACGGATTGGAAGCTTTCCCGTTAACAAAACTCTGAGTATTGAGAGGTCTCACTTTTTAGTTGAGCCTCTCAAGACTTTTACTGGTTCATCGGAGCGTAAAACTTGTATTAAATTAAATCACCCCAAAGTAAACAGATTAAAAATTCGAATACGTGGCCAATAAAAATGTAATTATTTTTTGAGAAAGATCGATTCTTACACAGAGCTTAAAAGTTATTAGCTAACAAACAAGAATGCAAGTTGTGATGAAATTCAAATTAAAAAAGAATCAGAAAAGCAAAAATAAAAAAATAGTTACAGATAAAAAATGCTGGTTGTACCTGACAGAGACTCTCTCCATCTAACAAAAAGCGTCCAAACGTCTTCAATAATCCCATAACTAACAAATAAAAACAAGGATATCACCCTCGTTTTCAATCTTAAAGTAAGCATCTTTTCCTTATTGTTTTTGCCATCACCAAGGTAGAGAGACCTTAATGATAATTATCTTATCTACTTTGTAACTGTTTGAAAAATACAACAACCAAAAAATAATTTTATAAGCAGGTTGATTTTTTTATTCTTTTAATCAGTCAATTAGCTGAGAAAAATTCATTAATCCTCTCGATATCAGGGTAAATCCGTATTGATTTTTACGGGGGGGTAGAGTGCCAAAAGGGCAAGCTCCGTCTCTGCCCTATTTCCAAACCTCGATTACAAGGAATCATTATGGAATTAAATATCAGCTATGAAGAGGTCTACGACCTACTACATGCTGCCTGCACGTCTATTTCTCCCGATGCTTTATTTCTCATGAAACAAGCTGCGGAAAGAGAGACAAATCCAGGTGCAAAAGTTTTCTTAGAAACAATGATCCGAAATGTCGGACTTGCGGGCGAAACTGATAAACCCGTATGTCAGTCTCCAGGACTTCCAACTGTTTGGATTCGTTACGGTGAGGCCGTTGAACTTTCTCCATTGTTGTCCTATTTGCCAAGAGCCGTACAAGAAGCAACAAAAAATGGCTTTATTCGTCCTTCAATCGTTCATCCTCTAACTCGCTTCAATCCCGGTGACAGTTCCGGCAAAGGTATTCCAAATATCGAGTTGAGGCAAGATCCTTCTTTGGATTACGTTGAAATTGTTATGTCTGCGAAGGGTTGCGGCGCAGAGCTCGGCAATGTAGCCAAGATACTTACACCAGCAACATTAGGTAAAAACTACAAAGGTTTGAAATCTTTGGTATTGGATACTGTCATTAAGGCAGGTGGATTCCCGTGTCCACCTTCTGCTATCGGTATCGGCATTGGCGGACAAATGGACATCGCATCCAAACTAAGTCGTGAAGCCATAAGTACCAGAGATTGGCGCGACGTCAATCCGGATCCTCTCCTTGCTGATTTAGAGCGAGAACTGCTAGAGGATATTAACAGTCTGAAAATCGGCCCCGCCGGTGTCGGCGGAGATACCACTTGTCTGGCCGTAAAGATCGCTTACGCCGCCACACATACCGCTATTTGCCCTGTAACCATCAACTTCCACTGCTGGGTTGCTAGAAGATTCGGCATCCGAATTTATCCGGACGGAAGAAAAGAAAAACTGTTCCAAGTGGAGTAAGAAAAATGGCTGAATACACAATCAATCTTCCCGCAACGGATGAAGACGTCGAAAAATTGAACATCGGCGATACCGTCTATATCAACGGAACTGTATGCACCGCCAGAGATATGGCTCATCTTCAAATGAGAGAACTTATTGAAAACGGAAAAGAATTGCCTGAAAAAATAGCTGGTGGGGCGATTTTCCATGCTGGTCCCGTAATGAAAAAAGATGAAAACGATCAATGGAAACTGCGAGTCATAGGCCCGACGACAAGTATTCGCATGGAGCCCCATGCTGATTTCATGGGCCGTATGGGAGTCAAATTGATTATCGGCAAAGGGGGGATGGGAGATGATAGCCTTGCTGCTTTCCAGAAGTATAAGCAAGCCTATCTACAAGCAGCTCCAGGGTGCGCAGTTGTCTTAGCCGCAGGTATCAAGGACGTAAAAAACGTACATTGGTACGAGAACGGAATGCCAGAAGCAATGTGGGTACTGGAAGCAGACAAGTTTGGACCTTTCGTCGTAACCATGGACTCTAAAGGCAACTCTCGTTACAACGACGTAAAAGCCAAAGCAAGAGAAATTGCCGAGGATATCCTATCCAAGAAATAGAAGAGGAGAAATGATGAATCCAGATTTCTCTGCTTCTCGCGCTTGTGCTCAATTTGCTTCTTCCTTGCAGTACCAAGATATTCCGGAGCAAGTAATTGATTTTGTGAAAAGAGATTTGCTTGACTGGCTTGGATGCGCCATTGGAGGGAGTGCAAGTCCTGCCTCTAGGCCAATCAAAAGCGTTTCACTTCTACTTGGGGGCGTTCGGCAAGCTGAAGTTATCGGGCTGAGCTCTCAGAATGTTGTTACTTCGGCCGCTTGCAATGCTTACTTCGGACACATTCTTGAGATGGATGATGTTGACAAAGAAAGCATCTCTCATCCTGCGACCGTGGTAATGCCTGCTGCACTGGCTGTCGGAGCCTGGAATGCCTCTTCCGGGAAAGATGTAATAACTTCCATCGTCGCCGGATTTGAAGTAATGCTCAGGATCGGAGCAAGCATCACCCCAGAGCATTACAAGATTTTTCATACAACTGCTACTACAGGTATTTTTGGTGCCTCAGTTGCAGCTGGAAAGATCTTAGGTCTCGACGAAAAGAGGCTTTTGTGGGCTTTGGGAAATGCCGGAACGCTTTCTTGCGGACTGTGGCAATTCTTGAGGGACGGAGGCATGAGTAAATTCCTTCACACAGCACATGCTGCCGGACAAGGCGTTTATGTTGCCCTACTCGCGAGAGAAGGATTTTCGGGCGCTACTCATATTCTCGAAGGCGAACAAGGATTTTTCAAAGGCTACGCTCTCAAAGATGTTAATTGTGACAAGTTTGAGGACTTCTTTAAAGTCTGGAGAAGCGGAAACGTATCTTTTAAACCTTATCCATGTTGCCGTCATACGCATTCTGCAATTGATGCTGCTTTGGACCTAAGAGAAAAGTTGAAAGGAAGAAAACTGAAGTCTATTAAGCTTTTCTCCTATTCGACTGCCCAACAAGTTGCAGGGAAACGATCTCCCAGAGATCAAAGAGAAGCTAAGTTTAGTACTGCTTACTGCGTTGCTTCAGCAATATTGAGAGGTCTTCCCTCTGAAAAACATTTCTCAGAAGAAGCCCTACAAGATAAAGAAGTAAGAAATCTGGAAAACCTAATCAAAATTGAAATAGATGACGACTTGAACAAAGTCGTTCCTACCAACTGGCCGCACCGCATTGAAGCTATCGCTGATGACGGTGAAAGGTTAGTTTCTCAAGTTTGGAGTCCGAAAGGCGATCCTGAAAATGAGCTGGATTGGCCTGCGGTAGAAAGCAAATTCAAAACCTTGACGGAAGGTTTCATCACAACAGCTACCCAGGAACAAATCATAGAAATTTGCAGGAATTTCGAAAACCAAAACTCAATTTCTGATCTTTTCGAGACGATCAATTCCACCTTCCAAACTTCTTATTAATCAAATCCACAGGAGGGAGGGGAGTCCTTCCCCTCTTATAAGGTGACATTATGACTAAAGACAAATGGCTAAAATTTGCCGTATGCTTTATTCCAATGCTGTTGCTGCTAGTTGATACACCTAGCGGCATGAATCCAAAAGCATGGCAGCTTTTCCCATTCTACATAGGCACAATTATGGCTATTATGCTCAGGCCTATGGGCGAAGCCCCTATTCTTATGATTTTCTTGGGCTTATACGCTGTTTCCATGAACGGACTTAGCGTGGCTTTATCCGGTTTTTCGATCGGCATGGTCTGGTTAGTAACCGGTGCTTATTTCATTGCTCAGGCATTTAGGGATACAAATCTTGGAAGAAGAATTGCCTATCTTCTCATTCGGGCATTCGGAAGAACTTCTCTTGGTTTGGGTTATGCGGCCGCATTCTCTGACTTTATCATCGCCCCTGTAACGCCTTCTAATGCAGCCCGCACTGGTGGCATCATTTGGCCAATTTTCCGATCTATTGCGGAAGCCCTTGATTCTTATCCCGAAAAAAATCCTAGAGGCATCGGAGCTTACCTTGCACAGCTTCTTTACATTATTAGCATGTGCACGGGGCTTACGTTCCTGACAGGATACGCTGCAAATACTGTTGCGTGGACATTTGCCGATCAGCTTCTTGGTTTGAAGATTTCTTGGATTCAGTGGACATCAGCCTTCATAGTCCCTGCAGGAATCATGCTCCTTCTCGCACCTATCGTCATCTACAAGATTTTCCCGCCGACTATCAAAAAAATCGACAATATCACTATTGCTAAAAAAGGTCTTGAGTCCATCGGTCCAATGTCCAATAAAGAAAAGATTTTGCTTGGTCTTTTCGTATTAGCGATTGTCGCCTGGGCTACATCTTCAATTACCAAGATTAATTCAACAGCGGTTGTTCTTGGTTTCATTGCTCTTTCCCTCATTACAGGAGTTCTTAAGTGGCAAGAAGTTGCTAAAAACGGTCAAATTTGGACAACTTTGACTTGGTATGGCGGCATCCTCGGCATGGCGACAGCATTGAATAAATTCGGCTTTTTCATGTGGATGGCTAAGCTTCTTCAAACCTATGTCGACTTCAGTAGTTTCAGCCATATTGGACTGCTTATTTCTATGGTCGCCCTTGGAACAGCATGTCGGTACCTATTTGTATCCTGCGGAGCCTACATGGCTTCTGTCCTGCCTGTTCAGTTCACAATCGGCTTAGCAGCAGGACTGCCGCAATGGGATATGTTCCTAATGTTTACCACCTGCGGTGTTATGGGAGCGTTGGTTACTCATTATGCAAATGCTGCCGGTCCGGTCCTTTTCGGCGCGAACTACGTCTCCGTAAAAACTTGGTGGTCTATTGGACTTTTCTACACCTTACTTTCCTACGTTGTTTTCACCGTTATCGGTATCCCATGGTGGTCAATGTTAGGAATTTTCTCCTCTCTTTAATTCGTTTTTTTCATAAAGAGTCTTTGGTGTTATTAGCTATCTAATTAAACAACATGAAAGGATTTCTTACTGCACTAGGTGTTCTTGCGGGAAGTTACTTCTTGATTTATTGCTCATCGGATATCGGGGTAATGTCGACAGATGACTTAAGCAGAGAAGGGACAGCCCTAGTGACCTTGAAAGATGTAAAAGCTCACGATGCAAGCCTGCCCGGTATCAACCTGAAAAACAACGTTTTGGAGCAAAGTTCAATTGATTGCCTTTCGAACGAACTTAAACGAAAGCATTTGCTGGAAAGTTTGGGCAACCTAAAAATTGACTCGGCGACCATCTTAAAGTTGGAAACCAAGGAAATAAGAGGAAGGTACACGACGTTTTTAGAAGTTTCGTACCAAATTCAGGACCCACAGAAAAACAAAACGACCCTTTTTTTCCGTACCAACGGTTACGGAAGAAATGTTTTATCAGGAAAAGTGAGGAGCTTCTTTTCGTCCCGAGAAAAAGCGTGCAAGGAAAACGTGTCCGATCTTGCTGCCTTTTTAAGGGTGTCCAATTCGATCAAAGGAGGAAATTCATAGAAGTTACTAAAAAGTAATTCATGGAACGCAACGAATTTTACGGGTGAAGGCGTTGCGTTCCTTATTTTTTTCAATATCAGGAGTTTAAAAATGAATGTAAGAATAGAGCACGACTCTCTTGGAGATGTCGAAGTAAATGATGAAAAATACTGGGGAGCTCAGACACAGCGAAGCTTCATGAACTTCCCCATTGGGCAAGAAAAAATGCCTGAAGAAATTATCAATGCCTTTCTCCCTCTTAAAAAGGCATGCGCTCTTGCCAATATGTCATATGGGAAGCTCGACCCCGTCCGGGGCGCAGCCATTGTGCAAGCCTGCGACGAAATTTTGTCAGGCAAGCTTAGCGGTAACTTTCCTCTTGCCGTTTGGCAAACAGGTTCAGGAACGCAGTCCAATATGAACGTTAACGAGGTAATCGCAAACCGAGCAACCGAGATTATCAATGGTTCTTTTAGAAATAAGAAAGCATTATCGCGAGATAAACTGGTCCATCCTAATGATCAAGTGAATATGAGCCAGTCGTCAAACGATACTTTCCCGTCTGCACTTCATATAATGTGCGTTCTTGAAGTTTTTAAACAACTTATTCCTGCCATTCAAAACCTTCGAGAGGCCTTAGAGGCTAAAACAGAGGAATTCAAGGACTTAATTAAGAGTGGAAGAACTCATTTACAAGACGCAACACCGATCACTCTGGGACAGGAATTCTCCGGTTATGCCTCGATGCTGGAGCATGCGGAACAACAAATTTTAGTTGCCACGAATTTTTGTCGTGAATTAGCTATAGGAGGTACGGCCGTTGGTACTGGAATCAATGCTCCAAAAGATTTCGGCGAACGAGTTTGTAAAGAATTAACCGCTCTAACCGGAATGTCTTTTAAGAGCGCACCAAATAAATTCCATTCTCTAACATCTAAAGATGCAACCGTCTTCCTGAGCGGCGCCTTAAAAGCCTTGGCTGCTGACCTAATGAAGATTGCTAATGATATTAGATGGTTAGCCTCCGGACCAAGGTGTGGTCTGGGAGAAATTAATCTACCAGCAAATGAACCGGGATCTTCTATCATGCCGGGTAAAGTCAATCCGACTCAGTGCGAGTCTATGACAATGGTAGCTGTCCAAGTTATGGGCAATGACTGTGCCGTGGGATTTGCAGCATCTCAAGGGAACTTTGAATTAAACGTTTTCATGCCTGTGATCGCATATAACCTCACTCAAAGCATAAGGCTTCTTGCTGACAGTATGAACTCCTTCACTATCCGGTGTGTTAACGGAATTACCGCAAACGAGAATAAGTTGCGCGATTACATGGAAAAATCGCTCATGCTCGTGACGGCACTTTCACCGCTTATCGGATATGAGAATGCAGCAAAAGTTGCTAAAAAAGCTCATGCCGAGGGCATATCCCTTAAACAGGCTGCACTCTCCTTAGGGCTATGTACTGAAGAACAGTTCCAAGAATACGTTGATCCTTCAAAAATGATCTAAGCTGCCTTTTAACATCAAGCCCTCAAGGGCTTGATGAGAGGTGCTTGAATTTGTCGTTTGACCGGCTGAAAAGATTCCGGCTTCTTTTGAACTTGTGTTTATCTTTGCGGATAAAGACCACTCCTTAAAGGGACTCGTTCAATTCGAGCGCTAAGGGGCCTTCTAGCGCAAAAGAGATCACGGCTTGCATAGAGAGCATTGAAGATGACATTCCAGTAGATTCAAAAGGAATTGACTGGAATGACGTTCTTTGTAGACAAGGGGAACGGGCGTTTCCTTTGGTCAAACCATAAGCTTAGAGGGGCATCTTTAAAAAGTGGAGCCCCTCTAAAATTTTTCTTGGTTAGTTAACACGGCTGGCAATTAAGCATTTTTAACGAAAAATTCCGTTTCCTTTCTCTTGATCGGGAACTGTTTTCTTAGAAATATCAATCAATTTGCATAGTGCTCCTATGTCAATGTTCTCGAGATAAAGCTCAATCTTCGGTCTGAGCACTATTGTGATTTCGGTATCGATGAATCCGAGTTCTGCCCCATGAAGAGTTGCGTTGCACATTTTTCTGAGGTACTTCAATAATTCTGAAGCAACACGTAATGTCAACAAATCTCCGTCTTCAGTCATAGCAACGCAGCGGGCGTCCAATTGCGTACCAAGCGTTATTATTGTTAAAAGGAGACTCTTTCGTATTTTCTCTGGACAAAGTTGATCGCTGTCAAGTTCCCTAATCGTCTCAATAAGGGGCAAATCTTCTTTCCAGCTCTTACTCCCCGAGGACTTTTCAAGTTCCGTCCCTTTTTTGACATCATCGCCGCTTATTTTCTTTTTGTCCCAACCATAGAAAGTGCTCTTTAGGACATCTTCAAGTAGGGGGTGGTACTTGAATTCCACCGAGAAGGAGTGTTTGAGAACTGTTCCGACCCAAGCGCCAAGATTCTTCGCATCTTCCAATAATTCTTTTGGAGGGTCATAGTAACCATCAATTACTGCTACTTCAGAAGTCTTTATATTCTCCTGAGAAAAGACCAATTCAAAATTCTCCTCTGGAGTTACTACTGTGACTTTTATTTTTGGGAACGTGTCGCCCACTATAACGTCCGAGAAGAAGTCCGAGCAACCATCAGTGAGAGCTTCGAGATGGGGTGAAATTAACTCTCCATTGACGCAGATAGAGATGTTCTCTGCACAGTTTTTGTTTACGCTATAGACAATAGCGAAAAGATCATTCGCCCATTCATTCCTGTCCGTGGTTTCGGTCCAAGGATTATCACAGTCAAGCTGAGACGCAGTAAACACCGCCATTGGTTACTCCTTTTTTATTGAGAAAAGACAAGTTGAACTCTTTGCTTGCAGTTTTATTTTTGAGGCGGAAAGAGCTCCACTAGAACTTTCTGAAAGGTACGACCGTATCGTTAAAGAAACTTTCTGCAGCCTTCCTTAGTTCGCTCATGTACCTCAGCTTGCTCAATGGATTTCCGGAACTTTTGTACCCTTCGTAATCACCCGTAAGGTGGACTTGATCTCCTGCCTTCCAGCTCATCGCTTCTGCTCCGACCTCCTGCTCGCTTACAAACCATTTTCGAGAGAATTCTGAGATCTCTTTGCTTATTATTTCTTGCACTCTCTCTTGAACTATCGTCCAGGCATCCTGATCTTCAAAATTCATAGGATTCATCCGGACTTCAAACCAAACCTGTTCCACAATTTGTCCAATATGAGGGTTGGATTTTTTGTATTCATCGATGTAGGCACAGATTTTTTTGTCTTCTTCTTCGGTAATCTCCCTTGCTTCAGTATCTCCACTAACAGGAATGTGAGATTGAATCAATGCAATTAAATACTTGTAATTGACCTCTGTAGTCTTAATGGAGTTAAGTTCGTAATCAAACTCAACGGGTGAGACTTGTTCCGATTCACCTTTACCTTGTCGAAGAGCTTTTAGTTTTTCAATCGCATTCTGGTAGGCTCCGCAGTATTGCTCGATCTCTTCAAGAGAGATGCCAAATTGTTTTCGGATGTCTATCCCAAGAAATTCATCGTAGACTCGTGCAGAGCCTAAATATCTGTCTACTGCCTGAAATGCCGAAATAAATTCCGCAAGCTCTGCGTCGTCGACCAAATCTGTCGCGTCTTTGGAAGAGTGTGCAATGTTTCGAAGTCTCCTCACTGCATCTTTAAGTTTTCCTTTGGTTGTCTTCCAATCAGGCGCGGAGACATCGCCTGAACTTCCAAGAGAATAAAGAACTAAGGCCTCATCAATTTTCTTCGCGTAACTTGCCGGGTATTGCATGGTGCAAATTTGACCATAGTATTTATCGTGGTCGAAGACCCTATTTGTTCTCGAGAACGCTTGGATTAAATGTTGTGGTTTCATTGGCGCCCGGTCAAGGAAAATTGTTGACAAGCAGGGCGCATCGAAACCCGTTAAGAGCCTATCTACAACAATAACCAGGTCCAGTTGCTCTTCTCTAGCACCATAAATCGGCAACTTCCTGGCTAACCTCTTATTCAGGTCAGCGTTGTATGCAGCAATGTCTTCCAAACCGTAATTTTTATTAAACATCCGGTTATAGTCATCAAGAGACTTCTTCATACAGCCTTGGTTAACTTCCGCGCTCTCTTCGTTCTCTCCAACTGTATAGGTAATGGCAACCTTCGGAAAGTCGGGAAGTTGCTGGAGAATGTGCTTACCAACTTTTCCACTATTCTTGAAAGCTTTTATTAGTTCGTAATACCGTTGCGCCTCGCTTATTGAGGAACAGGTAAGAATTCCTTCGTACGTGTTTCCCTCGCCAGCTTTCAAATTGAATTTCGTATCGCTTTTATTGATGATGTAATCGATAACTTGGTTCTTATGTTCATCGGTTGAGTAGAAACCACCGTGCTTTTCGTAGTGATCTATGACTGCCGACTCAATATCTTCCGGACTTTTATTTTCTAATTCACTCTCAGTAAAAAGTTTATTATCCAAGGCCAGTTGACGCATCTGTTCTTCGGAGTGGCCTAAGGATTGAATTTGAAATCCAAGTACTGCTCCATCCTTAATTGCTTCCTTAATCGTATACGTATGAAGAACTTTCCCGAACAGTTGTTCGGTTGTTCTAGGAAGATCCCCTTTAACCGGCCGTTTGTTTTTATCAAAAATCGGAGACCCAGTGAAACCGTACCACAATGATTTTTTCCCAGGTTTGTCAAAAAAACGCTCTATTTCTCTTTTTGTCTCAGGAGCTACGGTGCGGTGACATTCATCGATAACAAAGGCAAGATGTTTGCTCTTTAGTTTCTGACGTATTTTTTCTTGCTTTTGGGAAAGGGGTTCTCTCGAATACTTTCTCAAGAGATTTTGAAGCTTTTGGATGGTAGTAACTATTGCGATTCTGCTATCGCTAAGTAATTTCTCTTCAAGGACCGCTGTTCGTGCTGTATCTTCAATATCGATATCGTCATTCTCCGCATAGGACTTGAACTCGTCAGAGGTTTGCTGATCTAGATCTCTCCTATCAATCAAAAAAATCGTCTTGTCAATTGAGGGAATGTCTAGTAAGTTCTTCGTGACTGTGTAAGAGGTAAGTGTTTTTCCAGAACCTGTTGTATGCCAGACGAATCCAGATTTTTGGTTTCTTGACGCCTCCTTGATTTTGTCAATAGCGTGAATTTGGTATGGTCTTAACAAAACAAGCTTACGCTTTTCTTGGTCAATGACACTATATTTACCAACCATCAAGTGAGCAGCAGGGATGTTCAAAACGTCTTTCGCAAAACTGATGTAATCATCAACGGGTTCATTCTTTTCGTTCACCCAACGGGATAGAAATTTTTCATTCATGTCTCCGTTCCTATTCGCCGCAATGTACCTTGTTTCAACACCGTTCGAGACGACAAACATTTGTACGAAGCCAAACAAGCCTTTGAACTGTCCTTCACGACAATATTTTTTGATCTGTCTAAAAGCGTCCATGAAGGGATGATTTGCGTTCTTCAGTTCAATGTGGATTAGAGGAATGCCATTGATAAGAAGGGAAACATCAAAACGCCGTTCTCTTTCTGTCCCTTCCCGGAAAAATTGATTAATGATTTCATAGGAAGAATTGCCGCCGGCAATTTCTTTATTGTTTAGGACTTGTAGATGAACTGTTCCAAGTGACGCGTTTTCCCTCACAAGTGAAACTTGAACAACTCTGTGCTCCCCTGAGAGCCAACAGGCGGCTTTATAAGTTGTAGCCGCTTCCTGAAGCAATTTCTCTTTAATTTGCTCCATTTCGGAATCGGTAAGTTTTATCCCATTAAGTACTGCAACATTGTTTTTTTCTAATTTCTCCCGGAAATTTTGCCAAAGCTGTTCTTCCGTCCGGATGTCGGGCCGATAGGTCCACTGAGACACTCCCGCTGTTAATTGATTAATCAGTTTTTCTTCGAGTACTTTTTCTGGTGTAGACATTGTTATAGTCTTCCAAGACAGTTAAACAAACATTTGCTCAAGTAAGGCCTTCTTTAAATTTTGTAGATTCTTAAACTTTTGCCGATGAAGAGTAATGAACGTTTCCAACTCATTGAGAAGAGATCCTATTCGTTCCTGTTCAACTAAGTCTATCGGAAAATAAAGTGTTGTTTCACCCAACGTCTGCTTGGAAATGGACGACACTTTAATTCCCTGAATAAGAGGTTTCAGCTGATTGTGAAAATTAGGGGAGTTCAGTAAAAATCCAAGAAAATTAGGTGAGAACTTCAGTTGAGGTCTGCACGGAATTGTATGGAGGCCAGATACGACCTCATGATTTATAATTCCTTGGATTTCAACTGCCTTTCCTACGGTTTCATCCTCTGCTGTGTCAGCAATCACAACATCGCCATTTTCTAAAAAGCAGTTTTTAGAGCTCCCGTCAACCTTTCCTTTACTAATAAAGGGCACGGTCGCCGTTGAAATATCTAAAACCTCTGGATAGTTGATCAAGACATCCCCGTAATGGATATTTCTTATTTTGCCATTCTCGGTTAAATCTGACCTGGCCAACGTATTATTTCTCAAGAGCTTGAAGCAATCGTAAAACTTACGTTGTACCCAATCGTTGACAAAACCAGGAAATCTTAGTTCTGGTTTTAGCTGACCATTTTTAGGAAACAGTTTTTGAAGGAATGCTTTTTTTAAGATTTTCAATTCTTCCAACTTACGCTGATGAAAAGTAATAGTTTGATCTAGAAGCTTGAAAAATTCTCCAATTTTCTGCTGCTCCGCAAGAGAAGGTAGTTGGATATTTACTTTTCCTATCTCGTTTTTATTAATTTTCTTTGGAAAGGCGATGTGAAGGGTCCTCTTCCAAACTTCTTTCCTCGTTGTGTGACTTCTAAAGGAAGCATTAACAAAATAGGGGTCAGTTCCTTTAAGTTTTAGTAAAGCCAAACTTACATAGAATGCGATCCGTTCATTTCCTTCGTAAACATTGGCTGTACCCACATCTCCAATTCTCGTTAAAAGTACATCTCCCTTTCGGGGATATATCGGAAAATCTCTGAGAAAATCTTCTTCTGAGATGAATTTATTTGACTGTAAAGTCGCAATGTTTTCTACTGATAAAAAAGGAATTCCGTTACTGGTGTATTTTGGCGTCTGGTGCGTTCCGTCATATATTGATGCTATCTCATTTAATTCACGCTGTTTCCAAGTTCCTGTGAAACCAGGAAACCTCAATGTTGGAGTCAATGATTTCTTATTTTTTTTCATGCCGATCTCTAAATTTTTTGGGAAAGTCCTAACTCTTGGAATTTTTTGTTCAAGTCTTTAGCCAGAGTATCTAATTCGGCGTCTATAGTCTTAAGCTCAGAGAAAACGGTATTGAGCTCAATTTCTTCTTCAGCAGGCGTAGAGTCAACGTACCTGGAAATATTTAAGTTGAAACCATTTTGTTCCAGCTCCTCGAAAGAAGCCAAATGTGCAAATCTCTCTATATCTTTTCTTTCTTTATAGGCTTTAAATATTTTCTCTATGTGTTTTTCTTCCAAGAGATTCTTGGCTTTGTTTTTTGTAAACTCTCTGGAGGCATCTATGAAGAGCACGTCCCGTGACGTAGTATCCTTCTTAAGAACTACTATGCACGTGGTAATTTCAGTCGAGTAAAAAATACCAGGAGGCAATCCAATTACTGCATAGATTCTCCCGCTCCTTAGAAGAGCTTCCCTAATTGCCGCCTCTGCATTATCTCTATACAAAACTCCATGAGGAAGGACGATCCCCATCGTACCAGTGTTTTTTAAATGATAGAAACCATGAAGCAGAAACGCATAATCAGCCTTACTAGGAGGGGGTAACTTTCTGTATGGCGAAAATCTAGGATCAGCTAATAACGCCTTTTTAGCACCCCACTTTTGAGAATAGGGAGGGTTCATAACAACGGCATCGAAATTTGTTGGCTCCTCGATTGGCCAATCATAGTCAAGAGTGTCACCGTTGCGTAGATGCTGCATTGACGTTGGAATCTTGTGCAACATCATATTCATACGTGCCAGATTGTAAGTTTGGTTCTTTATTTCCTGCCCAAAAAACTGAACCTTATCTTTACGCTTCAACTGTGGGGTGTTATGGAGATAATTCTTGGCTTGTAAGAGCAAAGAACCCGAACCCATAGCCGGGTCATAGACAGAAAACCCAATTTTATCTTCCTGACCAAAAGTTACAATCTGTGCAATTAATTTAGACACAGAGTGTGGGGTATAAAATTCACCAGCCTTTTTTCCTGATTCAGATGCGAATTGCGCAATCAGATATTCATAAGCATCGCCTAAGGCATCGTTCGAGTAGTCATTGAAATTTAAGCTTGATAAAGCGGTAATGACAGCAGAGATAAGTTCATTCCGTTTGGCGGGAACCTTTCCTAGATCCTTTGAATCGATTTCAAAATCTCCAAAGAGTCCCTCGTAGTGTTCTCCTTGGGATTGTTCTAGATCTCTAAATGCTTGAGCTAGATTAGATAATAAGAAAGTTTGATTATTTACTTGGTTATAAAAACTAGTAAAAGTGAAGTTAGGTGAGAGAACAGTACCGAACCTAAGCATCAGTTCATTTTGAAGGAGATTCCAATCTTCTCCTTTTGATGCATCCTCATAAATTTTTTGAGCTTCAGCTAAATTCGAAGGTTTTTCCTCAAGGAGATCTGCTGCTTCATAAAGCATGCGATCAGAAAGGTTTTTATAAAAAACGAGAGGGAGCAGAAAGTTCTTGTAAACGTCTGCGGACATTGTCTTTCTCATCTCATCAGCAGCTGCCCAAAGAGCAGTATTCAAAGAGTTTTGATCTAATTTTTCCATCGGTACGCCTAATGTATTAACAGTTGATCGGGTTTTTACACTCTCCAGAATTCTTTTCGCTTTTGTTTCGGATGCGAATGATGGTTTGTCTGGAAGTTTTGAATTTTCTAGCTGTTTCCGAAACAGATTTACCAGAGTTTAAGTCAGACATGACAGATTGTTGTTGAACTTCGCTCAGAGAAAAGTTTCGCCCTAGCTTTTTTCCTTCTGCTTTTGCTCTCCCCAAGCCCGACTGTGTTCTCTCAATTATCAAATCTCTCTCAAATTCCGCAACGGCACTGAGAATTGTCATCGTCATCTTTCCGGAAGAACTGGTCAAGTCGGTGCTTCCTAACGCCAAGCAGTGAACCTTGATTCCTCTTTTGGACAATAGGTCTATGGTTTGCCTCACGTCGAGGGCATTCCTGCCAAGACGATCTAGCTTGGTGACAACTAGAGAGTCTCCTTCCTCTAAGCGGTCAAGAAGTTTAAGGAACTCGGGTCTTTTAGAAGCGTAAACAGAACCACTAATCTTTTCTTCGACGAATCTTCTTGGTTCTATGTGGAAACCAGAATTCAGTATTTCTAGTTTTTGATTTTCCGGATTCTGGTCATTTGTTGAAACGCGGCAATAAGCGAAAACTCGTCCCATGATGTAAAACCTTATGTTCCAAAAAGGGTGTACGTATTATATAACCTGTACGTATCTAATTTTGATAATTAACGGACAGTTAATAGCAATATGTCCGTAAACGATCGATTGTGGACAGAAGAAATCATATCCACTAGGGAAATACAATCAGAAAACGCAACAGTCAAGGGGCCTGCTGGTTTTGAGCGTTATGTATACAGTTTAGGTCACGCAATTCCCTGAGTTAGACAATGGCCGCTTTGTTAAAATCATGTTCAAAGACCAAGAGGATTAGGATGTCAGATAAAGATTTAGCCTTCTGTCAAAAGCTATTTGATAAGTCCGTTGAAGCTTTCCTGTTAGCAGTTGAAACTTATAACAAACCAACTATTAAATATAGAGTCGAAGCTTTTGCAATTTTCATTTGCAACGCTTGGGAGCTTCTTCTAAAGGCTCATTTATTACAAATAAATGGCCCCAGAGCAATCTACTTTCCAGATAATCCGTCTAGAAGCTATAGTCTTGAACTATGTATCAGAAAGGTCTTAACAAACGAGAAAGACCCGTTGAGGTTAAACCTCGAGAAGATTATTGAGCTCAGGAATACTAGTATTCACTTGATCACTGAAGAATACGAGATGGTCTACGTTCCACTTTTTCAAGCGTGTGTGCTTAATTACGCCGAAAAACTTCTTGAGTATAACGGAGGGGATTTAGGTGACCGCATCCCCTTAGGCTTTTTGACCCTTTCCTCAACGATGGAAACGTTGTCGGAAGCAAAAATAAGGGCAAAATATCCGGGAAACCTAGCCCAACATTTACTTGAATTGAATGGTAAATTGAATACTATTGCTGGAAAAGAAAATAATAAATTTTCGATTCCGGTAGAGCATCGGTTTTATTTAACAAAAAACAAGAATGGCGCCGATCAAATTGTACGGATAGCAAAAGAGGGAGAAATTCCTATCGCTATCATGAAATCTGTTTCCTCCCCCAATGAAACCCATAAATTCACAACTAAGCAGGGTATCCTGTACATTGATGGTGCTCTTAGAAAGAGAGGGGTTAGGTTAACGTGCAGTGGGAAAGAGGACGTTAGATTCAACTCTTACCATTTCAACAACTTTACAAAACATTATGGCATTAAGAGCCGCGAAGATCTGTGTTATACGGACACTCACGACAAGCAGAAACGGTATTACTACAGCCAGAAAGGATTGGATTTTATAGTAGAAGAGCTTTGCAAGGATCCCAGAAACATCCTCACAAAGCTCAAAACAAAGAAAGAACCAGGGGCAAAGGAATTCTAAGCCAACCTCCGGTTGAAAGCCTACTCCCATTCGGGAACCCAGCACTAATCCTTCACGATCTTTCTAAGAGGAATTATAGGACAAAAAAGTATAGGTGAACCTTAACGTACACTTTTTGGGTGTACGGTTGTATTTTTGGATTTCAAAATCTACCCTCAAAAAGGGTCGGAGGGCTTTATTTCGTATTTTTCATCTCTCATTTGCTTCTCATCATTGAACTCTTGCGCGAAAGGTGTTCTGCGGGTGTTTTGAGAAAATTAACGAGGCTTTTTTATCCTCGCTTTTGGTACTTATTTCATTCAGGTGTTATTGCGTTAACTTCGCAGTGCCCTCTGCGTGATGATTCATGTCTGTTGAGACAACAACCCCAACACGTTTTGTTATCTGTGTAGTTTTTGTGTATTACACCCCGGGGCAAACCCTTTTGGAAATAAATATTTTGCTTGTTTGAGCAATTTTTTTTACCTGAGCCGTCGATTGGCGTTGTTAGGCTTTCGGAAAAGTTTTAAATTAAATTCCAACCTGATTAAAGCACGGTAGATTTCCACTATTCCCCAGGAACTATATGAATAAGCCTAATCCAATCTCTGCGTCGACGAGTTATTTAGTAGATGGATGCTATCAGAACTTATGTTGTTTGTTAGTAGTTGCTATTGCATCGATTTTCGCTTTTTTCGCCATGAGCGGAATGGTCTCAATTCTGACTACTCTGGTTTTCGTCGCTTTCTGCCTGCTCCTCACTCGGCCTTTTTTCGTATTTCTCATAAAAGGCTGGCAAACTCCTGCAGAATTACTTTCAATTAGCATTTATGGGAGGGAAGGAAAAAAAGTCACAATTTCAACGTGTTGGATAAAATTCTGGTTTTTTCTATCTTTTCTCTCCTTATTTTCCATCGACCTAGTAACAGGCGCTATATGCTTCTCAGAATTAGGTGTTAGATGTTTTCCTGAATTTCCAGCGTATTTTGGAATCAACTCTTTTTTCGCGTGGGCGTCTGCTTTATCCATTAGTTTTGCTGTTATTGGAGCTGGTCCCATAGCTCTCTCGGAAGATATTTCATTGTGGGATGCACTTACTAAAAAGAGCGAATTTAGAGAATTTCGTTTTGCCGAACCATTGAAAAGAACCGGAAGAGTTTCTTATCTTCCTAATTTAAGCCGAAAGGTTGCTGCCCTCGTCCAATTTGGAAGAAACCGGAGAGCTCCCGCTAGACGAGGACGCTCTATTACAAAAAAGTGTGGTGGTAAGAAGTCATCCGACCCAGACGGGGACTGTAGCCAACCGCATCAAAGCCTGAACCAGGCTAACCAATCCCAATGTTGCCTGGTTAAATATATCGGGGGTCGATAACATGAGAGTCCCCGATCCAGTCCTCGTTCTTCCAACGAACAGCCGTAAATCGAAGGATTTTATCGACTGCTATTACGGTAGAGATGTCCCCACAAAATTTTCAGAGATAACGTTTCAGGTCTCGCGCAAACTTTCGAACACATTCAATTTTTTATGTTTTTCCTCTGGCCGGAGGAGATACGAAAACGATCTCACGGAGTTCTTTAAGCTTTTTAAAGACTATTCCCGCATCCAAGCGTCAGACATACCTTTCCGATTTATCTTTAATTTCCCCGATCAGCCCCATCCTCCAATTTCTTGGCTAGATATTCTGGGAATAGGTAGGAACACTTACTGTCAATACGTTAAGAAAGGCTTCTATCCGGATTTCAGAAAATTTCCTAGTAGCAGTAGATGCTCGTGCGCTTTCAATTTTTTAATTTTTTTGAATAAGCATTACCTCAGCCGTGATAAACGATTAGATATCAATGAGGCATTGATTCAAACAACGTCACTGGTCAACGACAGAATGAAAGTTCTGAACTGGGACGACTCGTTGTCAGAACGGATGCTAATTCCATTTGAGAGGCTGCCGGTAAGTCCTGGGAGCCGCTGTCTGAACACACCTTTTTCTTCAATTTTTAAAGGAGAGCATTATGAAAAATGATGGTTCAAAGAAAGAGAAAACTTCTGCGAGCTTTGTGCTCAAAGGCTACCTTCGTAGAAAGGCCGTTAGAATTTACATAGGCGGACCTGACACTCCGCTTCCGGAATCTTCTCTTGATAATTTAATTAAGAACGAGAAGTTCCCGTTACCGATTTTTATCTCCTCAAGAATTCCGGTTTGGTCGATTTTTGAGATTGATGAGTGGCTGCAGAATCGCAGAAATCCCAAAATGCTCTGATTAGGCAGAAATTAATGACAACGCAGCCAAATGATCCCGACTCTTTTCCCGCAGAGGACTCTTGGCCCCCGGAAAATGTGGAGATAATAATAGAAAAGGACTCAGAGACTTTTTATTTATCTCCACAAGGAGTTTTTGTAAAAAAGGGAGCCAAAAAATGGAAACTCTGTGGATATCTGAAGGTATTGGGGTGTTGTGAGAACGGAGTTGACAATACCGTGGGCAAGCTGATCTCCTTCCTCACAGCCTCTGGAAAGAGGCGAACGAAGGTTGTAAAGAATTCCGCTTGCCTCATCAAGCCACAGACTTTAGTAAGTCAACTCGTTAATAGCGGTCTGGAATTTAATCCTTCAGAGAGGGGATCGTTTTCTATGTTGGGAAGGTATCTCTATTATTTCCCTGTAACTCAATCAAAACCATACACGCTTGTAGACAAATGTGGATGGTTCGGTAATTGTTATGTAACCCCGTTTTACTCACTTTCTGGAAGAGGAAATAACAAGAAGATACTTTTCTCTCAAGCCGGCAAAGTAGTTGCTGACTGCACTTGCAAAGGAAAAGTTGAAGATTGGATTGGAGTAATTGCGCCGATTGCACCATGCAGTCCCTTGTTGGTGGCGTGCCTTTGCTATTCTTTTTCGGCGCCCCTAATCGGGCGTGTATATCCGGATATGGGCTCTAGTGGTCTGTATCTGGCCGGAAGCTCTAGCTCTGGTAAAACGACATGCGGCCTTTTGGCCGAGAGCATATACGGAAATCCATTTAAACGAGCCGAAACCTGGGATGTCTCAAATTCGTCTATCCAAAGAATTGCTGTACTTCGCAATCATAATTTCGTACTAATTGATGAAACCAAGACATCCAGATGCTCGGTCATGGATGCGATTTATTCCCTTAGCGGCAATAAAACCGCATCCAGGAGTAATCAGGATGGAACACTACGGCCTACTGAAAATTTTCAAATAACGTACATCTGCACAGGCGAAACTTCTCTATCAAACTTGACGAAATTACAAAGCGGAAGGGATATTGACGCGGGAGCACATGTTCGATGTTTAAATGTCGATTGCGATTCCCTTGACTATGGTAACGACGATGGCACGCACTCCTATGGAATCTTGTCCCACATTGGCGGTTTTAGAAACAAAGGAGAGCTTTTTAGGCACATCTACTCAGGGATCGAAATGTACTATGGAACTGTAGGTCGTGAGTGGATAAAACAGCTCGCAAAAATTCGAGTGGAAAAACTTTCCTCAACGCTTAAACCTTTTGAACAAAAATTTTGGTCCGAAATAAATTCAATCTATGGCGATGAGCTAAACGACCAATCCAGAAGAGTACTTTTGGGATTACAGCTAAGAGCGGCAGCTGGGGAATTAGCGACAGAGAAAGGATTAACAGGTTGGAAACCTGGATTAGCTACTGAGTGTTGCGTATGGCTATTTAAAGAATGGCGGAAATCATTCTCTGGTGTCTTAATCGAATCCGATCAAGTCATAAGTCGGCTCTCGGAAATTTGTCAGCATCTACACCTGTTCGCGTTACTTTCTGACAGAAATCATTGCGCAGCGAACATCTTAGGTTATAAAAACTTCACTTACGGCCCAAATGGAGAAATCCGTTTTCTTGGCAGAAAAAAAGAGAGACTCTTATTCTTACTGACCTCAACCTTTAACAAAATCGCAGGGAATTCTTCTCAAAAAAAGGCTTTTGAAATTCTTAAAGAAAAAGGACTCATGGAGTTTTCTATCGAAGGTGGTCGTGAGAGGAAGGTCCTTCAAATTAGTGGAGGTGAACGCTTCTACACCGTTAACTACGATAAGTACCTAGAGTTCATTGCTAAAAATAAGGAGTAAATTCCAGAGTTCTCACGTATCTGGTAATACTCCTTATCTACTAGAAAAGTCAGATCTTGGATACCTTCCCATCATGGCTAATCTTCTTAATAATTTCTAGGATGTTTTGATAGGTTCTAGCATAAAGCTTGCACACAGCGTTGAAGGTAAAGAAACTAAGAAAGTGAGTCCCCTCAAGACTATCGTTCGCGAGAATTCATAAGAAAGAAGACCTTAATAACCCAAATAACCCAAATAACCCAAATAACCGAGTAAGTTGGACAGATTGTTTTTTCTTTTTAAAAGGCCCCCAGATCGCCAGTAATCTGAGGACCGAGTGTATTTATTTTTTCTTAATAAGGAAAGGATGATCTGATAGCCTTGGTAAGTAACTATCCAAAGATACTCCGCTAAGGACATAATCCGACCAAGCTTGCATGATGGTACGACGGGATTTTTCCATTGTTGCTCTGTTGTATGCATACCCGTACAAGGCTTTAGGCTCATGAAGAAGGCAGAGCTCGATGGTTCTCTCATCAAACTTTAGATTATTTCCTAATGAGTCGTCGTACGCCCAAGTATGGAAGCCGGCCCGAGCAGTGCCATGCTGAGTAATCATCCTTGGCCGTCCGTCTTTTCCTATGGTCAGAGGATCTACCCATCCAATTCCGTCCATGTTGAATTTTGAAAGATGCATATTCTGAATACATCTACAAATGGAGCTGTCGACGAGCGGTTTCGCGGTATATCCGGAACTAAAAATGTAAGGTGAAGTAGGAGGAATTCTTGTCAGGAAATCCAGAGCCTGTCTACTTAAGTAGACAGTACGATTCCTATATTTTTCCTTCCTTTTATCACTTGAGATGCTGATGTTCCAAACTGCATTCTCGAAGTCTATGTCTGACCACTTTGCTTCTCTGAAAGCTTTTCCGCGAGTAACCGTGAGGATAGAAAAAGCAAGCGCCAGTGAACTAGAGGAGTGAAGAGAGAGTAGTGCTTTTATGAATTCAGGTAATTGCGTAAACGGAAGCGCAGGGAAATGCTCTTCGCTTTGTTTATGTTTCTTGGCAACTTCTGTAAGTGCAGATAATTCTTCACCAATTGGTGAGTTTTTTAGGCCAAAGCGATGTGAGGCCAGAGCAAACCTGAAGATGGACCTGATGAGCGTATAAACGTTTTCACCGGTAGCGGAATGATTGAGGTAAAGCGGGTTGAGGATATTGGCCAGATCAATAGGTTGAATCTCCGGAATATGAAGTTGTCCCAAGACCGGCAGGATATGTTTGTTTCCCAATCTTCTGGCTTGAATCTCTCCTTTTTCGTTGAATCTCCATTTACCGTTTTTTTTTGAAAAGACAACCCATTCCTCAAAGACATTTTCGAAAAGATAAGATTGTTTTGTTGTAGTGTCTTCGGTGCTTGCAACAATTTTTAGCGATTTCTTTTCCTCAAGTCTAACTTTTTGAATGTCAATTCCACTTTCTATTTTGGATCTGGCTTCAAGCGCCAGTTGTCGCGCGGCTTTCATAGTAGTCCCAGCCGGAAAATAAAAGGTAGTTCGAATTCTTTCGGAATTTGTGTATTCGATGAAGAATCTGACTCCAAACAAGGGCTTCTGATTCTTATTGAAGTATGAAAAATCAGCCTTCCAACCCGGGATTCCGCCTATGGTCGTCCTTCGTTTACTTTTGGCCTCATTTAAAATTTCTAACCAAGTTTTCTCTTTTAAACGTCTTGGCATGATGGCTCCTGTTTCATTAGAGAGTAACAGCCCCTCAATAGCGAAATAGTAGCCCCGCAAAAAGCCCCTCAAAACCGTCTTTGGTTTGTTGGGACTCTTTGGGATTTCTTAGGATAGAAAGAAGAGAAATAAGCAACAACGTATTGAAAATAAAGAAAAATTTGTTGCTTTATGAATGATCTTGGCAAAAAAAATGGTCGGAGTGAGAGGATTCGAACCTCCGACCCCTGCGTCCCGAACGCAGTGCTCTACCAGGCTGAGCTACACTCCGATTCTTGCGTTTCGAGTGACCTATCGATCTCTCTCAACTGTCAAGGAAAGCAATTCTATCAGAGAATTTTTAAATGCGCTAGTCGGTAAGCAATTTAATGCATCAATTCCTCGAGAAACTTCTTTTTTGGCAGCTTCAATGCACGCATCAATGGCTCCGGAAGCCAGAATGACGCGGGTTACGCTTTCTAAGTCCGGATCATTGCTGCTGACTGCAGTACGAATAATCTTTGCGTCTTCTTCGGAACAATGTCTCAAAGCATAGATAAGAGGCATCGTCATTTTTCCTTCGCGAAGGTCGGTGCCCAAATTCTTGCCGATATTGTCCTTAGTGCCCGTGTAGTCAAGCACATCATCAATAATTTGGAAGGCACGGCCAAGACAAAGAGCATATTCGGCCATTTTGTCTTCTACTTCTTTAGAGGCGCCGGCAACGACGGAAGCCATGCGGGCGGCAGCTTCAAAAAGTACACCGGTCTTTCTTTCAATGACGTCAAAATAGCGAGCTTCGTCTAATGTGGTGTCATGAATGTTGAGCAACTGGATGACCTCACCTTCGGAAACGCGGTTTACGGCGCCGGCTACGATTTCGCAAATACGTAAGTTTTGAGTGCGGACCATTAATTGGAAGGCGCGTGAATACATAAAGTCGCCGGTTAAGATCGCAGGCGCATTTCCCCATTTAAATCCGGCAGTCGGCTTTCCGCGCCTTAAGTCGCTTTCGTCAACAACGTCGTCATGTAGCAGACTGGCTGTGTGCACATACTCAATCATCGTTGCAAGGAAGATATGCTCTTTTCCCTGGTAGCCCAGAGCGCGTGCAATGAGCATTAAGACGATCGGACGCATTCGTTTGCCGCCGGCTGTAACGATGTAGTCGCTTATCTTTTTAATCAGCGGGATGTCACTCTGAAGATCATCAATAACTTCCCGATCAACGGCGAGTAAATCTTCCGAAATCGGGGCGATGATTCTCTGAACGGCGGCTGCTACTTGACTCATTGAAAAATTCCTATGGGCGCTAAATAAAACAAAGTCAAATATTAACTATTTTTCTTTGACTGCTGACACTAAAAGACACAAAAACGAGATTTTTCTGAGAATTCAACCCGAAAATCCGTTTGGCGTTGAGAAAAACAAAAACACATCTTTAACCGTTTGACTATACGAAATTTTTCGAGCATAATCTCGCACTCTGCGCGTTAAGTTATTTGAGCAAACAAAAAGGCTTCAGCAGAACGCAGACTGCATTGAAGTGTTAAAGGTATATACATGTACGCAATTATTAAAACCGGCGGCAAACAGTACACTGTTGCTGTTGGCGACAAGGTTAAGGTCGAAACCCTCCCGGGTGACGTTGGCTCCCAGATCAAACTCGTGGAAGTCCTCGCTGTTAAGAACGACGAAGGCCTTAAGCTTGGTAATCCGACGATTCCCGGCGCTTTTGTTACTGCCACAGTCCTGTCTGAAGGACGTCATGAAAAAGTTCGTATTTTCAAGTTCCGTCGTCGTAAACACTCCATGAAGAGTGCTGGTCACCGTCAGAACTACACCGAACTCAAGATTGATGAGATTTCGGCCTAATTAGATTTTTAAGTAAGAGGTATTTGAAATGGCACATAAGAAAGGCGGCGGATCTACACGTAACGGCCGCGATTCCAACGCACAACGTCTTGGCGTTAAAGTTTTCGGCTCTGAAATGATTCAGCCGGGCGCTATCATTGTTCGTCAGCGCGGTACCACATTCCATGCCGGTGAAAACGTCGGTATGGGCCGTGACCACACTTTGTTTGCTAAAGTTGCCGGTAAGGTCGAGTTCGTTGTTCACGGACGTCTGAACCGTCAGTACGTTAACGTTGTTCCGGTTGCTTAATTAGACCGCGAATCAAACAAAGAAGCGCCCCATTCCTAGCAGGGAACGGGGCGCTGATTTTTTTGTACGGCTATCATCAACTCCATACCTAATAAGTCCTTACGGACAGGAAAGAAAAATGAAATTTGTAGATGAAGCGAAAATTGAAGTTTTTGCGGGAAAGGGCGGAAACGGCGTTGCCTCCTTCCGACGCGAAAAATTTATTCCCAAAGGCGGCCCTGACGGCGGAGACGGTGGACGCGGCGGCTCTATTTATGCCGTGGCCGACAGAAATCTGAATACTCTGATCGACTACCGTTATACACGTAAATTCCAAGCTAAGAACGGTGAAAACGGCCGCGGCAGTGACTGCTACGGCAGAGGTGCTCCCGATATTGAGCTTCGTGTTCCGGTCGGAACCGTGATTACCGACTTGGATACCGGTGAGACAATTGCCGACTTGGATAAGAACGGTGAAAAAGCCCTTCTTGCCAAAGGCGGTAAAGGCGGTCTCGGCAACCTGCATTTCAAGACCTCTACCAACCGTGCTCCTCGTCAATGCACTCCTGGAGAACCGGGCCAAGAAAGAACACTCAAGCTTGAACTGAGAGTATTGGCGGACGTCGGTTTGTTAGGTCTTCCGAATGCAGGCAAGTCCACACTGATTTCCGCGGTTTCTAACGCCAAACCTAGAATCGCCGATTATCCCTTTACAACGTTGCATCCGCATCTTGGCGTTGTTCGTGCAGGTCCGGAATCCAGTTTTGTGATTGCAGATATTCCGGGACTGATTGAGGGTGCATCCGAGGGCGCCGGCTTAGGACACCAGTTCTTGCGTCATCTTTCCAGAACCAGCTTGCTGCTGCACGTCATTGATGTAGCACCTCTCGATACCGAAGAAGATCCTATCGCAGCTGCTCGCGCCATCGTTGAAGAACTGAGAAAGTTTGATCCGGCATTGGCAGACAAACCCCGTTGGGTTGTTCTTAACAAGATGGACCTGGTTCCTGAAGAAGAAAGAGCCAATGTCGTGGATAAGTACCGTGAAGCATTCGGTACGGATGTTCCGATGTTTGCGATTTCTGCTGTGACCCGTGAAGGCACTGAAGCTTTGGTTAAAGCAATTGCTGAAGATATTCACGAACAGCGCAGACAGCTCATCAAAGAAAGCGAACCGGATGTCCGCTTTGATGAAGACGAAGAAGTCTTCCCGCCCGAAGGCGGAGAGCCTGAAGAAGGTGAGCAAAAGTAAGCTGCCGGTGAATTTGGTCAAACCGCTGAGAAAACAAAATCCCGGCGGTTTTTCTTTTTTGATTTTGTACTTTAAGTGGAAGCATTTTTGTTTAAAGCGATTTTGGATATACTGAACAGCTCTAATCACGACGACGCCGTTAATACAACAAAAAGCAAGTGAAGTTTATGATCCGCTTAGAAAGAGTGCTGTCGTCAATAAGATCGGATGAAACGAGATGGAAGAAAACCTCAAGATTTGGAACGATGCAAAAAGAATTGTCGTAAAAGTCGGCTCTTCTTTAGTGACAAATGAAGGTCACGGGGTAGATACGGAAGCGATTGCCCGTTGGACGGCTCAGATCGCTAAGCTGCAGGAAATGGGAAAACAGGTCGTTTGGGTTAGCTCCGGTGCGGTTGCAGAAGGAATGGCTCGTCTCGGGTGGATCAAACGTCCGAAAAAAATGCACGAACTCCAGGCGGCAGCCGCAGTCGGACAGATGGGTATTGTGGAGGCTTACGAAAAAAGCTTCGAGCGCTACGACATCCGCACGGCTCAAATTTTGTTGACCCATGCTGACCTTGCAGATCGCGAACGCTATCTGAATGCGCGTCAGACGCTGACCACACTCTTAGACCTCAAAGTTGTTCCGATCATTAACGAAAACGATACGGTTGTGACCAACGAAATCAAAGTCGGTGACAACGATACATTAGGTGCGCTGGTCACGAACTTAATCGATGCCGACGTCTTAGTGATTTTGACCGATCAGATCGGCCTCTTCACTGCTGACCCGCGCTCCAACCCTGAAGCCAAATTAGTGGAAGTCGGGGAAGCCGGAGAGCCGATCTATGAAGCAATGGCCGGAGGCGCCGGTTCTTCTATCGGTAAGGGCGGCATGCAGACAAAAGTGCTTGCAGCGAAACGCGCGGCCCGCAGCGGAGCCTCGACCGTTATTGCCAGCGGACGTATTCCTGACGTTTTAGTTCGTTTAGCTCAGGGAGAATCCATCGGAACGCTTCTGAAGACGGATCGCAAACCGATGTCTGCTCGCAGTCAGTGGATGGCCGACCATTTGCAGCTGAAAGGCAAGCTCGTTATCGACGAGGGTGCTGTTGAAGCGGTTCGCAAAGGCAAGAGCCTGCTGCCGGTCGGTGTTAAAGCAGTGATCGGCGACTTCCTTCGCGGCGAAATCATTCAAGTCGTTGATCAAAACGACAAAGAAATCTGCCGCGGCATGATTAACTACGGCTCTGATGAGTCCCGTCGAATCATGGGACTGCACAGCGATGAAGTTGTGGAGGAGTTAGGCTACTTAGAACAGAGAGAGCTGATTCATCAGGACAACATGGTCGTGATGAATAAGTAGTCGTCTTAAAGACGATTATTTGTAAAGGCGGAAATGTCCCGGACCTTCCGCTTTTTCCCATCCTGCAGGCGGAACAAGGTGTTTCTTGTCGGTAAAGAGAGCAGGAGCTAACTCTTTCAACGCTTCTTTATAAACACCGCGTTTGAAGTCGATTACTTGGCTCAGCGGCACCCAATAGTCATTCCACTTCCAGGCCTCAAATTCCGGATGGTTGGTGGCTTTCAAGTTGATATCTTTGTTTTTACCGAGGAACTCTAACAGGAACCAAATCTGCTTTTGGCCTTTGTAAATGCCGCGAAGGTCGCGGCGAATCCAACGGTCAGGAACGTCATAGCGCAGCCAGTCTTCGGTGCGGCTGATGATGCGGACTTGGTTTTCAAAGAGACCAAGCTCCTCCCAAAGCTCTCTGAACATGGCTTCGCGAGGCGATTCCCCGCGGTTGATACCGCCCTGCGGAAATTGCCAGGAATGCTGACCCAAACGTTTCCCCCAAAAAACTTGTTTGAGAGGATTGGTCAAAATAATCCCGACGTTTGGTCGGTATCCATGTTGATCAAGCATAAAAACTTTAAAATAACTTATTTGTGTCTGCCCATTATATAGAGGCAGGAAAAGAAGTCATAAGATCCGAACCTAATCGTAGACTGCCGGCCTGCCGGCTCGTTTTTGAGAATTCGTAATGAGAGCAAAACAATTTTTTATTTCAACACAGAAAGAAGCTCCTGCAGATGCAGAAATCGTTAGCCAGAAGCTGATGCTGCGCGCAGGCATGATCCGTAAGCTTGCTGCCGGCGTCTATAACTACATGCCGATGGGCCTGCGTTCCTTGAAGAAGATTGAACGCATTGTCAGAGAAGAAATGGACCGCGCCGGCGCCATCGAACTTCTGATGCCGATCGTTCAGCCTGCTGAGCTTTGGCAGGAAACCGGCCGCTGGCAAAAATACGGTGCCGAGCTCCTTCGCTTTAAAGATAGACACGACAGAGACTTCGTTCTTCAGCCCACCAGTGAAGAAGTCGTGACTGACATTGCTCGTCAGGAAATTAAGTCCTGGCGCCAACTGCCTGTGAACTTCTACCAGATTCAGACAAAGTTCCGTGACGAACGTCGTCCTCGTTTCGGCGTGATGCGTGGCCGCGACTTCGTCATGAAAGACGCTTACTCCTTTGACCGTACCGCAGAAGACGCCGGCAAGAGCTACGACAAGATGTTCGATGCTTACTGCCGCATCTTTGATCGTTTAGGCTTGGTTTACCGTGCCGTTCGCGCCGACTCCGGTTCCATCGGCGGATCTCGTTCTCAGGAATTCCAGGTGATCGCGGATACCGGTGAAGACCTGATCGTTTTCTGCCCGGACAGCGAATACGCTGCCAATATCGAATTGGCCGAAGCTCCCTGCCTGATTGAAAAACGCGCCGAAGCCACTGAAACCATGGAAAAGGTTCCGACTCCGGGCCGCGATAAGTGCGAGCTGGTCGTTGAACTCTTGAACAAGCCGCTGACAGCAAGCGTTAAATCTATCGTTTTGGCTGTCGATCAGCAGGACGAAAAAGGCAATCCGCTGCCCGCAAAAATCGTTCTTTTGCTTCTCAGAGGCGATCATACGCTTAACGAAGTTAAAGCTGAAAAGCTGGAAGCGCTTAAAGGCGGATTCCGCTTTGCAACCGACAAGGAAATTGAAGAGACCTTCGGTTCTAAACCGGGCTACCTCGGACCTGTCGGCATTTCTAAGGACGTCACCATCGTTGCCGATACAACGGTTGCCAACATGAGCGACTTCATTGTCGGCGCCAACGAAGAGGGCTACCACATCCGCGGTGTGAACTGGGGCCGCGATCTCAGAGAACCGGATGTTGTTGCTGATATCCGCAACGTCGTTGAAGGCGATGTTTCTCCCGACGGCAAGGGCACACTCAAGATGCAGCGCGGTATCGAAGTCGGCCACGTATTCTTCCTCGGTGATAAGTATTCCGCTCCGATGAACGCAACTTACCTGGACGAAAACGGCAAGCCTCAGCTGCTTCAGATGGGCTGCTACGGTATCGGTATTTCTCGTTTGCTGGGCGCAGCCATCGAGCAGGGGCACGACGATAAGGGCATCATTTGGCCGGACAGCATTGCTCCGTTCACCGTTGTGATCTGCCCCGTCGGATATGACAAGAGCGAAGAAGTTCAGAAGGCTTCTAACGAACTTTATGGTCGTTTGCGCGAAGCCGGCATTGACGTCATCCTCGACGACAGAGGACTGCGTCCCGGCGTCATGTTTGCTGACTGGGAACTGATCGGCGTTCCGCACCGCGTCACGATCGGTGATCGCGGCCTGAAGAACGGTGAAGTTGAATACGCTCACCGCGGAGATCTTCAGAACGAAAACGTTCCTGTCTCTGAAATCGCTGACAAGCTGATCGCTAAGATCAAAGTCCGCTAAGCGAAGAATCGTTTCGTTTTAGGGCGCCGGGAAACCTGATGCAAGGATTTTCCGGCGCCTTTTCTTGTTTCCGTCGACTTGAAGGGGCTGGTCAATTAATCTTAATGAGGCACATAAAGCATCAATAATTTCGATTACTTAACTATCGAATTTATAGGATAAAAACGGCAGTCTACTACCCGAATTTATTGAAAACTTTTAGAGATATCCTCCTTGTAGGTTGTTTTACTAGTCGTTTACTAGTAAAAAGAACTATGAGAAAAACCCCGTCGCCTCTTATTTTCTATAAGAAGCACTGACGTCATCGGAAGTATTTTTCAATGAATATTACAGATCCGATTCCTCGTCCGTGAATATTTTCAATCGTCTATCGAGAAATTCGGCACCCCCATACACTTTCGGTTTGGATACTTGGGAAAGAACTTTGCTCTTTAAGTGCCCTGGCACATTGCTGTTGGACAAATCAGTCCTCATGTTGACAAGAGTTCGCAAGAAGCTTGTACATAAAAATATTCCCTCCGAATCACTTTCAACGAAAGTGATTGGAGGGAAGCTGCCCCAGTGTAGTTACGATTACTTGATGTCCTTGAGTCAGGCTGTCAAGTCATCCTTGAACTTATCTCCGTCAGGGAACTTTTCAGATTTTCCAATACCCCAGCCGTGATTTCCGGTTGGATAAACATGCAGAGAAACAGGACGGGCATTCTCGACCATTGCCCGAGTGTAGAGCATACTTCCTAAGCTGCCGGCGTACTCATCTCCGGCAGAAACGGCTAGAAAAGCCGGAGGAGTTTTAGTGTCCACATGCTTGTAGGCGGAATAAGCGACGTCGTATTTAACGGAACGATCTTTTCCGATTAGGTTATTTCGGCAAGAGCTCTTGGGCTGGCTTTCTTCTTGCATCATCGTGATATTCGGGTAGATCAGAACTGAGAAGTCCGGGCAAGAATCGCCACTGCACTCAACACTGGTCATAGCTGCCAAATGACCGCCTGCGCTAGCGCCCATTACTCCGACAGTGTGAAGGTTGTACTTCTTAAAAAGACTTCTTACGATCTTGACGGCTTCCAGAGAATCGGAAAGCGGAATTGCTGGGTCACCTTTAGGAAGACGGTACTTTAGAACGAAGGTTGTAAATCCTTGATCCAAGAAATAAGGAATAAAACTTTGGTTGAAAGTTCCCATGGCAAGATTTCCATATCCACCTCCGGGGATCAGAATAATTGCTTTTCCGTTGGGATTTTTAGGAACGTTGACTTCTAAGCGTCCATTAGTGACGTTGAAAATCGCACCTTTGTCGTTGGTTGTTTCCGGTTCTGTGATCGTACTTTTATTTGGCGCACCGTTAGGCCAAAGTGGAATCGTTTCAGCTGCTGAAACAACAAGAGGAAGAGAGAGGAGAAGAGAACATAACAGAACTTTTTTATTCATATCGTGACTCCTTGAGAAATCTATAAGAAGTATATTTTTGAGAAATATAACTAGCAAAGTAATAATTTATAATAGTTAATTACTTTTTAGTAATAAGCCATGAGCGATACCGTTCAAATATTAAAAACCCTGCTGTCCGAAGGCTCATTTGT
>OBAF01000425.1_pt1 | contig 39093 bp, 65 predicted proteins | sample 1517851 | NCBI WGS metagenome assembly OBAF01 (sample SAMN04571706, study PRJEB22368) | human gut metagenome | biome: human gut; material: stool | host: Homo sapiens | place: Luxembourg | collected 2012-10-19 | reverse complement strand
GTCTATCTCGTCGTCCGGCTCACAATGTTTAGCCCGGATCTCGGCAGAATAGGGCAGCTCGTCTTCAATCGTCATCTTTATCACCTAAAAAAATGCAGCAGAAAATGAAAGGTAAAAACATCAATGCCAAAAACAAACCTGTTCTTAAGGGCATTTCTACTAAGCATTCAACAAACTGTTCCATTACTCCTCACTTTCTTTTTTTATGATCTGAACTTCATCGACCCCATTTTCTGATAATTTATTTTTGGCTAGATTTAGGGCCTCGTTTTTACTGTCGACAACGACATAAAAGCAGTTGCTTCCTCTGTACCATGCTACCTCAAATTTCATCATTCCTCACTTTCGCCAAGAGTGGCGTTGATACGGGTTAAGAGGTTGGCAGCGTCAGGGGTAAATCCTACATGTTTATTTTGGTTGATCTTGTAAGAAAGATAAGGTCTGCACTCTTTCAGCAGGGCGCGGAGCTCTCTATTTTTAATTACCTGCTCGTTTCCTTCGTTCAACAGTCCGCCTATATAACCAAGGTTTTCAACGTTTTCTTCTTTAAGTTTTTCAATCTGACGTTCGGCATCAGCAATTTGATCCTGCATAGCCTTGTATTCGTCATAGGTAGGAACGGGGGCGAGGATTTGAATAACTCTATTATTGCACGACATAAGAAAACCGCCGATGCAATTATTTTGCAATTCAATTTCCCCGTTTTCAAGTTTAAGATAATACCATCCGGCGGGCAGCTTTCCTGCTTCCCAATCTTCTGTCAGTTCTTCGGGGGTTTTTGTCATTTGTTTGCTCCTGTTATTTGATTGAATACATAAAGGCCCAGTTCCGGGTTGACGCAATTGCGCAAAATTTGTCTTTTCTCTAATCCCTTCAGCGAATATCCGGTAAGGTCGAACCCATATTTTTTCATCAATTTTGAAGCTGATAATTTTTTTAGCTGATCCCGTTCAAACTTTGGGTCAAGCATGAATTTGTTGCTCCAAAAATTGTGACGTTGGATTGAAAATGCCGGTTGGAGAAAAGGTCTGTAATACGGAAAGACATTCTCAATAACCCAATCGCAACATGAAAATTTTGATAAGAAGATAATTTCCTGCCAAAGTTTCATGTCCGGATAAGCCGCCGGAATCTGCTTGTTCCAAACACCGCAAGCTCTGATTCTGCTATGTGTTTGACAAGGCGGGCTAGACCAGATGAAGTCAAACTCCCGGTAATGTTCCAGCAGATACAGATGCGCATCTCCGACAATCACGTGGTCGTTTGGGAAAAAGTCCTGATAAATTGCAGCTATCTCCGGACGCAGCTCTATGGCGGTTATTTCATGATCATTTCCCCACAATTTTCGATTTCCGCCTATGCCGGCATATAAATTGAGTATCTTCATTGTCTTCCTTTATCTATCAGGGCGGGGTGCCCGCCCATTATTTTTTCCTTTCAAAATCTGGCGGAGGGGTTGGGAATTACACCCAACACGAGTAAGAGTCCTATCGTAACTGTCCTATCTAAGCTCTTTTCCAGCAACACATGTTACGAATGTGTTTTAACTGCCAATGCGTCTTATTCCGCCACCCTCCATAATATCAGGCCTTTTAGCCGCATGCCCGGGCGGTTCTCGGGAGAAAACCCTCAAAAATCCATCGGAACGTCGTCAAGATATGCCGGCGGTTCCGGGGCGTCATAAGATTGCGACGGATAGTTTGCCGCCGGACGATCCCGTCTTTCTTCTCTTTCTTTTTGCAAGCCGGCGGTCAGTTCGTTATAAGTGCGAACGCAAAGTGCGGCCACTTTCAAAAGCTCGTCGGGAAACAGGCTCACGCTTTGCCGCTGCCAGTTGTCTGTTCCTTTGTCTTCCGGCTTTTGCCAGGAACGCTGGATATTAGCCGAATAGGTTGTGTGCAACTGTCCGTCTTTAATGTTAACCTCTTTTCTTTGAAAGATGGCCACCGACAAGCCCCGGTCGCGGTTGCTGATGAAAAGTTTGTTTTTGTTTTCTTCGTTCATTGTCTTTTTTCTCCAATTAGTGTTGTTTGCTCTTATGTAGTCTGACAGCTTTTTTCTGTTTTTTAAAATTGTGAAGGTATGTAACAGCCAAGTTTTGCGGCAAAATGAAGAAGATCATCAATATATTGACAAACTTCTTCTTTATAGCCTTTTTCAAAACACAGCCGCCGGGGAATTTTGACCTCGCCTTTGGAAGTTTTGACAATATCAAAGTAAAACATGCCGCGCATAAAGTAGTCGAACTGGTCGTCGGTGATGTTTTGTATTTCATAACCGGCTGCAAGCAAAGCTTGTTTTAATCTTGGATAAACGCAACCGAAAATATAACTTTGTTGTTTGCGGCTGACCATGTCCTTAATGTCTTTTGTTTCGATTTCAAAAGGTTTGAACGTTTGGCTTATTTTGCGGTTGGTTGCTTCGACAAAGCGTGTCCAGTCGGTGGTATTTAAGATTGTCATCTTAGGCATGGTTTGCTCCGATTTGTGAAAGAATTTCGCGAACGCGTGCCTTGCCTTTATCAAGCCCCTTGTGCAGTTTGTCGGCGAACTCAGGATCAAAGGCAATTTCGATAATCACCATTTCTTCGGCAAAATGCGGATTATAAACACAATAGAACCAACGGCGTGCTCCGATATGGCTCATTTGCATTTGCATTTGAGCGTAATACTCCGGCTTGATTTGGCGGTCGAACAATAACTTGGCGTAGGTGTTGTCCTGTGGACACTTAAACTCAACACCGGTCAGCTCGTCGCCGATATGGAGCAGACCATCGGGTGAGGATCCCTCCAAGTCATCAACCTCAACAAAACCAACTTCTTCCACGGCGTAGCCTGTTTTCATCTCGAACAGGGTGCGTGCAACGGCTTCAAGCTCGTTGCCCTGTTCCATGGCGGTCGACTTGAAAGTTTCTTCTTTGCGGCCGGTCAACTTTTCGGCGGCAATCTTAAAACACAGAGTTTCAAGCCCTGTTCCGCCGGCCGCTATTGTATTGGCAAAGCTGGCGGTGAACTTTCCGCAGCGGATAGCCTGCCATTCGTCGGAGTGTTGTTCAAAATTATGAATTTGCATTGCCCTGTCCTTTCAACTCGAGTTTCCGTATGGTGCAGCATTTTGTGAATTGTTCTTTCATTGCTGCGGTTTTGAAGTTTTTGTATTCGCGGTTGAATATTGCCGTTAGGGTTTTCATATCTTCAGCGGCGTTTATGGCGTTGATGACGGCTTCCGGCAGCTCATCGGCAGGCGGTAAACTCTTGTCAAGATTATAATTTTTATTATCTTCATCTTCCATTTCGGAATAGATGTCATCAAAATGGAATTTGACAGCTTTTTTGATGATCGTCTTTTTGCACATCTCGGCAAACCACGATTGCCAGATTGTTTGCGTTTTGGCCACGCGGCGTGCTTTGTTGATTTCGTCGCGCGATAAAGTGGTTATGAACTCGCCGCGTTTGTTTTTAATGATACAATAGCCACCGATGATGTCTTCTTCTTTGTGGCCGAAAGGATCGGCCATCTGGTGGCTGTATGAAACAACGCCGTTTTCCTTGGAAAAAGAGAAGACATCGCCTTTGTAAACAAGGCCGTCATCAATTTTGCTTTCCGGATAAGCCAGAAGCATTTTGTTTTTGTAGGCGACATAATCAAAAGATACGCCGTTTTCATTTAAAGTGATATGTTTGCCGTCAAAAGTAAGACCGGAAACTTTGATTTTGTTCCAGCAATCCTCAAACCACTCGGGGGATTTTTTTGCTGCCCAAGGATTGGCAAGCTCCCATTTGCCGGACTGCTTGTTGAATTTTTGCTTTGTTCTTAAGTCGCCGACATATTTGTCGAAAATTTCTCTACTCATGTTTCCTCTCAAATGATGTCAATCATTTTTATTGGCCTCAATATATTTCTCCGCGTCATCGTGGTTGTCGAAGATTTTGAAGAATTTACCCGCGGGGGCTTTACCGTTAAACTCTTTTATTTGCCAGCCCCATGCTTCTTTGATAATGATGTATTTCATCTCTTTTCCTTTCCTTTTTTATAAAATTAACATAGCGGCAAGGCTTAGTCCGAGAGCAAAAGCGATAGTAATATCGCCGGCATTAAGCTTGCGGGCAGGGGCTTGGTAGTTTGCCCCGAAGCGGGCTTCCAGCCTGTCCATTTGCGTGTCGGTTAACAGCATTCTCATTGTTCGTCCCCCTTGTCTTTTTCTGTTTTGATGAAATCATCCGCGGCGGCAAAAAATTCCGCTACTACTGCATTCATGCACTCAAAAATTCCCATTGTTTCCTCCTTTGCTTTTCCAGCAACTTGTCACAGCCGTTTGATACGGTTTGCCGTGCGTTCAAAATCTCAATGTCAAAATCCGGGTCGTCTGCATCAATTTCTAACTTTTCCGCAAGTTCCAAATCGTCCATGTTGTCGATGTGTTCTTTGAAGCTGCAAACCAGATTGATCTTGTCCAAATAGGTTGTTTTTTCCTCATAGTCCCAAAACAGGCGATCCAGCTTTTCTTTGAGATTTTTCATTTTTTTTGACCTTGTTTGTTATCTTATGAATATAATTTATAGTAAAATTACTATTATGTCAACATAAAAATAGTAATATTACTATAAAAGTAGTAAAGATACTTTATCGTGTTGAAAAATAATGAAATGTTTTTATGTTTTTCTTTTGAAAAGTTTACGAATAGCGTTGATAAAATAAAAATAATGAAAAAAAATACCGCCCGAAGGCGGTGAAAAATATTTTGGAAAAAGCTTATTTAGATTTTTTTGATGTTATATTTTTTTTCTTTTTAGGTGTAAGCTTGCATTCTTCTTTTTGCTCGTCAATGCTTTCTTTTATTGCTTTAGCAATATCTTGCATCAACCTATATCCTTCTTGACGGATATAAGGATCAGTATTTTCATTAGTTAGATACATATTCATATTTAACATGAAATTGCTCCCTTTTTTTTAGTATATAATATCTTTTTTATTTTTTAAAGTATTTTTCGAAGAATTGAAAATTTAAATCTGCAGGGAAATATAATTTTCTTTTTTTCCAAACAAAGCCGTCATGTTTTGATATTATTGCAACATCTACTGGCCCTCCGACAGTTTCAAGATCCGGAGAAACTTTATATTTCAGGGCTTGAAGATTGATAAGAGTTTCGGCGAGTTCTGCCATTTCATCACGGGAAAGATTAGAAATGCTTATTAATGTTTTGTTTTTCTCGTGAGAATCGATGACCTCATTTATATTTTTAATATTTTCTTTTAGTCTTGCTTTTATGGCCATTCCGAGTTCTGTTTTATTGCAGGTATCTTTTATTTGATCTGTTATAAGTGCTATCAAGGAATCTAAGTTGAGTTCAAATAATTGGTTTACTGTTTTGAGGATGTCGTCAGAAACTCCTCTGATAAAAGTATCAATCATCTGCCTTTGGGCAAGAGGGATAATATCCGGTTCTTCATTTTCAATTTTGACTCTATTACTTTTTATTAGTTTGCCGTTAAGGTTTCCATGCAGATGAATTTTATAGACTTTGGGAAAAATATCGTCACTTCCGTATCCACCAATAGCAATTCCGGTAAAGTTTTGAATTAAAAATGTTTTAGTATAGTAAATAAATAAATCTTTAATTTTATCAATATGTGTTATCTGTGATAAATGAGGGGATTTTTGTTTCTCTTGTTCAAATTTTTCCATTATTTGGGGTTGAGAAATAAAAGAAAGTATTTCCTCATTTTCAATAAGATCTTCAGGGGCTCGGAAACCTGCTTCTTTACAATAATTTTTATACCAGTGTGTGGTATAGTGAAGAAAATTGTCTATATCAAAGGGGATGGGAGAATAGATAAAATTATTTTTTGCTGATTCGATGCTCGCTCCTAACTCATTAAGAAAAAAGTCAAAAATATTTTCTAGTGTAAGATTTTTTCCGCGTTGGTTAACAAATTTTTCGATGAAATTAACAAAGTCAGAAAAATATTCTTCTAAGGTTGGATATTGTTTTGATTTTAATGTTTCGCGATATTCTTTTATTATTATTTCCACCGGTATTTGATTAATATTAACAGAATTATAGACCAAAATCCCGATAGGATCATATTTTGATAATGAAAATAATTTGTTGGCCGAATTGTAGACTTTACCAGTTGTAAATATATTTGAAATTGTTACGGCACTGTCAGCAGCCATAACAAGCCCGCTTTTGTTTTTTATAATTACTTCTGTAGTCATTTTTTATTTCCTTAGTAAATCCTCAAATCCCCGATAACTACGGCTGCGATTTCATATTCGTTGCTGTCTGGATGGAGAATGATTGGTTTAATGTCCGGGTTTGACGATTCTGCAACCAGGATAACTGTCGTTTCATCAATTCTCGTATATTTTTTTACTGTTGCTTCACAAGTGCCGTCCGGTGCTCGTCGATATGTAATGATATATTTTCCTTCAAGCGATGTTTCCGGGTTAATTTCTATCCAATCTTCCAAAGGGCAGCATATAAGGGTTGTTTTTTCCGGAGGAAATGTCAAATTCATCGAGTCGCCACGAACGCCTAGAGCGAATATCCGGGCGTTTTTATAATTTTCATTGATGGGGTAGGGAACACTTTCCCATTCGCTTTCCGGTAGTTGGCAGGCTTCGTTGAATTTTCCGGCTTGAACGTAACCTACTTTATATATTGGTTTGACTGGTACTGCGGAAGTAAGTTCTGAAAGAGGTATGTTAGTGAGTTCCTGTTCCGGAACGCCTAAAATGCGTGATAAAATTGCACGTTCTTTTTCTTTTAGAACAGATGGAAAACCTCTTTTGATATATTGTTGCATGTATGAATCTGCACGCCCCATTTTTACTGAAATAGCACGATAATTTAGCCCTTTCTCTTTTATGATTTTATCAATTTTTTGTCTGATCTGTTCTGGTGTGTCCATTATCCTCTCCTTTTTGTAAGTATATAGGCAAAATACTATTTTGTAAAATAGTAACTTTACTATTGACATAATAGTATGATTACTATATTTCTTTTAGAGGAGGTAAAAATGGACGAGTTTTTGGAAAGAATTGAGTTTTTTTTAACCCAGACGGGGATGTCTGCTACAACGCTTGGTTGGCAGGCATTAAAAAATCCAAATTTTGTGTTCGGTTTAAGAAATGGGCGGGGGTGCACAGTTTCTTCAATGAAAAAAGTTGATGATTTTATAAATTCTTACAATCAAGAAAATCAGGAAGAGAAAGCACAAAAAGGTGCTGAAGACAGAAATTCTTGAATTTCATTTAATCAACCGCCGCCGGGTTTTCCGGTCGGCTTTTTTATTAACAAAAAGAAAGGAGAAAGAGATGCTGAATTTACTTTTACTGACAACGGCAGGTTTTTGTGCAGGATATTGTTTTGGTGCGTTTTTGGGCACAACCAAACAAAAAAAAGAAATTATTCAGTTAATTAAGGAGTTGGAAGAAGATAACGCTAAAATGATGAATTCTTTTTATCTTCGCGATAAATGTCGTAGGCATAGTAAGCCTGAGGATAGTTTTCTCGGTAAAAATTAAGCTCGAACTCATATTCGGCAATCAATGCATCATAATTACGTTGCATTGTTTTAATAACGTTTTTCAGCCGAACAATTTCTGGGCTGTCTTTATCGGAAACATCATTCATGTTTTTTCTCCTGAATAAAATTTGTGAATGAATTTTAATATTTTATTTTTTTTAGTCAACAAAAAGAAAGGAAACAAAAAAATGAACAATAACGAATTCGGCGCAAAATTAGCGAAAGAAACTTTAACCGGTGACATTGCCGCTTTTTTGATTGATAGGTTGCGGCAATTCCCGAAGCCCTATCAGCAGATGTCTGAGAAGGAGCAGGGCGAACAGATTGAAATGGCCAAAACCGCTGCGCGGGAGTTGGTGAGCAAGGCCGTCGGCATTGTTGCTTCCGGCGGGCGGAAGACCGTGCAGGCCGAACTTGGCAAAATCACCGTCGACAAAGGTCTGAAATGTGAAATTAAGGCCAGCGTTGCTTATGCGGACGAGCTGATTGCGGTTGCCGGCAAGCCGATTTTAATTGTTACGAATTCGGATGACGAATTTACCGGCGGTGAGAACAATCTGAAAGCCGACCCGGATCAGCGCGAGATGTTTAACGCCTGCAACTCCGAATATCAGGACGCAGACGGCGAGGGCGTGCCGGATCCAGTAGCGGTCGAAGTCCCGGCTTTGGAAGACCACTCGGTTGTTGATGCAGAGTTTGAAGAAGTCGAGGATTCGTTCCGCGACGACAACGACGCGGCTTAAGAAAAGGCAGGGCAAATGACGGCGGTTGTTGTCAATATTCCCGGGCAGCCGGTGCCGAAAGGGCGCCCGCGTTTTACAAGGGGCGGGTTTGCCTATACGCCGGACAAAACCCGGAAATATGAAAAACTGGTTGCCGGTCTGGCCAAAACGGCTATGGCCGGCCGCCCGCCGTTTGGCTGCCCGATAAAAGTAATGGTTACGGCTTTTATGAAAATGCCGCAGATGTCCAAAAAAAGAACGGCAGACGCACTGGCGGGTTATGTGCTGCCAGCGGTCAAGCCGGACGCGGACAATCTGGCCAAGGCGGCGCTTGACGCCTGTAACGGTATAATCTGGCGCGATGACGCGCTGATTTGCTCGTTATTGGTAAAAAAGCGTTATGCCGCATACCCGTGTTTGGAAATCAAGGTGGTGCCGGAGGAAACGGCGTTGTTTGGAAGGTGAACAATGAATCAAGCGGAAAAATTATTCGGGAAAAGTAAAACCGGCAAACGGGTGAGGGAAGCCTTAAAGCAGCATCCGCTGATGACGGACGAGCAGCTTCTGAAATTTGAAAAAGCCGTATTGGAGATTGCCGCTCATGAGCGTGGCAATCGAAAAAAAGCGCAAGAACTTTTAGTGCGAATTGTGGCTGAAAAGATAGAAAGGGGAATATGATGAAAAAGTGCAGCGCATGTGGCATGGCAAAAGATGAAAGCTGTTTTGCAAGTAAAAATCACTACTGCCGAAATTGTCAGGCAGAGATGTATAAGTTGGGCTTAAAAGCGACGGAATACCGAACATATCTGACTAAACAGCCAAAAATTGAGAACACCTGCGGCGGGATTGTTGCCCGCTGGGTGAAGTATACCAAGCCGGGGGAAAGCAAGTGGAGCATTGAGAACACGGCAACCGGCTCACACCGGTTCGGCGACGATAAACAGGAATTTTTGAGCGTTTTGAAAAATCAACTGGCAGGGGAGTAGGGAAGATGCAGAATAAATTCGCTTTTTTTGCTAATTTTGCAGAAACAATCCGACAGACATTGCCACTGGAAAAGCAACCGGAGGCGTACCAGGCAATTTGCGAGTTTGGGATATATGGAGAGTTGCCGGAGGATCCAATGTTAAAAGCTATGTGCTTAATGGCTAAATCCAGTATATATAATAAAGGCGGTGCGCCGGAAGGTAATAAAAATGCGTTAAAAAAACAACCTAAAAATCAACCTGTAAACAACCCAGAAACAACCGAAAACAACCCAGAAACAACCCCTTTAGAAGCAGAAACTGAAACAGGAAACAAGAAACTAGAAACTGAAACAGGAAACAAGAAACTAGAAACTGAATCTGAAACAGAAACGGAAAAGGGTTGTTTTTTGCAAACAACCTCTGCCGCACCTGCTTGCTCTGCCGAGAAAGCGAAAGAATATGTTTTTGAGGGGGAAGTTATCAAATTGAAACAAAAAGATTTTGACGACTGGAAGCGAGCATATCCGGATTTGAACATTTATGCCGAATGCGTTGTCCGCGATGGCTGGTTGAAACAACAACCGGAAAGTGAGCGTAAACGATGGTTTATGTCGACAGCAGCATATTTTGCCAAGCAAAACGATAGGCGGCGACAACAAAATAAAAATTTGGCTGAAAATAACGGTTCAGTTTGGCGAGGAATGACCGATGAGGAATTGGAAGCGAGGTTCTGAGATGGAGAAAAGTTTAGAAATTTTGCAGCATTTACATGAACTTTATTCGGAAAACCCCAGTGAAGAATACGCTCGGAAGTATGCCGAGAGAAACCCTGAAAAACTGGCAGCTTGGGACGCCGCTTTTAAGGCCTATGATTTATCTGATGTGTTGACGGCGATTGATGAATACTGGAACTTCAAAAACAACAAAACCAGTCCCCGGGTTGCCCAGATTTTGGCGATTTTGAACTCTAAAAAAGAGGTCGAGAAAGACAGTTTTTCCGTTGATGCTCAAGCCTCACGGTTTGACGAGAGTAACTGGCGGTATTGGGTGGGGATTGATTTGGCGCGGGCTTTGATGATACGTGGAGGCAATAAAAACCTGCGATTTTGGTGCAAAAAAGCTGTTGACGCTATTTTGGCCGAGCGCGTTGATAGGCTGCCGGAAGCCCGGTTCTGGGATTATGACCGAAAAGTCAAAGAGTGCTTTGACCGCGGCTTTTTTGACGACATCGACGAAATCGCCGAGAATATTCGTCAACGGGAGATTTTTGGTAAAGAAAACGCAATGCTGGCATCCGTGAAAGAAAGCGGCAATTGGTTGGCTTCACATTGGAAGGCGGGTGCGTGATGGTTGATTATATAAACAAACAAGATTGTGAACGTTTGGGGTTCATCCGTCTTCAGGATGGAACGTTATATCGGCAGAGTGTGCTTGAGAAATATAAATCCAAAGGTTGGTTATCTTTTGGGGATTCCAGATATTCTGAGGATGATCGTATGAAAGCAGGTTGCCGGATTGCTCAAGATTATTATCACGGCCGTTTTGTAGCTGAAGGTATCATTGATTACACCAAGCCCCGGGTCGATAATTCTGTGCGCAATGAATTGTCTCCGGCTGTTTTGGATGCGCGTACGAGATTTATCAAAGCAATATCGTGTCTGGATAAGAAGCAGTCTTTTGTTATTAGGCAGATATGTTGTGAAAATGCGCCGATAAAAATTCCCAACATCCGAAAAGACCAGTATATCCATGATTTGGAATTGTTGAAGGAAACCGTTTGCCGCGGATTGGATTGTCTGATTGAACACTACTGGGGAAAACTCAAAGTTCCCCGACCGCAGATTGTTGGGATGGCAACTGTTGGTTTTTGGGATGATATTGAAAATTATTATAAGGAGATGAGAAAATAACTGAAAATACCTATTGACAAGTTTTCGAAAACTTTGTATGATTTCATTCATAATCGATAACTGAACCTAAAGGTTGTCACAGTTTACCTTTTCAGTTGTTGATTGAGAACATCCTGACGGTCGTTTTTTGAAACGGCCGTTTTTTTATGGCAACAATCCGGTACCAATCGGAAAATTGCCGAAACCGCAGCTTCGTTTTGCTGCTTTTCTTTCCCGCTCTGCCGTGGCATCTCCCCTCTGTTCACGGCATCGGGTTTTTTTTATTTCCCGGAGCGGTTTTCTGTTTCCTTAGCCGCTCTTCGGGATTTTATGAAAGTTTGTCTGATGGATTTAACGGTTAAACAGGAAAATTTTTGTCAAGGGGTGGCCAAAGGTCTCACTTACTCTGATGCTTATCGGCAGGCTTATAATGCGTCAAAGATGAAAATGGAGACGATCAATCGCAAAGCAGTGGAATTGATGAGCAACGGCAAGGTCGCGGCAAGGGTAGAGGAATTAAAAAGACGAGCACTTCAACGTTATGATTTAACCGTTGATGACATTGTTGAAGAGCTGGAAGATGCTCGTAAAATTGCCAGAAAATTAGGACAAAGTTCGGCGATGGTTTCCGCCTCGATGGGGAAGGCTAAGTTGTTTGGCATGATCGTTGATAAGAAAGCGCGCACAGACAGCGAAGGCAATGATCTGGATGTGCCGATTGTTTCAAGCGCCGAACTGCTGGCTATTATGGAGAGACGTTTTGAACGAATCGACAAGGAAAAAACTTCAGGCTGATTTTTACAGCTTTTATCTTTTCATCAATGAAGACCTGCGCGGTTCTGACGGATTCCGCACCGGAAACTGGGAAGAAGAACTGTGCGACTTTTTTCAGTATGAATTATATTACAGGTTCTTAAAAGGCGAACGCCCGATTGCGACGTCCGAAGAGCCGGTGCAGCACGGGAAGTCAACAAAGCTGCGTATATTCACTGCTTGGCTGATAGGGCGTCACGGTGATTTGAAGTTTAACTTTTACACCAGCTCTGACGACCTCCGGGACAAAACACAGGCGGAGGTTTTGAACATTTTGCAGGGGGCACGTTATAAGTCGGTATTTGGCAACGTGATAAAGAAAGCCAATGCCTCAACCGTCTGGTTTAAGAAAGGCGGACAGATCGATTACAGGCTTATGGGTGAGGGAAATACCGGTTATCCGTCCCACATCTCAATTATTGACGATCCGTACAGAAACGCTGAGGATGCTCTGTCGCCCACTATCCGCGCCAAGGTAGAGAACCGGTTCCGCGGCGATATTATGAGCCGCCGGCAAAACAACACGATGGTTCTGGTGCTGCATTCCCGCTGGCATACTCAGGATCTGATCGGAATGCTTAAAACAGATCCTTATTTTAAGGATAAAATCATATCAAGCCGACATCCGGCGATAGATAAAAATGGCAACGCTCTTTTCCCGGAGTTCCGCAGCATTGATTTTTTGCGGGAACAGGAGAAAGCGCTCGGGTCTGCAAATTTTGCGGCGTTATATCAGCAGGAGCCGATTATTGAAGGCGGCAATCTGATAAAGACAAGCCAGATGCAGCGCTATGATATATGTCCGGCGCAGTTTGACAGCCTGTTTATCGTTGCCGATACGGCTTTTTCGGAAAAAAAATCCGCTGACAATTCGGCGTTCGGACTTTTCGGAACAAAAGGCAAAGACCTTTATATGTTGGACGGCTACTCGAAAAAAGTCATCTTCCCGGATTTAAGGCGGGATTTGAAGAGCTTTTTTGAGAAAGCCAAAACATATGCGAGCAGTCCGTTTTCCGCAATTTACATTGAAAACAAAGGTTCCGGCATATCTCTGATCCAGCAGTTGCGAGAAGAAGGCCTGCCGATAAGAGAGCTGCAGCCGACTGTTCACAATGCGGAACTGAAGAAAGACCAGGTTGCCGATAAGTATTTGAGATTTAACGAGGTGGCCGCCGATTTGGAAAGCGGCTATTTTCATATCCCGGCATCCGCACCGTGGCTGCTTGAGTTCTTGAGCGAGTGTGAGGCTTTTACCGGGGGCAAACAGGACGCGCACGACGACTATTGCGATGTTCTGATCTATGCTTTGAAAATCAGGCGCAAAGCTCAAACTCCTGACTGGGGCGAGCTGATGCGCATAATGGGGTAGATTTATGTTTCGTTTTTTCAAAAGAAAACAGGAAAAAAAAGCGGCCGACAATTTCGCTCTTCTTGCCAATATGTTAAAAGAAGAACAGGCGGCATCCATATCCGAGCCGTGGACATTGGCAAAAGCACGCCTTGAGGGCGGCGCGAAAGACGCCGGAGCCGGTAAAGGGCTGAGGATGTATAATGCCCACTTGTCCCGGCTGCAAAATCAATGGATCAACCCCTTGCAGTCGGTCAATTCCGGTTACGGCACCGCGCACGCATCATTGTTTTTGTATCAGCCGGTTAACTATTATGAGTGCTACTCACTGGCGCAAGATCCGTTGTTTGCCAAGGTTTTTAACGTTTTGAGCGAAACTCCGTTTGCCAAAGGCGGGGAGTTGTCGAATCTGTCGGCAGAGGAAAAAGACAGAGCAGAAGAAGCGGCTTCCCGTTTTGACCTGTGGCAGCATCTTCGCGCCGCTGTCCGGTCAAATTATGTAACCGGCGGTTGCCTGCTTTATATGGACTTCGGGCTTTCGGGGCGGGAATTGGAAGAACCGCTTGACTTAAACCGGATGGATATGAAGCGTTTCCGCGGTTTTCGCCACATAGACCCGATCAACTGCGTTGCCGTGCAGGTTAACACGGTTAATCCGGCGGCCGGAGACTATATGCAGCCTTCAATTTGGTACGTCATCGGTCTGGGGGCGGTTCATAGAAGCCATTTTCTTAAGTTTGAAGCGAACATCCCGGAATTGCCGATGCGTCCGCTGACGTTGTATTTCGGTATGCCGTTGACGCAGCTCATCAAGCAGGATGTCGCCAACTCAAATTTGGCAAGTCAGGGTCTGGCAAACCTGATGAACCGTTTTCGCTTTACCTACCTGAAGGCGGATGAGAGTTCTTTTACGACCGAAAACGCCAAATGCTTTAAGGACAGGCTGAATTTTATGTCGTTTGTGCAGGACAACTTCGGTGTTTGTCCGATCAAGACGACGGAAGACGTTATGCAGCTGACAACCAGCCTTGCCGGTATGGCGGAAAACGTCGAAGAATTCTATTTGCTGATTTCCGCCAAAACGGATATTCCTTATACGGAGCTGATGGGCAAATCGGCCGAAGGTATGAACGCTACCGGTTCGGGCGACCGCCGCAAATGGTATGACAAATGCCGCAGCATTCAGGAATCAGTAAAAAATAATCTGCTGTTTATGTATGGCATTGTTGCCGGGGTTGACAGCGGGAAGTTTGTCAAATTTACGGACTTCACCTTTAACCCGTTGGAAGAGGCAACGGAAAAAGAGCTTGCGGAAAATATCAAGTCGTATGCCGAGGTAGCGAGTGCGCTTGTCAACCTTGGAGCAAAGCAGGATGAAGTCTTTGAGTGGTTAAAACAGTTTAAGCAGTTTAACCTTGACGGTTTGTCGTTTGATACCGAAACGGAAGGTCTCGGCGGCTATGAGGACATCACGCCGCAGGTTATGTCAGAGTTTCAGGCGGCAAACGAGTGGCGGGAAGAAGACCATCCGCGCGGCAAAGACGGAAAGTTCGGCCAAGGCGGCGGTGATGATGAGGAAGTATCTTTTGAAGAGCAACTTTCGCAGATAATTGAAAAAGCGAAAAATGCACCAAATGAACGTCAAATAATCACATTGGGAAAAGCTTCTGATCGTTTAGTTAAAGAAGCAGAAAAGAAAGGTTTCAATATTAGTGATTTTATTCATAATTTAGATGTTTCAGGGGTTCGACATGCTTTTTTAGAGCATGGAAACGAGAAAACAGAAAGCAAAAGAGGGCAAACAGCTATTTCTTATGACGATTTGAAAAAAGTACCTGAAATCATTAGTGATTATGATAATGTCGAATTTCCGGGAAAGAATAAAATCGGACGTGATGTTATTAAATATACTAAAAAATTTAGCGATGGAACGGTATATTATGTCGAAGAAATACGAAACGGAAGGCGAACTCTGACCATTCAAACAATGTATAAAAGCAAAAGCCGGTAATTCTAGGACTTTTGCAGAATTAAGCTGCAACCCTCGGAACAATACCGACTTTATGTACGTATAATACCCTAAAAAACGAAAAAAGGCAAGTAGATAATGCAAAAGCAGAACGCACGAGCGCGAGCGGCGGGCGGGTTCAAAGTGATGGATGACATTGCCAAAAACAAGCACGCCGATTTTTACTATCGCAAAGCGATTGAGGCGGAGACGGAAAAAATGCTCTCCGCCTTATTTGCGAGCCTGGAAGACGTCTACACCACCGTTCGTATGGAAAATGCCGCTCCTCAGGGGAAAAAGCCGACTGTGCGCAATGTGGAAAAGCTGATTGCTTGGTATAAAGGGGAATATCTCGGGCGTTTTTTGCGCAATGCCGAGAAGATTGTACAAAAATTTGTACGTCTTGTTAAGCGCGGTGCAAAATCTTCCCTTGCGCGGGTTATGCGCGAGATGTACGGCGACAGTTTTACCCTTAATTTTGACAGCAAAGAGGTTGAAGAAACCATTCGGCTGATTATCCGCCGCAATATCGGGTTAATCCAGAACACGACGCTTCAGACCTTAAACAATGTTGAAAATATCGTATATGACGGGATGACAACGGGGCAGCGCTGGGAAACGGTTGCCAAAGACCTTAAAACTCAGACCCACATTGCCAAAGACCGGATAAAGAGGATTGCCCGCGACCAGACGGCAAAAGCGAATGCGGCGTTTAACGAGCAAGCGCAGGCTGCTGCGGGAGTAAAGTTCTTTATGTGGTCAACCGCGCATGACGAACGTGTATCAACCGGCAAAGGCGGGCACAAACAGCTTGACGGCAAGATTTACAAATGGGGCGATTCCGAGCATTATCCGGTGATTGATGCCTACGGGCACCGTGGTCTTCCGGCAGAACGGCCGAACTGCCGCTGTATTGCGCGTTCAATTCTTGTTGCACCCGATTATGAGGCTAAGAGACTTTCTGACGGCTCATATGAAATAATCAAAGGCAGAATTTAATGGTACATCTTTTGACTTACACAACCCGCCTCAGCAATGAGAGCGGGCACCGGCATATAGATGAAAACGGGTATCTCTTCGTTGACGAAAGCCCGATTTTGCGGTCAGGGATACTTGAATATCTGGGCAAAGAGCTGATAGATGGCGGCAGTCCGGATGTTGACGGAGAAGAGATAGACCCGGACAAGATTTATAAGGTTTACATTTCTCCCATTGAGCTGGCCAAGGGGGCAGAGAGTTTCAAGCTTCTGCCTCTGGTCAACGGGCATGAATGGCTTGGCATGGACGGCGAAGACGCCAAAGGCCGGCAGGAAGGCTCAACGGGAGAACGCGCGGAAATCAAGGGGGATAAGCTTTTTGTCCCCCTTAAATTTACCGGCGACGGAATTCTTGCCGACTTAAAAGACGGCAAAGAAGAGCTATCGGCGAGCTATACCAATAAATTGAGCAAATCTGGGGTATCTGATTATGATTTCATAGCTTCCGATATTAAGGGCAATCACATAGCCCTCGTGGAACGGGGTCGGTGCGGCTCCGATGTGAGAGTGTTAAATAACAAAATGGAGAAATCACAAATGAAGTCTAAAAACGAAATGAAACTCGTTATTGACGGCAAGGAGATTGACCTCGGCAAATTTTTCGAGCAGGAAGCCGGAGAAGAAGCCCACGAGGGCACTGGCGCAATCACTGAAAGCGATAACGATTCTGTCGACAAAAGAAAGCTGATTGATGAAGTCGGCGGCATTTTGAAAGGAAAAGTCGACGAGGAACTCTGGCGCACCGTTATCGGCAAGCTGGAAAAGCTGGCCTACGACGGATCGGAAACATCCGAAAGCGACAATGAAGAACCGGAAAAACCGGAAGATCCTGCAATGGAAAACGAAGACGGCGAAGCGCTTAAAGGCGGAGAACACGCCTGTAAAGCGGCAAATTCCTTTGAGAAGATCTACACCAAGCTGTCAAACGCCTGGGCAAAAAAGGAAAAAGACAGAAACGCCGGCTTGAAGCGTGCTTACAACGCCGCGAGTGCGGTTATTGGCGAATTTAATCCGTTCGGCTTAACTGAACGTGAAATGCTGGTCAAGGCTCTCAATCATCAGGGCATTGAAACCGACAAAGAGAGCGTGCCGGAACTGTATGCCATGTTAAAAGTCTGCAACTCGCAGACTAAGGTGGACAACGGTTTTGATTATGGCACCGGTGGTTCCGATGAAATTGAAATCAACATTTAAGAGGAAAAAGAAATGCAGAGTCAAGTATATATCAATCAGGCCTTAGGCCAGCCGGGAACGATCTCCCGTCTTAATCCGATTGACAAGATTCCGGTTGTGGCTGAGGGCAGCGCAGTTGTTGCCGGCGGGTTTGTTTTTGAAGGCACGGATCCGGAAACTCAGGTTATCGGCTGCAGCGCATCGACTGCGTCTAAAACGGCGGACGATATTGCCGGTGTTGCCGTGCTGGAAGGTTTTCAGTTGGCGCTCGGCAATGTTACCGGGATGACCATTAACGAAGGACACGAACTGGCAAAAGTCCGCAAAGGTTATGTGTATGTTGTATCAAATACGGCATCAACTCACGGGCAGAACGTTATCGTTAACCCGTCGACCGGCGTTATCGAAACCCAGAACATAACCTATACCACGACCGTTTCCGGAAGTTCTTTGGAAACCACAAGCGATATCAAATCCGGCTTTATCGATACCGGCTGGCTTGTGGAAACCGGGGGCGCTGCCGGTCAGGTTTGCGAAATCTATAAAATTTAATGAGGAAAACCATGAGTAAATATAAAGTCAACAACGGCGTGTCCATCAACCACGCCAGCAACCGAGATTTCTTAAAGGCGATGATGTCAAAAGGCATTATCGGCGTTGACAATGCCGCTGCCCCGGTCATCACCGCGCCCAACATCAACGCTCCCCTCGGTGCGCTTAACTACATTCGCCCACAGGCGATTGAGATTCTGACCGCGCCGCGTGTATCCGACGAGCTGGCTTCGCCGCAGAAAAACGGTACCTGGGGCGATGAATCGGTAACTATCAAGCTGAAAGAATATAAAGGTGCCACCCGTCCCGATGACGGACTGACCTCTGACGGTTTGCAGCAGAAGACAAACTATAGACCGGAGCTTCGCGGTATCTATTACTATACTACGGGCTGGATGTCGAACGACAGACAGGAAGCCGCTTCCGGCGCTTTTGCGGAAAACTATCGTGCAGATCAGGCGGAAGGCGCTATGCGCACCATGGCGATTGACCGCAACAACTTCTTCTTTTCCGGCGTTTCCTACAAAGGTTTGACCGTTTCGGTCTACGGGCTTTTGAACGAACCGAGCCTGCCGGCTTATGAAACCGTTTCCAACAACGCGGAAGGCAATTCGACCTACTGGCCTAATAAGGCTCCGGAAGAAATTTTCAACGATATTGTGGCCGGTGTCAACCAGTTGTATGTCCAGTCCAACGGTATTGTACAAGATGAGCTGAAAAACGGCGAAATCATTTTGGCTGTTGCCACCGGTTCTCTCGGCAACCTTGACCGTGCTAACGTTTATGGCAAGACTGCACGGGCAATGCTGAAGGAAACCTACGGCGAGAAACTGAAGATTGTTGCCGTTCCGCAGTTTAACAATGCCGACAGCAATTCGGACGTCTTCTATATCATCTTCAACATGGGCGGCAGCATTGCAACGCTGCTGAACTCCTATGTTGAGATGGCAAAAGCTTATCCGATCTTCCAGAAGGACAGCGTTGTTTCGCAGAAGATCAGCGCGGCCACTTCCGGCTGTATTGTCCAGTATCCGTGGGCGGTTGTTCGTTATAACGGCATCGGCAAAACGGTTATTGCTGCTTAAAAACAGGGAGGGCAAACCCCTCCCTTAACTTTTAAGGAGAAAAGAAAATGATGACGATTGTAAAAATGGGCACCAATCCGTCGGGGTTTCGTTTGTCTGGCGGAAAGTTCATAAATTTGAATGTTTTTCCAGCGGTAAACGATTTGGAAGACGGCGATTTTGAACTGCTGATGAAAGAATATGGTCATTTTATCAAAGAACGCACCTATTCCGACAAAAACCTGACCGGTTGCTTTGTGATCCACGAAAAACGCGACTATGCTTCGGAAGCGGCGGAAGAAAACGGCGGGGAGAACAAAGACGGTTCCGCGCCGATAGAAGTTCCCGTGCCGATAGAAGCTGCGGAAGGAAACAAGGGTAAAAGAAAAGGCAAAGAGAAATGATAATCACCGTTGACAATGACACGTTTCGCAAATGGTTTCCTTATTTCAAAGATGCCGCTGACGAGAGCATACAGGCATCTTATGAGGGCGCAGGCAGTCTGATAGCGCTTGAAACCGGTGTTATCTGCCTGAGCGCAAAAAGCCAGATGCGTGGCGTGTATCTGGCAACGGCTCATTTGCTTTATCTTTCAATGAATCCGGACAAGGCGGCGTCGGCCAACCTGTCGAGTGCGTCTGAGGGCAGCGTTTCAGCATCGTTTCAGCTTTATTCCGACCCGTGGCGGCGATATTTGAGCCTGTCGCCTTATGGGACAGAGCTTTTGGCGTTGTTGTCGACGGTTCAGCCGCCGTTGCCCGAAAAACCGATTAATGTTTTACCTTATTATAATTCGGTAGGTTTCAGATGATTAAAATAAAAACCGATTTCCGGGCTGTCAATCGTATGCTGAAAGGCTTGAAAAAAGAGCTCGGTAAAGGCAAAAACGGTGCCAAAGCCGGTTATGTGAAGGGGCAGCCGAGAAAACCGGGCGACGGTGAAACATCCGCCCCGGCAACAATGGACGAAGTCGCGCTTTTTAACGAGTTTGGCACGGCAACTATCCCGCCGCGTCCGTTTTTACGAAACGCGCAGAAAAAAGCGGCCGAGAGGGGCGGGGAGATTGTTCAGTCCGGCCTTAACGCCGGTTTGTCGATGGGCGCGATTATGAAGAACGTCGCTGAGGGTTTGCAAGATTTGATTGTTGAAAGTATTGAAGACAACATTCCGCCGCCGAATGCCGAATCGACGGTTGCCAAAAAAGGCAGCTCGCATACGTTAATTGATACCAGCCAGCTGCGTGCGTCAGTTCGGCGGGCGTCGATTGTCGACGGTAAAGAAAAGATGTTGGGAGAAAATTAAAAATGTCCTTAAACCTGCACAACATCGTCGGCGAGGCGTTGACGGTCGTCAACGACTGGCAGGATTTGGTGTTTACCAAAACTACGGTTGAGTGGCTGCCGTCTTCGCGTGAACCGGTCAAAACGCAAACCAAAATGACGGTGCGCGGCAAAATTCAGCCGGCAAGCCTTCAGGAGCTGCGGGAAACCGGTTTTAATTTGCAGGAATACCAGTATTTCAAAGTCTTTATTACCGGCGATCCGACGCAGCTGGACAGGCTCCGTCAGTTCGGTTCTGATACTTTTACATGCCAAGGATATAGCTATCAAATTGTTGCCAAAGAGGCATGGGACGATGCCGGCTGGCGTGAGGCTTACGCTTACCGGGTGGATTATGAGGGAGAAAATGACGGAAACGCAAATTTATGATTACCTGCAAAGCCTGATGCCAAGTTTGCAGTTCGTCAATCCTTATACGGATTCCGTACCGCTGCCAAAAAAAGGCGATTTTGCCACTTTTAATATCTTAAGTGTTGAGGACAGAGGCTGGAGCCAAGACCGGCAGACGGGATATGACGCGGAAACGGGAACGGTCGGGGTTGCCTGGGACGTGCAGCGGATTTACCGGGTGCAGATTGACTTTTACGGGGAAAACGCTTTTTACAACGCGACCGTGTTCAAACAGACGCTTCAGGTCAATCTGGCGCAGAAATACGGGCCGGCGGACTTAAAACAGCTTTCTCCCATCCGCAACCTAAGCTTTTTGCAGGAAAACAAACAATGGCTAAGGCGATACAATTTTGACGCCGAGGTCTTTATAGTCGATACGGTGGAGCAAACTTCGCCGGTTATTGAAACCGCCACGGTCAAAATCGTAAACCGCGGCAATAACGCTTAACAAAAGGAAGAAAAAGAATGAGTTTACCTTTTTATAAATTTGTACCGATTACCGGCTCGGTTGTTGCGCCTGCGTTTACGACCGAAAAAAAGCACGCTCTTTTGGCGACAACCAACTCGCTGATTTCAAGCGGCGACAAATATCTGGTCTATTCCGGCATGTCGGCATTAACTAACTTTGCCGCCGAACTTGGTTCTGAAGGTGCAGATTATCAGTTTGCGCAAAAGTATTTCGGCTTTCTTTCAAAATCAGGTTACGGCGTACAGAAACTTCTGGTTGCCCGCTGGTATAAAGAAGCGGCGGCGGCTTTTATTAAAGGTTCCAAGCCCGAACCGGTGGCAACCTTAAAAGCCGTCAGCAACGGCTCTTTCGGTATTACACTTGACAATCAGCAGTTTGAGGTAGTTGTCGATTTCAGTTCAATCACCAGCTATTCTGACGCCGCTACTGTCATTCAGACCGCTATTCGAGCCAATTCCGGCGGCGGCGAGGCCTATACGGCGGCAACTGTTGACTACAACACAACGGTCAATGCCTTTATTATCAATTCCGGCTCAACCGGGCAACAGTCTAGCGTCGGAACGGTAACGGCCGGAATAACCGGCACGGACGTCAGCGCGATGCTGGGGCTTTCCGGTGCGATATTGTCGCAAGGAGCTAACGCGGAAACTTTCGCCGAGTTCTGCGACCGTATGTTACAGGCCAACAGCGGGGCTTTTTCCGTTACCACCAACGAGGAACTGGACGAAGACAGCATCACCGCTGCGGTTGCCTGGCTGCAGGGCGTCTTGGGCGGAGAACAGACGATTTATACGTTGAACCGTCTTGTTTTCAACATTTCCGATCTGGAAACGGCCAAAGCGCTGCAATCTTCTCTTTCCTCGTTGTCCTATACCGGCTATGTTGTTTGCTATGATCCGAACAATGAGCTTGTACATGCGCTTGACTGCGCTATCTGCGCGGCGATTGATTTTAATGTGGCAAACGGGGCAATCAACTTCAATTTCCAACCGGCAACCGGCTATACGCCGATTACAACGTTGGGAACGGTTATTGATTATCAGCAGGGCAAAACCAACATGAGTCTTGCCGAAGAACTGGACAGCCTTTGCATTTCCTATATCTATTCGGTCGGGTTTGGTGATCAGGAGCAGGTTCTTTACGGCATGGGTTTAATGCAAGGTGATTTTGGAACTGAGGACGTACAGGTCAATGAAAGCTGGCTTGAAAATGACCTGCAAACCCGTATCATGAACGGCTTTATCAGTCTTGAAAAGCTTAAATTGCAGGGAACGGATGCCCGCGACTTCATGGCCTCGATCATTGCGCCGTCTTTTGAGCAGGGGCAGACAAACGGGGCTATTGCCTATAACGGAACGTTGAGCGACACCGACCGCAACAGCATTGTTACGGCAACCGGCAATTCGGCGGCGGCAGATTCCGTTGCGGACAACGGTTATTATTACCAGATTCAGGAACTGACAGCGGAAGACATTGCCGCGCACCGGGTTCGCATTCTGGCCTGCTATCTCTGCGGCGGGGTGGTTAACAAAGTGGTAATTACCAACAGAATTTACGGAGCGTAAAAACATGACAGATATTTCAACCAACAAAGTCGGTTTTAAGAACTTAACTTATACGTTAACTGCGCTGCCTCTGGTTCCTTATATTAAACTTGAGGGGTTCGGTGCGGAAGGCGTACAGTGGGAACGTCCGCAGCCGGCGGTCGCCCGTCTGGGAGCGGATGCCAAAGGCGTCGTCAACCAAAAGGCGGTGATGTATGTTTGCACCATATCTCTGCTGCCGACGTCAAACTCAAGGCTGGCGCTTGACAACCTGATCAATTTGACAACTCCAAAGTACGGCAAGGATTTGTCCGATTATACGGTAGTTATGACGGTAACCAACAACACCACCGGAACCAAAACGGTCTATACCGGCGGCACCATCACCGAGGTGGACGGCGGCGACAACGCCAATTTGGACGACGGTCAGCAGGACAAAACCTATCAGTTCACCTTCTTTGACCGGGTAATTATGCCGGCCTAGGAAAAAGGAGTTGCCAAGCAATCCTCGACAACTCCCTTGTTCTCGTCTATCGTTTAACAGACAAGAAGATTCGGATTTTCCGAATGATAATAATAAATTTTATTATCATGACTTTCCTTTCAGCCCTTACGGGCGGTTGGAAAGGGGAAAACCCAAAACCTATTGACATTTTATGTAAAATAGGTTACCTTTAACTCATGAAGTGGTTAAAAGTGGGTTTAACCCCTTTCTGAGTTAACAAAACATCCAGTGCTGCAACACTGGATGTTTTTCTTATATAATATACATTTTTTACAGTCAAGCTCTGCCGGCAATCGTCGGCGGGGCTTTTTTTCGGAGTTTTCAATGGAAACAATAAAAAAAATAACTATCAAAGATTTGGACGGGCAAAAGCTGACGTTTTCCGTCCGCCTTTTTGACGCGCTTGACGGTATTGATTTTGTCGACCGCTATGTCAGTTCCAAAGATAAATCAATCAAACCTTTTTTGGCAGATCTGCTTCCGTTGGCGACGCTTTTGGATGCGAGCGGGCAAAATGCCGTTGACACAATGAGCCTGGAAAAAGTCAACACTTATTTTCAAAATCCGTTGGCGGTTATTGAGTTGGGGCTTGCCATTTTGGAGCATCAAAAGGTTTTTATGAAAGAATCCGAAGTCTTCCGGCCGTTTCTCGCCATTCTCGAAAAGAAGTCGGCTTTTCCGATTTCGGATTCTCAAATTGCATAGGGAATATCTTAAAACCGGAAGTTTCAATAACCGAGTTAAAACAGATGGACTTAGGCGACCTGTATCTTGCCAATCTGGCCGCTTATGTCCGCGCACAAAACGAAATTGCCGCCTGTAACCGGGCAAAGGATAAAGCAAAATGATTGTCATTTCCATCAGCACGGCCGCGCGTCTGATCAAAATTGACACGCGCTTTGCCACGTTCAACGAATGGAAAGAGGAAAACCACCCGCGTGACGGAGAGGGCAAGTTTGCATCAACCGGGGGCGGCAAAGCGAGCAAGAAAGAAGTTGCAAAAGTTGTCAAAAAAGGTAAAATTAAAAAAATACCCCGTCAGGGGATAAATCTTTCAAAACAAGAGTATGGCCTTTTACATCATTCTTTGAACGAATATGTATCTAATCATCAAGAAAAAATAGGGTCAATTATTACTTGGGAAGCGGATAATTATCTTTATACTGTTTTAATAGAGGACTATAATGAATACGTTCCACTTTTTAAAAAGGAAATTGATTGAATGATAAGCGAGAAATTAAAGAAGCAACTTCAAGAGGTTCACGCAAGAGAACAGGATTCTTTTCACACGGAAGAGCAATTTATTCGAGCTGTTTTTGCCGGTTGTGATACGGATGAAAAAAAACAAAAACTGTCCGGTATATTGGAAAAATGGGAGCTAACCGACAGTGATGTTTTGCTGGCCTCTTTGGATATATCCGAAGGTCTAGAACCAGAGATTGAAGAAGTTTCTTGATTTTTGTGAAAAATATGTATATTTTTTATATGAAAGGTTGTTAACACTTTATTAACATTTGGTTGATTTTTTTTGTTTTTTATGTATAATATACATAAAAAAGAGGGGAAGCATGTTTTCATCAAATAAAATATTGCAAGAAGTTTCTTATCTGCTGTCATTAAACGGCAATAGAATGAATTTGCTTAAACTGATGAAAGAACTTTATCTGATTGATCGCCTTTCTATTGAAGAAAGGGAATCGTCTGTTTCAGGTGATGTATTTTTCAGCATGAAGCATGGCCCGGTATTAAGCCAGACCCTTAATATGTGCTATGATTTACCGAATAATGAATGGGGTGAATATTTAGATCAGATCACAGCTCCGTTTTATCCTGATATTGCAGTAAAAAAGACAATAGAAACCGGTCTTTTGAGTGCGAAAGAAAAGGAATATATTGAAAAAGTTTCTGCTCAGTTTATGAACTATAGTCCTCGGCAATTAGAAGACTATACTCATAAGTTACCAGAGTGGGCTCCCTTAACATCAGGTAGAAAAAAAATAAGGTTTTCTGATATTATGCGAGCACTGGGAAGAAGTGAAAAAGAAATAGCCGAAGCCAAAGCAGAATACGAAGCGTTTAATTCTTTTTGTGAGTAGGCAGCTAAATGGATTACAAAGGTTATTGTCTTTGGGCTTCGGATGTTCCTGCTATAGGAGTTCCTCATTATGTTATTGTTTCTTCGGGAAGGGATGATGACGACAATTATTTAATTGTAGCAATATCTTCAATAAAATATAAGCCGGATGGGACGCCGCGTTATTTTGATGAATCTTGTGTGATAAATGTTGATGATTTGAAAGATGAAAACGGTAATAATATCTTAAATAAGCCGTCTTTTGCCCGTTATCAGTATTCATGTGTAAAAAGCGGTAAAGAACTGTTGCAAAAACAAATAAGCCGTGGCTATTCTTGCAAATGTAAAGTAAGCGAGGAATTGCTGAGGCGTATCCAAAAAGGCGCCATGATTTCAAAAGATTTGCCTGACGACTATAAAAGGTTTTTTGCTTACTTTTAACAGCTTGAACTTTTTAGTATAATCAGCCTTCAAGTTTTTCCCTTGGGGGCTTTTTTAATGGAAAAATAAAATGAGTATGTTTTCTGATGCCATTATCAACATTTGGCTGAACGTTGGAGATGCCAAAAAACAGCTTGACGGGCTGCAGGGGGCTTTTGCCAAAACCGCGGACAAGATCCAGAACAATTTTATTGCCAAGCTGGGCGGGCTGGCTCTGGGCGGCGTCGGCATCAAAGGTTTGACCAATGTTTATAACGAGGCCTTAAAAATCCAAAATCTGGCCGAGAGCTGGAATTTGCCGGTTGAGAAAGTAAGCGCTTTTACCAATGCTTTTTCGCTTTTGGGCGGCAGTACGGACGACGCTTTGAATACTGTAAACAGTTTGCAACAGGCAGCTAATCAACTTAGTTTTCACTCTAGCGGACCATTTCGTGAACTTTCTGCGGTTATTCGCCAAAATCTCTTCAAAAAAGATTATCAGGGGGCGATAGAAGCTATACGTCGGGAATACTCACGTTTGAGTAAAGAGCCGGGACGTAATGGGCAAAAAGAACTCCTGAATATGCTGGGCATTGACAACCTGCCGTTTATGCGGATGTTGAAACTGACGGACGCCGAATACGCCGAAATCAACAAAAAAGCGCAGGAGTTCGGCGTTTTGACGGAGAAAGCATCCGAAGCCCTCAGGGGCATGGAAATCTCCCTTGCCACTATCAGTCAGGCTTTTCAGGCGATTGCTTATCCGGTTTTGGAAAAGCTGGCGCCGGTTTTGGATAAAATCAGCGCCGGGATGGAGCGTGTCGCTTTTCTTTCTCCGGAGGTTAAAACCGGCATTGTCGGCATTTTGGGTGCGGTAACGCTGCTTTCGCCGGCCTTAAGAACCGCAGGCTTTTTGTTCGGTTCGGTTTTCTCGTTTTCAACGGTAGGCATTACGGCCGCCGCCGTTGCGGCTTATCTCCTGTGGCAAAACTGGGATAAGGTCAGTCAGGCTTTTAAGGATTATCTGTCGGAAAGCCCGCGGCTGAAAGATGCTTTGGAAGTTGTCGGCGAAGGCTTCCGGGCAATCGGTAATGACATAAAGTGGCTGGCGGACAATTTTAACGGCTGGTTTCCTTATTTCATCGACGGAATAAACGAGATTTTAACGTTTCCGAAGTGGCTCCTTTCGTTATTTGCTAAGGCTCAGGACGGATCTCAAGCTCTAGGTGGCGCTCTTGCCGGGTTTGTTTCTGGTGAGGGAATTATGGAAGGTGCCCGCATAGGTATGAGTCATGATGCCCCCAACTATCAGCCGAGTTTGGCACAAACAAGGATAAACAACGCCGCGACCAACGACAACAGCCGCAACGTCACGGTCTATGTCGGTTCGGCTGTTTTGCCGAATGTTTCCGATTCACGGCAGTTTGTGCGGGATATGGAGCGGATGGGGAACCGCGGGTTGCCGTCGGTGGCGCAGAACAACGCCGGAGGAGTGATGTTATAATGGAACTTAACTTTTTAAGCAGCATTACCGATAAGCTGGCTAAATCGACCTACAGTATCTATGGAACAGACGAGAAGGGCGACCGCAAGATTTATCTGGAGTTTGATTCGATTTTAGAATGTTCCTACAACGGTTCGGCCACGGTTACGCAGTATCCGGCAGAATCGGGTATAAACATAACCGATTACAAATATTCAAACCCCGATCAGATCACCTTAAAAGGCATTATATCCAAAAACGGCACTGTCGGCATCGGGGCGCTTGACATAAATTATTCCCTTTTCGGGCAGGACAAAGTCAGCCTGATTGAAACCACCCGCCAGCAGCTGAACGAACTATGCCGGCAAATGAAGAGAGTAAACATCCAGACCCGCAATTCGGGGTTGAGGACGAGCTTTACTTTGTCAAGTTTTGAAATCACGGAAACGCCGGACAATTATAATCTTCTGGAAGCGGACATGACTTTTGACGAGGTTCTTTTGTTCGGAACGGACGGAAAACTTAACCGCAGCGCCTCCGACGAAGACACGCAGGATGGCGGTATTGTCCAGACTTTGGTAACAGATGTAAAAGCATGGTGGAACTCATGACAAGAACGGCAATCAATCTGATAAACGAGCCGAACAGCAAAGTTTCGGCCAACATTACCGACGCGGCGGGAGAAATCCACACGGTCAATGTGGCGCTCCGCACCATGGCGGACGGTTCTCTGATTATGGATTTGACGATTGACGGCGAAGTGCAGTTTTACGGTCGCCGCTGTATCAATCGGATGCCGTTGATGCTCTCGCAGGTCGTCTCCGGCAATTTTTATTTCTATGACCTCTACGGCAACAGTGATCCCGAATATTCGGGATTCAACAACCGCTATCAGTTAATTTATGACACGGATTTTAATTTGCAATGAACTGGCGAACAAGGAAATTAACAGCGAGTTTGTATTATGACGGCGTTTTGAAAAACACGCTCACGGAAGAACTCGCCTTTACTTTCAATACTTCTGAGGCGGTGAGCGGCGCCTTAAACGAAGCAAACGTGGTGATAAGCGGGTTAAAAACCGACACCATGTTCAGCCTGGCGACGTCGAATACGCAATGGGTCAAAAACTGGGTGCAAAACCGTCTGGTGATTGAGGCCGGGTATGACAGCGGCAGCAAAGGCGTTGTTTTTGACGGGACGATTATGGAAGCGAGGCCGGATTTAAGTAAGGCGGATTACTCCATAACATTAAAAGCGATGTCGATGTTTTCCGAGCTGACAAAGGTTAAAAGCTATACCTACGCCGGCGATACCCCGGTCAATACGATAGCTCGGAAACTGGGGACGGACTTGGGGCTTGTTCTTGTTTCCGACATAGACGATACGGTAACCATAAGCAACTTTCTGTTGCGCGATCAAAATGCGGTCATGGGGCTGCGCGCTTTGGCGCAGGCAACCGGATTTGATATTTTTGAAAGCAAAGGGCGGTTGTATGTCAAAAAGCGGGGCGAGGGTTTGAAAAAACTGCCGCAACTCACCATTCCGCAGACAGAAATCATCGGCGTGCCGGAGCCGACCCCGACCGGCGTGATAATCACTATGCGGCTTAATTCGTCGTATCAGACGGGGCAAAAGGTAAAAGTCAATTCTTTGAAATATCCGTTGCTTAACAGCTATGATTTTTATATTTCCACTCTATCGCATGCAGGACAAACCCGCGGCAGCGAATGGATAACGCGGCTTAACTTGATGAAGGAAGGCTTAGGGTTTTATCGATGAGCAATAATATTCCGGCATACAATCCGGCGGAGCTGCAAACGGACACGGGCGTTTTGCAGCTTTTTTTGCGTCAATATCTCAACTCTTTTCTCGGCACCGTTCAGCCGGTAGAAGTGGCGGCAGTCAGTGAGGACAACGCATTTGTCGACGTTTTGCCGCTGATCAGACAGATCAATACACAGAACGAGGAAATTCCGATCACCGCGGACAACACGCTTTACAAAATTCCGGTCATGAAGTTTGAGGGCAACGGCTGCAAAATAACCTACAAACCGGCGGCAGGCGACATCGGGCTGCTGATAGCCTGCAAGTTTGACATCACCAATTTTAAGAACACAAAAGCGCAGTCAACTGTCGGCAGTTTACGGCAATTCAACTGGGCGGACGGTTTTTTCCTGCCGGTTTCTTTCAATTCTGCCGGCGACGGGCTGGTTATTTCCAATCAGCAAACAACCATTACCCTGCTGCCTGCTTCGGTCGATATCAACACGCAAACCGTCAACATCACGGCCGATACGGCAAACGTCACGGCAATGGCGGTTAAGCTTGGCGGCGAGGGCGGCAAAGGTGTGGCGCGGATCGGTGACACGGTTGAGGTTAATCCTAATACGCACCAGGGCACTATCACTGCCGGTTCTGCTGTCGTGTTTTCTAAATAAAGGAGGAAAAATGCAAACTATGCAATTAGACGAGCACAACAATCTGGTGCTTGAAGACGGTTCTTTGACCGTTATCGACGGGATTTCTGCTTGCGCTCAAGACGTAAAGACCCGCGTTGGCCTTTGTTTGGGAGAAAACCCATACGATACGGAAGAAGGCATCGACTATTTCAACGAGGTTTTGGGCAAAACCGGCGGCATTGACGGCGTGCGAGAGATGATCCGCCGGCGGATAAAAGATAACGAAGAGATTGTGCAAATCAACCGGCTTTCCACTTCAAGCGCGGACAACGTTTTGAATATCACCGCGGAAATATCAAGCATTTACGGAGTTTTTGAATTATGAGCCTTTTTTCTGTTACAAATCAGGGGGTCATCACGGTTGATACCTCGGAGATCAAAAGCGATTTTGAGGAGGCCTACAAAGGCGCTCTCGGGGCAAATATTAACTTGGAGAGCAGCACCTTTCAGGGGCAGATGATCACAAACGACACGGCGACCTTAACAAAGGCGATGAACGAAGTTGTCAATATTGCCAATTCTTTTTCGGTCTATACGGCAACCGGTCAGGCTTTGGACGTGGCGGCGGCTTTTTTCGGATATTACCGCAAACAGGGCGTCGGTACGGTGGTAACGGCCACTTTAAGCGGTACGGCAAATACTGTTATCGAAGAGGGGGCGTTGGTAACCGACGGCACCTATCAATATGCGCTTTTGGATACCGTGACAATCGGTGAAGGTGGTACGGTCGAGGCTGAATTTCAATGTTTGACTCCCGGGGCAATTCCCTGTCCTGCAGGAACATTGACGACGATTGTAACGGTGATTGAAGGTTGGGACGGCATCAACAATGCAACGGCCGGAATTATCGGCTTTGCCACGGAAAACGACAACGAGTTTCGCACCCGGATCACGGCAAACTGGCTAAACAAACGGGCACGGAGCATTTTGGGCGCCATTGTTGACAATATTGCGGCAGTTTCCGGCGTTATCAGCGTTTTAGGTCGCGAAAACTACGGCGATGAACCGCTTGAAATCGACGACATAACACTTGCACCGCATTCCGTTTATTTATGTGTTTTAGGCGGCGGGGCTTCGGATATTGCAACCGTTTTTGCCGGGCAGAAGACGCTTGGCGCCGGTGTAAACGGCAATACCGAGATAGAGTTTTACGACGCCTCTGTTGATTACATTTACAAGTATCGGATTGAGCGGCCGGCGGTTGTGCCGATCAAATTACAGATAGAATACGAGGCAAACGCCTATACTGCGGCCGATGTGGAAACGCAGATCAAAAGCATTGTCATGCAATGGGTGGCGGACAATCCTTTTAAGATACAGCAGACCGTTTCCGGCAATGTTTTGGCGCAAAGCCTCGCCGGGTTCAATCAGATCAACCTGTTGTCGGTGAAAGTGGCGCTTGTTTCCGGCGGCGATTTTACCGATTACATCACGACTACCATTTCCGAGGTTGCAAGTCTTGATGAAAGCAACATAACCGTTTCAAAGGCTGCTTAAATGTTTAAGGAAGTAACGTTAAATACTTTGCAGAAACAGTTCGGCTATACAAACGGGTCGGATTTGCTTTTGCGCCGCGCCGCCGTGTGGGATAAATACTTTGGCAATATTTCGGAAACTTTTGTAAAAGAAATCTTGGATTATAATACCTGTATTCCGGAAGCGCTCGACTGGTTTTGGGGAAAAATGCTCAAAATCACCCGCAATTTTACCGGTGAGGACGGGGAGATTTTCACCCTGAACGACGATCAGTTTCGGGAGATTATCAAAATCCGGGCATTCGGCACCACGTGGCAGGGTGATATTTTGTCAATGAACGTCTTTTTGCAAAACCTGTTCAAAGACCGCGGCAACGCCTATCTGCTCGACAATCTGGATATGACGGTGCAGATTTTTGTTTTCGATTTTATTCTTGACGACTGGGAAACGTATTTGTTTACAACACAAGACGTATTGCCGCGTCCGGCCGGCGTCGGCACAAAAATTTATCAAATTGACACAGAAAACACCTTTGGTTTTTATGGTTCGGACTTCCAGCCGTTCAATCAGGGCGTTTTTTGGGACGGGATTTTATAAAAAAGGAGAAAAATATGGAGGATTTAACAACCCCGCAGGTTTTAACCGGTGCTTTTGCTTATAACGGGCAAAAAAACACAATCCCAGATGCACCGACAGGGTCGTTTCTGGCAAGTATTCAGCAGGGTTTCCCGCCGATTACGATGATGCCTAAGAAAAACGGCGGTCAGCCGCCGGAAGGAAAGGATTTTAACGGCATATTAAATCTGGTAAGCCAGTTTTATTTTTTCACCCAAAACGGCGGAACCTATACTTTCAATCAGTCGGTATCGGATGCTATCGGCGGCTATCCGGAAGGTGCGCGGCTCTGGTACGTGGACAGCAGCACGGGTGAGGCAAGCCTGCTTCGTTCGACCAAGGGAAACAATACCGACAATTTTGTCACCAATCCGGAAGTCATCGGCACCAGCTGGGTTTTAGATATTGTGACCCAGGGCTATGTGCAGGAGCAGCTGGAACCGGTTAAGGCGGCGATTGTTGCCCGTCTTCCCGCCGGTTTTGTTGCCGCATGGCCGGGAAATACGCCGCCGGACGGTTGGTTGGTCTGCAACGGTTCGGCCGTTTCCCGGACGACTTATGCGGATTTATTCGCAGCCATAGGTACGACTTTCGGTGCCGGTGACGGATCGACGACGTTTAAGCTGCCGGATTATCAGGGGGATTTTTTGAGGGGTTACCTTTCCGGCACTTCTTCGGCGATCGGCACCAGACAAGCCGAAGGGTTGCCGAATATCAGCGGTTATATCTCATACCTTTTGATGGGCGAAGACGGCCAGAAATCAGACGGAGCGTTGTCGGCAACGCTGCAAGTCGGAAATCGTTTGACCAATGCCGGCACCGGGTCGGCTTGGAAGCAGCTTAATTTCTCTGCCAAAAATTCAAACGCGATTTATGGCGCTAACAGTCATGTCACGCCGCGCAACAACGCTGTGAAATGGTGCATAAAATATTAGGAGAGGAAAATGGAAATATACATGTTTGACGGAGAAACAAAGGAATATATCGGGGCAGAAGATGCACTCTTAGATCCTTTGGAAACAAAAAAGCAGGGAAAGCCTGTTTATCTGTTGCCGGCGAATGCGGTTTTTGACAGGCCGCCGATTGCCGAAGGCGGAAAAGCCGTTATATTTGACGACGGTTGGAAACAGGTTGTCGACAACCGGGGAAAAACGGCGGTTAATGCCGATCGCGGGATATTTGAAATTGACTATCTCGGAGAGAAAGAAGGCGACACGATCGTAACTGCCGAAATGCAAAAGGGACTGGATGACGGAACGTTTGTCGTTGAGCAGGGACGGATCGTCGAAAAACCCCGGCAGATGAAGGCGGCGGAAAGAAGACTTGAACGCAATATGCTGATTGCGGCAACCGACAAATACATGTTTGCCGATTATCCGATCAGTGAGGGAGAAAGGGAAAAATACCGGCAGTATCGTCAGTATTTGCGGGATATTCCGGCGGAAGAAGGTTTCCCGGACATTTCCGTTTTAACATTTGCGGAGTGGAAAGAAAGCGCTTGACAGACCGCTTGCCGAGTTTATTATATTAGTTATTATTAATAGAGGGGAATTTTTATGACAACCAAGAAGATAATTTCGGCCATTATCGCTTGGATAGGTAGGTCATCGGTTTTGTCTCGCTTTCTGGCTGTTCTTAAAGAAAATCTTTTTAAATTAATTCAAAAGGGAAAAGCTTGTCTGGTTTTGGATTTATCTAAAGATATAGTCAAAAGCCTTTTTTATAACAAAGAAAAATTTCCTACAAATGCTGAATTATGGCAGGAAGCCTTAAAACTATCTATTCAAAGTAATTCATGTAATATTGATGAATTTAAAATAAAAACTAATAGATTTACTTTTTATAATTATATTAAACCTTGGAGTTTGAAAGAATTAAGCACTTCTGTCCATCGTATTTATTATCTGGAAATTGTAGCATATACATTGAAGGATATTGAAAATTTAAGAATTAAAAGTGGCAAAAATATTAGTATTGTAAGCAAGTCATTTGGAAATCATAATATTGTAATTAAAAAGGGATTTGATAAAAAGTTTAATCGTCATATTTTTAATATAAAAATAAATGAACTCTCCTTATTGCCGCATATATTTAAAGAAATTTTGACAGAACTAAATTATTTATGTGTTCCTTCCTGTCAAATAGATTATTTACAAGACAGAGTAGGTTTTAGATATAATTATGATTGGTGGATTAATTTTGAATGCCGTATTTGCGGAAAAAAGTACTTTTGTGAATGTTTTCGACCTGTTATTGAAGGCTATTGGAAAGAAGTTGTTCGAAAGCACTGTGATAAAAAAATGAGTACATATTCTGGAGCGGGGACGTTGATAGAAGGTTTTGTTTTTGAATATAAAAGTAGTAAATTCAAAAATGAGTGCTGTCATCTTTGTCGTGGTGTGAAACCTTTATCATGTATGGGAAAAAATTTAATTGATCGGTATTATCCTTATGTTGTAAAAGAAGCTTATGAGTTAGATAAAAATTTTTTTGTATTGAAAAATGATTTTTACAATGGTGGTTTTCTCAATGATGAACATAAGTTTAATCAGATATACAATGAAGCCTCTAACAAGATCAGAGATATAATAGGTTATCCAAGGATCGGGGAAAAATACAAAAGAGAAACAGAGTTGTATTATTTAGTTAAAGATTTTTTAGCCGATTATAAAATTATCAGAGAGGCAAGTCCCACTTGGCTAAAACCTCAGAGATTAGATATTTTTGTTCCTGAATTGAAATTAGCATGTGAGTATCAAGGAGAGCAGCATTATCTTCCTGTGGCTGCATGGGGAGGAGAAGATGCCCTAGATAAAAATAAAGAGAGAGACCGGATAAAGAAAGAAAAATGCAAACAAAATAAAATAGCAATTGTTTATTTTTACTATTGGGAAAATATAAATGAGCAGTTGGTAGAAAAGAGGTTAAAGAAGTTTATGAAAAAATAAATTGACATTTATTCCGCTTTGTTTATTATTACAAATAGAGTTGACCTCGTTTGTTGTCTTGTGGTCGCTTGCAACCCGTGAGAAGGTTGAATAATACGCGGATAGCCGCCCGATAGATTCGGTTATTTTTATTTTAAATATGTTGCAGAGGGCGACGATATATATAAATAAGTCCGCCTGACGTATTACAGGTTCTCAACCTCTGCAACGCCTATAAAATTTGAGAAAAGGATAATACGATGAATAATATTGTACAATTCAATGACCATAACATTCAGATTATTGAGCGGACCAATCAATTATGGTTGTCTTCCGGCGATATTGCCTTAGCTCTTGGTTATGAAAAAACAAAATCAATAACAAATCTTTATAATAATCATAAAGAAGAATTTGATGGAATGTCCGAGGTCATCGATTCAGTGACCTCAAATAGTATGAGTCGCCGTCAACGTATTTTCAACCGTGAGGGGGCTTGGTTGATCGGGATGTTTGCCCGGACGCCGAAAGCGGCAGAGTTTCGCAAATGGGTGCTGAAGGTGCTTGGCACGGTTGTCGACAATACCCAACCGGAAAAGCAGGTCATCGTTTCCGAGCACACCCGTTCGCTGCCTTCCGGCAAAAAAGAAATCGTTTTATCGGAAAAGGCAAAAACCGAAATCGGCGGGATTGTGAAATCAGTACTGCAGGCGGAAATTACCCAAAGGGAGAATATCCGCGACGTACTGCGGGAAGTTATCCGCGAGGAAATCGCCCCGTATCTCTTAAAAGACGGGATAAAAGAGGGAACTTTCAACACCTCGCCGACTGCGGACGGATTGCCGGCTGTCAACTGGGTGGTTGGTATCAGCCACGGGGCAACCGCGCTTTATAACCTGATACAGCAATATCAGAAATGTTTAAGAGAGAAAAACGACTTGCTGCTGTCTGAAAATGCTGATCTTAAAAACCGGATGAAACAAATCAGCAGCTGGGTGAGATAATGCAGTTTGCACTTGAGTTTGCGGCCTACACTCTGGTTTTATGGGTGTTGCCGTATCTGGTTTTATGCTTGTTTTAACAACAAAGCCCCGGGAAACTGGGGCTTTATTATTAGAAAAGAAAGAGGACGGGGCGTTGGCGCGCCCCGCCTTGCGGAGTGCAATCCGCAAAGAGAAAGCATAGCGCTTTTACTTCCTGCTCTCTTTGTGTCCTTGGAACACGTTTAAAGGAGTAGGCAAAATCAAAAAAAGAGTCAACTTTAAACATTTTCAAGGAGAAAAATCGGTGAATAAAACAGAACAGGATTTAATCGAACTTGGTAAAAAGGTCGCTCACAACTATCGTTTGATTGTCGGTGTGGCGGCTTTTTTTTATGGGTGTTTCGTTTTTTACCAAAATCAGCAAAGTAATAGTCTGGAAATCAGCAACCTGAAAGAACGGACTTCAAAATTGGAAGACCGGGTAACCGCAAACGAAAAAAACTTCAACATGACGTCGGTCAAGCTGGATACGACATTAAGCCGGATATCGACAGATTTGCAATATATTAAGGAAAAACTTATCGGAAAGGCGCTTGAGAGATGATTGATTACGATTTTGAAATTATGGCCAAAACCATCTACGGCGAGGCCAGAGGAGAAAGCAGGCAGGGGCAGACAGCCGTTGCCTGCGTTATTTTTAACCGGTTTAGGTCGGGAAAATGGTTTTCGGCGAAAACGCTGGCCGGCGTTTGCTTAAAACCGCTTCAATTCAGCTGTTGGAACAAATCCGACCCCAACAGTCAGATTTTGGCAAATTTGCCGTATTCGGCTTATAGCCGGTATTTTGACGTGATTAAGGAAGCGGAGAAGGGCGACATCACGGGCGGCGCAACCCATTATTGCACCTATGCCGCGTTGCCGCACACCAAGTGGGCAGAAGGAAAAGAGCCGTGTTTTGAGTGTGGTAACCATGTATTTTTTAAGGATATAGACTGATGACTTATATAATGACTTTTTTAATTGTTGCGGCTGCGGCCTTTTTGTGGCGTGTGCGCGGCGGATTGTTCAAAGAATACGTACCGGCAAATAAAGTCTGGTTTGCGGTGTTTTTTGGGGCGATGGCGTGGTTCTTCCGGGTCGGTACGGCAGAATATGCCCTTTGTGCCGCTCTGGCCTGTTATGCCGGCTATCAGGCGTTCGGCTGGGGGCTTTATATCGGGCGGCTGCTCGGGGGCGGCGAACTCAAACCGAATTTGTCGCAATACCGGGAGTGTGAACTGATCGACGATCTTCTTTACTCCGCGCACATCACGTTTAAGGGAAAGTCGGTTTATCTGTACCAATACCCGCGGCTTTTCGGCTTTTGCGGAACTTGTTTATCCGGGCTGATTTTGACTTTCCTGATGGGTTTGTCGGTTGGCTCTGTCGGGCTGATGCTCTCCGGGTTGGCAATGGGGCCGGTTTACTGGCTTGGTGGCCGGCTTGAGAGACTTTACGCTTTGGGCAAACAGGGCTGGAACTGGGGCGAGTGGCTTTTCGGTGCGTACCTCGGGGGAATGTTGGTGTTATGGCTCGGTTGAAGAAGTATAAAAAGCGCCTGATTGCCGTTGCCGCAGTAGTGCTGGCGGCCGTGTGCTTGTTTAAGCCGGAATATGCCGAGAACGTTGCCCGGGCGTTCATGCTGCTGATTGCGGGGGTGTGATGGTTAATAAGCTGATACGCTGGGCGGTGACCATGCTTATGGTTGCCGCCCTCTGCTTTGCCTTTTACGAGGCAGGGCAGGAAGTCGGCCGGAGCGAGGCCAGAGTTCAAGTGATAGAAAAACAGGTTGAGGTGATCCGATATGTGGAAAAGAAAAAGGCGGAGATCCATGCGCGTCCTAATGCCGGCCGCGATGATCTGCTTAAGCTCATGCGCGCCGGCCGGCTATAGTCCGGGTTGTCCGGTTTATCCGGCAGCCGGCGAAAAAGTGGCCGTGGAGCTGGAAAAAGCCAACTATTCGGAATTTCCGAACACTTGGGAATGGATCGGGCGGATCGACAAATTGCGGCAGGAGTTGGAGGTGTGCAATATGCCTTAGACAAAAGGATTGAAATAGACTCGTGTCTGTTCTTGTCTTGTTCTGTAATTTTCATTCCGACTCATGTTGTTAAGTATTTGTTTTTACGTGTGTCAAATATGCATTAAAAAGTCGGAATAAAAATTAAATTTTCAATACTATAAAACCGCCGAAAGCGGCGGTTTATAAGGTGGTGCGCTAGGCCGGAATCGAACCGGCACGGCCTTGCGGCCAACAGATTTATCTTTCAATGAAGAGCAATCACAAGATATTTTTCCATTACTCTGACTACGACTAATAGTGTGTCCATAAAAAATCCAAGGCAAAAGGTTACCAGATGAGGCTTGATGTCCTGGGTTTTCTTTTTGAGGTCGTTCAGCTACTTGTTTTTTAATCTGAGATGCTTTTGGGGTTGAGGTCTTTACCACTGGTTTTGCTGATGATCTTGTCGCTGAACGACTATAGTTCCGACTTATAGATGGACGACTGAAACTTCTGGAGATTCTAACTCCACCCAATCTTGCATTTGCAAAATCTGAAAATAAAACTAAAGCTAAAACGACAAAAAATATTTTTTTCATGATTATTTCTCCTTATCCTCGTAAAAAGTGACTTCATCTTTGCGGACGGGGCGGCAGTTTTTCATTGAAACCAGATTAAAACCTATTAACCCACAAAATTTTTTATCAAGAAATTGTTGCAAATACCCAATATATTTACATTTATCATCATCCCAAAACCAGCAAAGGCATTTGTTCTTAATGATGTAGTCCCAGTCAGGCTCGGGCTCTTTATAAAATTCCCAACCGTCATACGAAAGAGCTTTAGCAGAAAAACTATACATAGCTTGATTGTTCTGGTCGTAAATACGTCCATCCTTATAATAAGAATAATCTCTTTTATCCCAGCTTTTCTTTCTAATCTTGGCCCCTTTTCTGAACTCGGGCAGCAGTTCTTCTAAATATGCCATTAATAATCTCCTCCTTCTGCAAACACACCGTCTAAAACGGCAACGATATTTTCATTTGAAAAATGATAAGCGTCTTCTTTTCTATGAATATTAACGTTCCCACCACAAAAGGGGACAAACCCCATGTCGTTGATATCTTTAATAGCTTTTTCGAGACGGCGAAGAGCATTTCTAAATTCTTTAGTGTTATATTGATCTTTGTACACATACATTAATCCTGCTCCTCCTCTTTTACTTTTCGCCAAAACAGTGCTTCCTGTTCACTTCCTGAACAA
>OBAF01000370.1_pt1 | contig 43511 bp, 39 predicted proteins | sample 1517851 | NCBI WGS metagenome assembly OBAF01 (sample SAMN04571706, study PRJEB22368) | human gut metagenome | biome: human gut; material: stool | host: Homo sapiens | place: Luxembourg | collected 2012-10-19 | reverse complement strand
CGTCTGGGGGGCGTGTGGTCGCTGGTTCGAATCCAGTCACCCCGACACAATACCTCGCAATTATTTGATTACCAAATAGTTGCGAGGTATTTGATTTTTCGGCCGGGACAAAAACGGGACGGCTTTTTCTCAATATTCGCTCTCTTTTAAGGCGGAACGATCATGTTTAAGGCTGGAACTCTCTTTGACCTCCCCGGCGGGTGGGGCAGATGGCGTCTGTATCGTTCGGTCTTGCTTTTTACCCTGTCTCTTTTGAAAATCCTTATTTGGCAGAAGCGGTGTTACAATACCCTGCTGCTCCAGAAACAGCTATTTGTTTTTGTTTGAGATTTTTAGCTTTAAAATAAAAGTCGTTTTTTAATAAAATGTATCGACGGTGTCCGGCCGGAGAAAAACGCTATATTCGCACCCGGAATCCCGGCTGGATAAACTTTTTATTATTGAGACAGAGTGCTTTCTGTAAAGGACGGCAAACAATCGCTCTCTCTTGTATGCACTCGTTTCATTCGAACAATCGGTTCCAGGCCTTGTTCTATCGGAACCCTCTGGAGCCAAAAGTAATCGCAGCCAGTAAAAAATAGTGCCTATGAAACTGATTATGAGCGACCGCCCCCTTGATGTGGCCATAACCGACCCGGCCGAAGTGAAGTATGTCGACTTGTCGTCGCTGAAAATAGCCAACTGTACGGGCTGTTTCGGCTGTTGGACACGCACCCCGGGCCGTTGTGTCATACGCGACGACGCTACCCGGGTCTATCCCCTTATTGCCGCAAGTGATACGCTGCTCTATTGTGAGTCGGGTCAAGTATGGCAGTTACGACACCGTGATGAAAACAATGCTCGAACGCGCCATTCCCGTGCAGCAGGCCTTTATCCGCATCGTTCACGGCGAGACCCACCATGTGCAGCGGGCTGTTGTGCCCAAAGAGGCCACGATTGTCGCCTACGGCGATATTCACCCCGAAGAGAAAGAGATATTCCAACAACTGGTGGCCCGGAATGCCCACAACATGAGTTTCAAGAGTTACCGCATACTTTTTGTCTCTGAACACGCACTGTCCGAAACAGTTGCCAATATCGTAAGGTCATGGGAAAAATAATCATATTGAACGGAAGTCCGCGCGCTCCGAAATCAAACTCGAAACGCTACGCCGAAATTTTTGCCCGACATAGCCGGTCGGTTACCCAGTATGCCCACATAACGAAAAACAACCATCGGGAGCTGGTATCGAAAATGAGCGACTTTACCGACGTGCTGTTTGTCGTTCCGCTCTATGCCGATGCCCTGCCCGTGGGCTTTCTCAACTTTCTCAAAACTCTCGAAGAGAATCCTCCCCGGCACAAGCCCGTCGTGTCACTGCTCATCAACTGCGGTTTTCTCGAATACCGGCAGAACGATATCGCCGTGAAGATGCTTCAATACTTCTGTCGGCAGAACGGCTACCGCATGGGCTCGGTGTTGCGACTGGGAAGCGGAGAGGCTATCCTTGCTACCCCGTTCAAGTATGTAGCCACAAGAGCCATTGGGAGACTCGCCCGCTCCATTGACAGCGGTCGGTATGCGTCGATGCAGGCCACCATGCCGTTGAGCCGGACGCTCTTCCGCTGGGCATCGACCTATTACTGGAAACTCTACGGGCACAGGCATGGCGTAAGCCCCGAGCAGATGCGTACCATGCAGATAGAGTAACCTCGGCCGATAGTCATTTTGTTCAAGGCTTCTGTTGAGCAATAAGTCTCCCGGGGGCACTCGGAACAAGTTGCGTGTTCTCACTGTCGGAAAGATGGTGAGCCGATAATCTTTTCCCCGTAGTTTCGATAGTTTGAATTTTTCCGAGACATTTCTTGCTTATGTTACGGGTTTTTGTATTTTTGCATTATCCGTCCCAGATAGCGACGTCCCCACGACAAGCTAACACAAAAATACATACTATGAAAAAGACCGTATCGATGCTTCTGCTCTTTCTTTGTGCATTGGCATTCCCGACCGAAGCCAAGCTCCCGGAAAAAAATTTTGTAGAAATCACTCTGACCTCCGGTGAAGTGGTGACAGGCTATATTTTCAGCGGGTGGAATCGAAATTATTTAAGAGGAAAAGTCAATTACAAGTTTTCGATAGTTCCGCAGGTAGACAGTGATAGAAGTGAGCAGGTGTGGTATACGGCCGACGATGTCGCGTCGGTTGTGTACACCAAGGAAGACCCCGCTTATCGTTGGGAATCGCGTCAGGTATATCACAAGTCATTTTCCAAGAAGAAAGCCTTGCGTCGGCAGATGGTGTGCATAGAGATAGACGACAACGATGCAGCGATATGTTGGTGGAACCAGAGCGACGGCATCAACAGATACAACGTCATGGTTGATGTGGTGATGTATGGACTACTCGTGCGAGATGCCAATATCGTATTGCCGATAATTAAAGGAAGCGGAAAAAGTGCCACGGTGCTTTCGGGCCTTCTCGAATATTATATGAAAGATTCTCAGCCCGAATTTGTCGAGGCATATCTCGCCTATATAGAAGAGCAGGAAAATCGCGAGGCATTGTTGGCCGATCCTTCCATAGCGTTGAAAATATACAGGGAGCATTGGAAAAAGACAACGTCGCAATAAATTATCAGGAAGAAAAGATTCCTCTGGTAAGAAAGACAAGTTCGTTGGACAGTCTCTACCATATTGCAAATCGGTATTATAACACGCTATAATACCGATTTTCTTATGGGAAAGAGTTGGCTTTGTCGTAAATATTCTTATGTCCTTGCGAAAAAACGAAACTCCGCTCTTATCGGCAAACGGTTAGTATCAACTGAGGCAACACAATAAAATGTATATAATAAAAAAGACCCGAAGAAATTCGGGTCTTTTTGTGGTGCCACCAGGAATCGAACCGGGGACACAAGGATTTTCAGTCCTTTGCTCTACCATCTGAGCTATGGCACCATCGCTTTTGCGTGTGCAAATGTAGATGCTTTTTTTGAATCTGCCTAATTTTTTGAGAAAAAAAATGTCGTTTTATCCTTTTTTTCTTTCTCGTGCTTTTATTCCGGGGTAGTATGGTGATGTTTAGCGAATGGGTTTATCTCCGGGATTGAGGTCGAGCAGGCTTCTGTACGGGATGTCGGGAGTCGCTTTGGGGTAATCTGACTTGTCTCTTTTTCCCGTCGCTTGTCTTTGCAACAGCTGCCAGCTGTCATTAAATATGACGGTTGTCGGCTCGGCTAATGAAAGAGACGGAAAATGATGTTTTCGCCTCTTGTCTTTGCGATTGCCTTATGCTATCTTTACGGAAGGCAGGATTAGGATAGGCAGAGGCAATGGATGAAAACTCCGTTTTCTTCTTGCCTCAGCTCCCGTCTTTCGCTATCTTTGTCATCAAACCTGTTTTTATGTCATTGAAAATACTACATACGGCCGACTGGCATTTGGGGCAGACCTTTTACGGGTATGAACGGTATGCTGAACATACGGTCTTTCTCGACTGGCTTTGCCACGAACTGTCGGCCCGGCAGGCCGATGTGCTGCTGATTGCCGGCGACGTGTTTGATTCGCCCAATCCATCGGCTGCCTCGCAGCAGATGTTTTATCGGTTCTTGCGACGGGCCACCGAGGAGAATCCTTCGTTGCAGGTGGTGGTCATTGCCGGCAACCACGACTCGGCGGCACGTCTTGAAGCACCCGACCCGCTTTTCAAGGATATGCACGTTGATGTGCGGGGGCTTGTGCGCCGCACCTCCGACGGGGAGATAGATCTCGACCGTCTCGTTGTGCCGCTGGGTCAGGCCGGTTGTCCCGAGGCTTACTGTCTGGCGGTGCCCTATCTGCGGCAGGGTGATTATCCGCCGGCCGAGAATTATGCGCAGGGGGTTGCATCGCTTTACCGCGCCCTGTATGAGAAGGTTTCCGGATTGGGAAAGCCGGTGGTGGCGATGGGCCATTTGCAGGCCACGGGGGCGGAGGTGTCGGAGAACGACCGTTCGGAGCGCACGATTATCGGCGGGCTCGAATGTGTGTCGCCCGAAGCTTTTGCCGCCTCGATATGCTACACGGCGCTGGGGCATCTGCACCGGGCGCAGCGGGTGTCGGGCCGCGACAATGTGCGGTATGCAGGAGCCCCGATACCCATGTCGTTTGCCGAGAAGAACAACCGGCACGGGGTGGTGTGCGTTACGGTCGACGGACCGTCGACGGCGATAGAGATGCTGCCGTTTGAACCGCCGGTGTCGCTGGTGTCGGTCAGTGGTGCGGCCGACGATATAGAGGCGGCCATCGACCGGTTGCCTGCGGGCGAGGCCGATGCGTGGTCGCCCTATCTCGAAGTGAAGGTCGCTCTCTCTCGCCCCGAACCGTCGTTGCGGCAGCGCATCGAGTCGGCACTGGTGGGGAAGCGTGTGCGGCTGGCCCGCCTGGTACCCGACCTGCCCCGCCGGGAGGGCGATGTTGCGTCCGTGTCGTTTGTAGAGGAGGGGCGGCAGGCCGCTCCGTTGGAGATTGCCAACGATTATTATAAGAAGATGTTCAATACCGAGATGCCGGCCGATATGACGGCTCTCTTTCAAGAGATAATGAGGGAGGTGAATACATGAAGATAATGGCTGTACGGGGGAAGAATCTGGCTTCGCTCGATGGCGAATTTGCCGTCGAGTTTGCCGCGGAGCCGTTGGCTTCGGCCGGACTGTTTGCCATTACCGGTCCCACCGGGGCCGGCAAGTCGACATTGCTCGATGCCTTGTGCTTGGCACTTTTCGACAAGACACCCCGCATGAACCGGGCCCGCGAAAACGGAGTGCTGCTCGCCGATGTGGCCGACAAGACCCTCTCGCAGAACGATTGCCGCTCACTGTTGCGAAGAGGAGCTGCCGAGGGATATGCCGAGGTCGATTTCTGTGCCGTCAACGGCGAACTGTTCCGGGCCCGCTGGTCGGTGCGGCGTGCCAGAGGCCGGGCCGAAGGGTCGTTGCAGCCCTCGGAGATAAGGCTGCATAATCTCTCTACGGGGGGTGAGGAGCAGGGCGGGAAGGGAGAGCTTCTGCGGCGCATCACCCAGTTGCTGGGGCTCACCTTCGAGCAGTTTACCCGGGCGGTGCTCCTGGCGCAGGGCGACTTTGCCACTTTCCTGAAAGCCCCTGAGGAGGAGAAGGCCGATTTGCTCGAGAAACTTACCGGCACCGAAATCTATTCCCAGCTGTCGCAAGCCCTCTATGCCCGCAACAAGGAGATGCAGGAGCGTTACGAATCCCTGCTCAGGCAGATGGATTTTGTCCCCCTGCTGACCGATACCGAGGAGGCGGCCCTGCTCGATGAGCTTGCCGCTTGCCGACAGGCCGAAGCCGAGGCTGTCGGGCGGTGCGATGAGTTGAAGGCCCAGATGCGCTGGGTCGAGGAGCGGCAGAAACAGGCCGCTTTGCAGGCCGAGGCCGAAGCCGAACGTCTCCGGGCCGAGGCCGCCAACGAACAGGCCCGCGACCGTCGTGTACACATGGAGCGGTATGACCTGGTGCAGGAGATACGCGATGCCTACCAGACCGTTCGCCGCTGCGACGAGGAGCGTAAGGCCGTTCTTACCCGCAGCGCAGCCCTTAAAGCCGAGGAGCATCGTTGCAAGGAAGAACTTGACCGCCGGGCGGCTGCCAAACTCGATGTGGAGAAGAAGCAGCTTTGTCTCAAAAACGAATGGGAGGCTCTTGCCGACGAGCGTCGCCGGGCCGCCGACCTTGATTTGGCTCTCGCTGTGGGCCGTGAGACACTGGCTGCCGCCGAAAAAGCCCACGCTCGCGCCGTGGCCGACCTGCAACAGGCCATGACCGAGCGCACAGCCCAGCAGGCCGCGCTCGAAAAGAACGACCGTGAGCGGGTGCGTCTCGAAGCCTGGATAGAGAAAAACATCGCCTATGCACCGCTTGTGGCCCAGGTGCCTCTGATACGCGAACTGTTGGCTGCACTCTCCCAGACAGCACAGGCACTCGACGCCGAGACCCGCATGCAGGCAAAGAACGAGACCCTCTTGCAGCAGAGCGAAGCCGAGCAGCTCCGCTTGCAGGAAGAGAGCCGTCGGCTCGATGCGATGCTGCCGAGCGAGGTCTACCTCCTGCGTTCCCGTCTTGTCGAGGGCGAGCCCTGCCCCGTGTGTGGCAGCAGGCACCATTGTGTAGACGAGGTAGAGGTCAGAACCATGCAGGAGCAGGAGTTGGAGCAGCAGAAGAAGTCGGTGGCCGCGAAACTCGAAGCTCTCGTGGGGCAAATCGAGTACCTGCGTCAGGTCGGCGCTTCACACCGTTCCCGCATCGAGACATTCACGGCCCAAAAGGCCGAGAAGGAGGGCCGGCTCGAAGAGTTGCTCTCGCCCGTGTTGCCCGGTTGGCGGCAGGAGCCGCAGCTCGAAGAGCGACTTGGCGGCTATGCCGCCGCTTGGAACGACAACCAGGCTGCCCTGTTGCAGTGCCGGAGTGTGGCCGAAGCCGCTGCCCGGCAGCTGCCTCTTCTCGATGAAAACGTGAAAAAGCTCGAATCCATCGAAAAAAATGACCGTCTTACCCTCGACGAGGCCCGCCGTTCAAGTGCCGAGTTGGCGACGCAGCGTCGGGCTCTGTTAGGGGGCTGCACCCTGGTCGAGGTCGAAGCCCGGCACGATAGCGAAAGCCGCCGGCTCGACCAACTTCTGACCCGGGAGAGCCAGGCCTATACCGAATCGAAGAGCCGCGCCGAGAATCTGAACGGTACCGTAAAGCAACTCGACAGCCATCTGACCGATCTGCAACAGCGCATCGCCTCGGCACAGGCCGAGGTGGGTGAGTGGCTTTCCCGCCATGAAGCGATAGAGCCGGCGACCTTGTCGGAGCTTTTTGCCCATACCCCCGGTTGGGTGGCCGACGAGAAAAAGGCCCTCTCGCTGCTGCGTGAGCAGCTTGACGCTGCCACCACCCGCTGTAAGGAGCGGATTGAGGCGTTGGCACGCCACGATGCGGCTCCCGAACGCCCTTCGCCCGAAGTTCTTGCGCAACTGCCCGGCCTCTTGGCCGAGCAGTCCGCCATACAGCAACAGCAAGCTACCCGCCTGGCCGAAATAAATGCCCGCCTGGCTGCCGACCGTAAGAACCGACAGGAGCGGGCCCGCATCGAGAAAGAGCGGCTGGCGCTACTGCCCGAGGCGGAAAACTGGGAGCGCCTCAACAAGCTTTTCGGCTCGGCCGACGGGCAGAAGTTCCGGCGCATTGCTCAGGGGTATACCCTCGACCGTCTGCTGATTTACGCCAACCTTCACTTGCAGAGTCTGTCGTCGCGGTATACGTTGCAACGTGTTCCCGAACGGCTGGCCTTGCAGGTGGTCGACAACGATATGCTGGGCGAGGTGCGCAGCGTGCATACACTCTCGGGCGGGGAGTCGTTTCTCATCTCACTGGCTCTGGCTCTGGGGCTTTCGTCGCTGTCGTCTTACCGCATGAATATCGAGTCGCTTTTTATCGACGAAGGGTTCGGTTCGCTCGACGCCGAGACCCTGCGCACGGCGATGGCGGCTCTCGAACATTTACAGATACAGGGACGCAAGATAGGGGTCATTTCGCACGTGGCCGAGATGACCGAACGTATTTCGGTGCAGGTGCAGGTGCAGCGTGTCGCCAACGGTCGCAGCCGCGTGGTGGTCGTCGAGACATAAAGTTGCGGCTCATGTTGTGTGCCGTACAAAAAAATTACCGGGGATATGTTTGATAAATTCAAATCAAAGCATTACCTTTGCGCACGCAAAGCCAATCGGGGTGTAGCACAGTTGGCAGCGCGCCACGTTCGGGACGTGGAGGTCGGAAGTTCGAGTCTTCTCACCCCGACACAATACCTTGTAACTGTTTGATTTTTAGATAGTTACAAGGTATTTGATTTTTTAGCCGGGACAAAAACGGGACATCATTAGGAGATTCCTATTTTATACGAAGGGGTGCGACTTGGTCAAGTCGCACCCCTTCGTATTTTGTTTTGGCATAAAATGAGGTCAGGCTGTGCGGAAGATGCAGCAGTTTTTCTGCGGGGTGGAAAATTTCTTGAAGAATTGGCGGGCAGCAAGACGGTAAATCAGTCCACCGAAATGTTTGGCGTGTCGGGGGCATACGGCGATGCAGTGGGCACAGGAGAGGCAACGCTCTTTGTCGATGCGGCGCGGGTCGTTCTTGTCGATGGCTCCCACGGGACATTGTGCGGTGCAGATGCCGCAACGGTTGCATTGCCGGCTGGTTTTTGGTTTGAGTGGCGGGTTCATGGTCGGGCGGTAGGGGTAGTGCCCCGGTACCTCGATACGGGGAGCCGTGGCCCAGTCGGGGTGCGTGGCGAGCCATTCACGGCTTTGGCTGCCGAGTTGCCGGGCTTCGGCCAGGTCGTTATCGTCGGGGTGTCCGGCGGCCACTTGGGGGAAGATGGAATGTTGGGCAATAAAGAGTCCTGCCGAGACGACCGAGAAACCCTGCTCTTCGACCACATCTCTCAGTTCGAGCAGCGCGTCGTCGTAGTGACGGTTTCCATATACGCAAACGATAATGGCCGGAGTGTTTGCACCCCGTATCTGTCGCAGGGAATCAACGGCTACGGTCGGTATGCGGCCGGCATATACCGGCATGGCGAAGATGGTGATGTCGTCGGGTGTGAGGGTCAGAGGTGCGGTCTGAGGGTGGAGTAGCAGGTCGGTGCGCTGTATGTTGGGCAGTGCGATTCCTTGGGCTACGGCATCGGCGATTTTGCGGGTGGTGCCTGTCGCACTGAAATAAATGGTATGCGTACAAGAATTTTTCATGACACCTCATTTTTACGGTTTCCGACAAAGATAGAAATTTGTTGTCGTAAGTCGATGACGCGAGTAAGGGAAAAATTTTTTGCGTCATTTCCCGTGTCAGGGTGTCGTTATTCCGTTTTTTAGCGGGCAAGGGGGGATATTATTCTTCTCCCACCGGACTCGATACACCTATTAAGAAAGATTGTAAAGTGGGGTGGTGAAAGATGAATCCAGCCTCCTGCAATCGTGTGGGGGAGACCCACTGGCCTTCGGTGATAAAATGGGAGCGTTCCCCATAGAGCATGCGGAAGAACAGTCGTGGAATTTTTATCAGACGCTCGATGTGCTCGATACGAGCCAAGTCGCGAGCCAGTTCGCGTTGTGTAATGCCGCAGGGGACGGTAAAGTTGAATACCCCACTCAGCCGGTTGTCGCGCAGCAGCAAGGAGTAGGCTCGGCAGAGGTCGGGCAGGCTTATCCAGGGAAAGGGCTGTTGACCGTTTCCGATGATGACGCCTGCATGTACCCTGCGTTGGATATCCAGTAGCGGAGGCAGAACGCCTCCGTCGCGCGAGAGAACGATGCCGAATCGGGTGATGACCAGCCGGGTATCTTCGGGACACTCGTATGCGGCGGCTTCCCACTCCTTGCACAAGTGGGCCAGGAAGTCGTTGCCACATACATCGTTGTATTCGTCCCATTCGCCCCAACTGGGGTAATATCCGACAGCCGATGTCGATACAAAGATTGCCGGAGAGTGCCTGCTCTTTTTCATGGCCCGTGTCAGGCTGCGGGTTACGGTTACCCGGCTGTCGATGAGTTGTTGCTTGTAGGTACGGGTCCAGCGCTTGTTGATGGGTGCGCCGGCCAGATTGACGACCGCGTGGCAGGTCGAGAGTATGCGGCACAGTGCGGTCTCGTTTTCGGGTCGGAACAGTTCTCGTCCCAATGGAATGATTTCGTGCCCTTCGTTACTTAGAAACAGGGAGAGGCTGGTTCCTACAAAACCGCTGGCTCCGCTCATGGCTATCTTCATAATGGTGACTGTTTGAGGGTTTGATATAGGTAGGGGAAATGTCGGCCGGGATTCCGGCCTCGGGGTCCCATGAATCTATAACAACCAATGCCTCAAAAAAGATGGGCAGAACCGATGCAAAGTATCTTTTTTATTGCCAGCCGCCTCCTAGAGCCTTGTAGAGTTGTATAAAGGCCAGTTGCTTGCCGAGAATAGCCTCGTTGAGACTGATTTGTGCATCGAAGTATCCACGTTGTGCGTCGAGCACGTCGAGGTAGCTGATGTATCCGTTGATATATTGCAGGTGGGCCAGCTGGTTGTTGCTGTATGCCGCCTGTTCGAGTTTCTGGCGGGTATTGAATACCTCTTCGCTCATGTTGTAGGTGACGATGGCGTCGTGCACATCTTTAAAGGCTATCAGCACCTGCTTCTCATAGAGGTAGACGCTGCGTTCGTAGGCGGCCTTTTGGGCCTTGTGCTGCGAGATGTTCTTACCCATATTGAAGAGCGGGGTAAGGAGTGTCCCGCTCAGGAAATGGGCGGGCGACTGGAAGATGTTCTTGATGTCGTCGCTTTCCATGCCAAACTCGGCTGTGAGTGTGATTTGCGGGAACATGCTGGTGAAGGCGATACCCACCTCGGCATTGGCGGCCATGAGGGCTTTCTCGGCGGCTCTCACGTCGGGGCGGCGTTCGAGCAGGGCCGAGGGCAGTCCTGCCGGCAGGTACTGGGGCAGCCGGTTGATGTGACGGTCGGTCTGTCGGGCTATCTCATGCGGGAATGTGCCTGTGAGCAGGGCTATTTCGTTTTTCTTGATGGCGATGGAACGTTCGAGGTCGGGCACGAGGGTGGCGGTGCGGGCCAGCTCCACGCGGGCTTGCTGGAAGGAGGTTTCGGAGGTGAGGCCGCCCTCAAAACGCAGCCGGGCCAGTCGCACGCCCTCTTCGCGCGCATGGAGGGTCTGCTTGACGATGGCCAGTTGGTGGTCGAGGGCTATCAGTTCGTAGTACGACTGGGCCACCTGTGCCACGAGGCTCACTTGCAGGGCCCGCTGGTTTTCTATGGCTTCGAGCAGCTGGGCCTTACTGCGTTCGGCGCCCCATCGCAGTTTGCCCCAGAGGTCGACTTCCCACGAGAGAAGGGCGCGAACGTGAAGTTCGGGGTCGTTTTCGTAATTGTTTCCACCGTAATTGGTGGCGTCCTTATCGGCATAGATGCGTCCGTTGATTTGGGGAAATATCTTGCTGATATCGACGCGTCGCAGGGCGGCCAGTTCCTTGATGCGGGCCGAGGCGGCGAGCATGTCCTTGTTGTGTTCGAGTGTCTGTGTGATGAGGTTCTGCAATATGGTGTCGGTATAGACGGTCCACCATTGCATATCAGCAATCGAGAAGGAATCGGGAAGCGATGAGGCTGAGTCGATGCGTTCGGGAAGCGCCATCTCGGGTCGGGTATATTTCTTCCCGACCTTGCACGATGTTACTGTGACGAGCACGAGCGCGCCGAGCAGAAGGGCGATGTATCGGGTCTTTTTCATGAGCGTTTTACTTTCAGCTTTTTTTCGGAGAAAATGGCTTTGAGTTTATAGATGTAGACAAAGAAGAAGGGAACCAGCAGTATGCCGATGACTACGGCGGCTATCATGCCGAAGAATACACCGGTACCGATGGCCTGACGACTGGCCGAGCCGGGACCGCTGGCCAGCACCATGGGCAGCATACCTAGGATAAACGCCAGTGAGGTCATGAGTATGGGGCGGAAACGCAGGCGGGCGGCATTGAGGGTAGCTTCGATGAGCGGTGTGCCGGCATCGACCTGCTCCTTGGCAAACTCGACGATGAGAATGGCGTTCTTGGCTGCCATACCCATGAGCATTACAAGACCTATCTGGAAGTAGACGTCGTTTTCGAGACCGCACACCCAGATGCCGAGGTAAGCTCCCAGGGCCGCCACAGGCAGCGAGAGCAAGATGGCGATGGGGATAATCCAACTCTCATAGAGGGCAGCCAGGAAGAGGAATACAAAGACGAAGACGAGCGCCAAGATGAGACCGGTCTGTCCGCCGGCTTTCTTTTCCTGGTACGACAGTCCGCTCCATTCCACGCCGATGTTAGAAGGAAGGTGTTGCTGTACAATCTCTTCAAGGGTATTCATGGCCTGCCCCGTGCTGTATCCTTTACCCGCTTCGCCGCGGATTACGGCCGCATTGAACATGTTGAAGCGCTTGATGCTTCCCGGGCCTGTCGTGTAGGAGGCATCGCCCAGCGAGGTGAGGGGTATCATGGCGTTGTCTTTTCCGCGGACGAAGAAGAGGTTGAGGTTCTCCTTGAACTTGCGGTATGAGGCTTCGGCCTGAATATATACGCGGTAGATGCGGTTGAACATGTTGAAGTCGTTGACGTAGACCGAGCCCGTGTAGGCTTTCATGGTGGAGAATACGTCGGTGAGGGGTACGCCGGCAAACTTCACCTTGTCGCGGTCGACATTGAAGTAGAGTTGCGGAATCTCGGCTTGCAGCGACGAGGAGAGTCCGGCCAATTCTTTCTGTTGTGAGGCATAGAACATGAGGGTGTCGACAGCTTGCACAAGGTTGTCGAACGTGGCGTCGCCGCGGGCTTCGAGTTGCATTTCAAAACCACCCGAGCTACCCAGTCCGGGAATTACCGGCGGGGTCGAGAGGTAGACTTTGCTCTCGGGATACTTTTCGAGTTCGCCGCGAATGCGGGCCATGATGTCGTCGATTGATTCGTCTTCCCGTTCGTCCCACGCTTTGAGAATGACGGTCAGTTCGCTACGGGCCTGGTTGGTACCGACACGAGGGCTGGAGCCCGTTACGTTCTGTACATAGGCGACCGACGGATCGTTCATGATATATTCAATGGCGCGGTTGGTAACCGTGCGGGTGCGTTCGAGAGTAGCTCCTTCGGGCAGTTCGAGTTCGACCTTGAAGTATCCCTGGTCTTCGGTGGGTAGGAAACTGGTGGGAATGATGCGGTTGAGAACGAATATCACGATGAGGCCTATGCCGAAGGCGGTCATGATGCGTCGCGGGTTGGCAATGCAGGCCCGTATGCCGTTCATGTATTTGTGGTTTCCGGTGTGCAGCCACAGATTGATGTAGCGGAATGCAATGTTTTTCTTTTTGTTGGGGTCATTGGGCCGGAGTATCAGCGAACACATGACTGGGCTCAGCGTGAGTGCCACTACCGTGGAGATGATGACCGACACGGCAATGGTGACGGTAAATTGCCGGTAGAGCATACCGGTGATGCCCGAGAGAAAACTTACCGGTACGAATACGGCGACGAGTACGAGCGAGGTGGCGATAAGGGCGCTGCTCAATCCGTTCATGGCTTTCTTGGTGGCCTCGTAGGGTGATAGCCTCTCGTCGTCCATGATGCGCTCTACATTTTCGACTACGACGATGGCATCGTCGACGACGATACCGATGGCGAGTACCAGGCCGAGCAGCGTGAGCATGTTGAGCGAGAATCCGAAGATGAGCATGAAGCCGAATGTGCCGACAAGCGAAATAGGTACCGCCACGACAGGAATAAGTGTGGCTCGCCAACTTTGCAGGGAGAAGAATACGACGATGATGACCAGGAAGAGTGCTTCAAAGAGGGTCTTGTACACCTCGTGTATCGACTCAGAGATGTAAGTCGTCATGTCGAACGGTATCTCGTAGGAGAGTCCGTCGGGAAAGTTGTGGCTTATCTCTTCCATGCTGGCCTTTACGTTCTCGGCCACCTCCATGGCGTTGGCTCCGGGGAGCATATAGATGCTCAGTACGGCGGCATTACCCCCGTTGATACCGCTCTCGGTGACACGCGCCACGTCGCTGAGGCGGATTATCGACCCGTCGGGGTTGGCCCGCACGACGATGTCTTCAAACTGGCTCACCGTCGAAAGCCTCCCTTGGGTGGTGATGGGTATCGTAATGTCGACATTGCTTACCGGTTGTTGGCCCAAAACACCCGCAGCTGCCTCGGTGTTCTGGTCTTTAAGTGCGGTTTGCAGGTCTTTCACGGTGAGACCGAAACTGGCCAGCTTGTCGGGTTGTACCCATATCTGCATGGCATAGTATCGGCTGCCGACGTTTGATACCCGGCCTACGCCCGGAATACGGCGCAGGAGGTCTACGACATTCAGTGTAGCGAAATTGCTGAGGTAGATTTCGTCAAATTTGGGGTCGTTCGAAGTCAAGCAGATGGTCATCAACTGGCTGGCGGCCTGTTTCTCGACCGAGATACCGTTCTGTACCACTTCGCCGGGCAGACGCGACTCGGCCAGTTTCAGCCGGTTCTGTACTTCTACGGCGGCGAGGTTGGCGTCGGTCGATACGTCGAAGGTGACAGTGGCCGAGAAGCCTCCCGAGTTGGAGCTGCTCGACTCCATGTATATCATGCCTGGCGTGCCGTTCAACTCCTGTTCGATGGGAGTGGCCACGGCCTGCGATACCGTGGTGGCGCTGGCACCGGGATACGATGCACTGATTTTCACCACCGGCGGGGTGATTTGCGGATATTGGTCGATAGGCAGGAGGGTCAGCCCTATAAATCCCACGATGACAATGAGAATGGAGATGACCATTGAAAAGACCGGGTGGTCTATGAAGAAATTCACTTTCATGGCGGCGTGGGGATTATTGCGGTTGGGCTTCCAGGTACTGGTTGTCGACTTTCACTTTCATGCCCGGCGACAACTTGTGGTAGCCTTCGACGACAATCTCTTCGTCGGCCGACAAGCCGCGCTCTACGACAACCATGTTTTCTTGCTGAGGACCAAGTTCGATGAAGCGTTTCTCGGCCGTGCCGTTCTCACGCACCACATAGATGTAGGCACCGCCTTTCTCGATGATGACGGCCTTCAACGGTACCGTCACGGCATTCTCGCGCACGTCGAGCAGCAACAGCACTTTGGTCGACTGTCCCGGCAGCAGTACATGGTCGGGGTTGGGCATCTCGGCACGCACCGAGAAGGTACCGGTGAGGGGGTCGACCTGCGGCTCGGCAAAGTCGACCAGCCCTTTGTAGGGATATTGGGTATTGTCGGCCAGGGTGATGGTGATGTAGGGCTGCCACGAACGATTCTCGACTTTCTGGCCGAGGTTCACGTTACGCTCTTTGCTGCGCAGGTAGTCGAGGGCGGTCATGCTGAAATCGACCAGCACCGTGTCGCTCTTGACGATGGTGGCCAGTTGCGACTTGCCGTTGGTACCTACCAGTGTACCGAGGTCGACGAGTCGCTCGCTGATGTTACCGGCTATAGGCGAACGCACGACGGTATAGTCGAGCTCCATGAGCGCCTGGTCGAGGTCGGCCTGGCTCATGATGACCGAGGCCTTGGCACTTTCGTAAGCAGCGATGGCATTGTCGAGGTCGAGTTGGCTGGCAGCATTTTGCTCATACAGCGGGCGTATGCGTTCCAAGTCGTGCTGCGCCTTGCTTTCCTGGGCCTGATCTTTTTTCAGCTGCGCGGCTGCCTTGTCGGCCTTGGCCTTGTATTGGCGTTGGTCGATGACAAACAGCACCTGGTTTTTCTTTACATAAGTACCCTCTTCAAACAGCATCTGTTCGAGAAAGCCCTCTACACGTGCGTGTACCTCGACAAACTGCTGGGCCCGTACCCGGCCCACATATTCACCATACACGCCCACGTCGTTCTGCTCGGCTTTCATGGTTGCCACGATGGCATATTCTTCCTGGGGCTTTTCCTTGCGGGTGAGATAATAAATAACTCCGGCTACGACGATGAGAAGAACCGCGATGATTACAAATTTTTTTCTTACAAAGAAGTAAGCGTTTATGTTCAGTTTGGGGTGTTTTATACGCATAAAAAATCCTCTTTGTGGTTGATGCGATGAGTTTTAATGGATACAATACGATTGCAAAGGTACAATACTTATTCCGAGGATAATGCGTCAATCTGCTTTTTATAACCCGAATAAAGGTTTTTTAAGGTCTATCCCAGTAACTTTACTGCCGTGAGAGCGAGGAAGAAAAGCAGCATGCCACCCGCCAGACTGGCCAGCATGTAGATGAGGGCGGTAACATACTGTCCGTTTTGCAGGAGCAGAAAATTCTCTTGCATGAACGACGAAAACGTGGTGAAGCCGCCGCACAGTCCCACCATGAGCAGCAGGCGCATTTCGCCGGCAAAGAGCGGAAAACGCATGGCCAGCGCAAAGAACACTCCCAGCAGGAAACTGCCGGCCAGATTTACGGTGAGTGTACCCCACGGGAAGAAGCCGTCGTAGCCGTGGTTGCGGGTGTAGAGGGCCACCAGGTAGCGCAGCACGCCGCCGGCAAAACTGCCGAGCCCTACCCAGAGAAGGTTGCGAAGTATCATAAAGAATCGTTTTGTCGATGAATTGGCAAATTTGAAAAGAAGACACGAGAAAGGTGGAAGAATGTTCATCGTTATGGGTACTTGCTAACAAGCGAGGTATATCCACTGCCAGGATTTTCCAAACTCCTTTTTCACAATTTCTATTTTATCAATAGAATTATGCTGCCGGCTGTAATGAGCAGAGCACCTGCAATTACACGTGGACTTATAGACTCTTTTAGAAATAACGCTGATAGGAAGATGGTAATGACTACGCTTAACTTGTCTATAGGTGCGACGCGCGATACATTGCCTGTTTGTAGGGCTTTGAAATAGAATAGCCACGAAAGCCCGGTAGCGATACCCGACAAGATGAGGAATGCCCACGTATGTCGTTCGATGTGACGTATGTTGATTTCCTGATGTCCGAATATCACGATACCCCATGTCAATATTACTATTACCAGGGTACGTATCGCCGTTGCTAAGTTGGAATTGATATCTTTTACTCCGACTTTGGCAAAGATAGCTGTAAGTGCGGCAAAGAATGCCGACAGCAGGGCATAATATTTCCACATAATTTTTTTTGCAAAAATATGGCTTATGTCTTGTCTGTATAATAAACTTTTGAAAAAAATTTTGTCAATCATTCCATTTGTCGTTTAAACGAAACAATGGTATAGAATCCATTTCGTCAAAGAGATGTGTTTTGTTGTTACAGCATCAGAGCAATATTTCAAGATTCTCTTGCAAATTACATGTTTGGCAATGTCCAGCGCCCAAAAACGATCAGTGTGACAAGCGGAAGAATCTGCTTATCGGACGGGACATTCAATAATCCTCTTTTTGAAGGTTCCTTGTCAAAAAATATGATGAGATTATCAATGTATCAAACGCATTCAAAGAAATTTTCACAAACAAACCGCACCGTCTGAGACGGGCTGGGGATATAGATGGACAACCAATAATAAAATTGCGGCCATCCGATGTGCCTACCCTGCCTCTCTAAAAGAATGTTCCGGTCTCATAGCTGAAATCGGAACACTCAGAACAAATAAGGTAAAACCAACCGTTTTTAGGGCAGAATCTTGACCGGTACGTTAATCGTGGCCTGAATTACAGGTTGAGGATTCTTGGAGGTGAGACTTTCTTCTGTCCAATATTGGAACGAGAGCCATAATTGATACTCCCCTTCCAAAGGGGTTGAATAAAAACGCTGTTGCAGATAATTGGTTTCCGGTGCGCACAAGGTCTTCGGAATGGCATCGGGATCCGGGTTATCCTCTACATGATTTTTCAGGCTGAATATGGCGCGGTATTTCGACGAAGCATTATTTTCCCCGGTCGCGTCTTTCACATTAAAAGTCTTTTCAAGAATAACCGGCAGAGATTCATTCTCGCTATAGCGCGTAAAAAGATCGGCCGTTACTCCAATCTGCGCCAGATATTCTCCCAATTCGAGATCCTGACGTTGATCCTCTGGCCATTCCGACAATTTGTATTCCACTGCTTGCGGCACCGTATATTCGGTCTTGTAGAAACGTATTGTCTTAGTGATCGTCACCTCATTATCGCCTATTTGATCCCGCAGTCTCACTTCCAGAGTAATCGGCACATATTGCATGCCCTCTTCGAATTCTACCGTCGAGGTATTGGCCGAGATGTTCCATTTGGATCCAGACTCATCGCTTTGCAGGGTAAACGAACCGGCCTGCGCACCTGTCAACACGGCCGACTCAACCGAAACCGTAGTCAGATCAAACAGCGTGGAACTACCCTCTGAAATCGGACGGGCCACCAGTTGTGTCGATGTTGAAATCGGCATATTTGTTGTTGTGTTCCAATAGGTGCAGGACGACGGCCCGTTCAGAGCCACCATATTCTCGGTCAATTTAACGTAGCTGTTCAACAGCGAAATCGACGAAGAGGTCATCCAAACCTGCTTGCCCCGAGCATCGGTATAAGTCAGTGCCAGCGCCAATCGGGCTTCTCCATAATAGGCCCCGTCTGCTGCCTTCACAACTGCCAGCCATTGCCCTTCGAGTTCTTCGCCCTGCGCGTTCTTATCGGGCAGTATGTCGACCAACGTATATTCGGGAATTGAGTTGCCATACGTAGCCCGCGTAATTTGCGAGGAAATGACATCCAAGACGACATTTTCTTTTGTCGGTATGAAATTCGAGGGATTGACCCGGAAGGGAATCTCTATCGTCATTCCGTTCTGAACGTTGATCTCATTTTGTAAAATCACCACTCCGGTCGGAATCGGATTTTTCAGAAGGTCGATATCGTCCTTCATTTTCTGGCAGCCGGAAAACGATACGGTTCCCAATATGCATAAGAAAGTGATTTTCAATAATTTTTTCATGTCTATCTGCAATTTATTGTATACATGTATAAACACTCAAAAGATACATAAGTAAAATACCTTTTACTTGATTTGACAGAGCAATTTTGCATATTCTCGAAAGTTGCCCGACAATGTATCCTTTACTTGAATATTCATATTCCTTTTCTGATTACAAAGATATATTTTAATACGGTAGGGTCTTAAGAGGTTAGATAATATTTCTATGTTTCCATATAGATAAAAACAAATCTTGCTGTTTTCGACTTTTTCTGTTTTCTGGTTTAGCTTCGCGACAAGTCCAAAAATACTCCTTGAACAAACATCTGTTGATGGTGGTTCACTTCGGATAATCTGTCGGTTCCAGGTCTATTCTAATATGACAGGGTAGGCTTTGTCCGCCTCCGCATCTTTTTGGACGCGGAGCCGGTATCTGCCAAGCGGGGATAGTCTTTTCGGCCTTACCATGCGCTTTTTCCTCCTGTTTCAATATTCCCGAGGATAAAATAATGTATTTTGTCCAAATATACCACGCCATTTGAGACCATAAAACATCAGCGCGACAAACAAATTTTATTGTTTGTCGCGCTGGTATACAATTGCTTAACCTGTATGCAGGCTATTAGTATTCTTCCTCGTTGAAGAAGAAGTCTTCTTTGCTGGGGTAGTCGGGCCAGATATCTTCGATGCATTCGTAGATTTCGCCTTCGTCTTCCATCTCTTGAAGGTTTTCGATGACTTCGAGGGGTGCTCCCGAACGCATGGCATAATCAATCAATTCGTCTTTGGTGGCAGGCCAAGGGGCGTCTTCGAGTTTCGATGCTAATTCCAAAGTCCAGTACATAATAAGTAATGATTAGAACGTTTTTGAATTTTCCCGCAAAAGTAGAACAAATATTTTCATTTGCAACCTTTGTCCCAATAAATTTCTTCTTTTTTTTCACTGAAAATGCATTGCCGCGAAAGAACAAAAAGATAATCGGACAAACGGTTGATATATTGTAACAACAGTGTGTCTACCGGGTGGGTTGTGTGCAGGTCGCAGATGCGCCGTTCGGCCCGGCGGCATACGGTGCGGCACACATGGGCCTGGGCCGAGGCGGTGGTCCCTCCCGGCAGTACGAAGTTGCGCAGCGGGGGCAGGGCGTCGTCGAGCCGGTCGATGCGCTGTTCGAGTCGTGCCACCTCTTCGGGGTAGATGCGGCTGGCTTCGCGCAGGGCGGTGTCGGCCGTATCGGTGGCGAGGTGCGAGCCGATGGAGAAGAGCCGGTGTTGGATGTCGAGCAGCAGGTGGGTGTCGTCGGGCATATTGTCGGGCAGGAGGGTGCGCAGCAGTCCGATGTGGGCGTTCAGTTCGTCGATGGTGCCGTAGGCTTCGAGGCGAATGTCTTGTTTGGCTACGCGTTTCCCGCCTACGAGCGAGGTCTCGCCGTGGTCGCCGGTGCCGGTGTAGATGTTGCTTTTTTTCATGCTGTTTTTCTTTTATAATGCCGCGGGGGGTGCGAGGGTTCAGAATGCGACCTTGTATTTCTGCCTATTGAGTTTGGGGTTGCAACTGGCGATGGCCAGCGTGTAGAGGTCGAACGTGACGCGGATTTTTTCGTCTCGGGCCCATACCTCCCAGCAGTGGTGAATCTCTTTCGACTGTCTGATGCCGTCGACTACGAGAATGCATGTTTCGTTCAGCAGCGGTGCAATTTGTGCGAAGGTGGCCTCGTATTGACGGGCATCGGCGAGCGGGTGCAGGTAGATGAAGTGGGGTTGCGCACCTTTTTCTCTCAGGAAAGCAAGACCGTCGACGATAGAGGCGTTGATATAGGTTACCTTTCCCGGCAGCCGCATGAGCAGTTGTTCGGCGGCTGCGCGTTTTATGGGGTCGGGTTCTATGCAGAAGTGTTGTGCGGCGGGACACCCTTTTTGCAAGTAAAGGGTCGAGTAGCCGCCTTCGCTGCCGGCCTCGATGATGGTCTGGGGCTTGAATCGGTTGGTGAGGCGGAAGAGCAGCCGGTAGCGGCGCTTGTTGAGACTCTGTTTGTCGTGGAGTGTGCGGTGCAACCCTTCGATTTGCTGGTAGGCGTAGTAACCCGATTTTTCTTCGATGACTTTGGTTATGAGGTTGTAGGCAAACGGTGAGTGTACGCCGTAGCCTTTGCGGTGGCGTATTTTGCGTATTTTGCGCAGACAGAAGTTTTTTACGTTGAGCCTACCTCTCATTGGGGTTTTGTTTGTCGTTCACAAAAATAAATGTTTTATTTGTGAAATGAAAGTTTTTGTGTCGCAACCATGGCGGCACAATGTCTTTGTTTTTGATGTTGAATATGTAGACTGGAACAGGTTTTTATGGAAGAAGAGGAGATAAAACCGTGGAAGGTGCTGAGCCGTCGTTACCTGTCGCAGAAACCGTGGTTTACGGTGCGTGAGGAGCATGTGCAACTTCCCAACGGGAGCGAGATTCCCGACTATTATGTTTTTGAGTATTCCGACTGGATAAATGTGATTGCGGTTACGACCGACGGACGCTATGTCTTTGAACGCCAGTATCGCCATGCGCTGGGACTTGTGTCGTATGAGTTGTGTGCCGGCGTGTGTGAGCCGTCCGACGCTTCTCCGCTCGAAGCGGCCCGCCGTGAGCTGCTCGAAGAGACCGGCTTCGGGGGCGGCGAGTGGGAGGAGTTGATGATACTCTCGCCCAATCCCGGCACGCAGACCAATCTTACCTATTGTTACCTGGCCCGCGGTGTGGAGCGGGTGGCACCGCCACATCAAGAGGCGACCGAAGATATTGCCGTGGAGCTTCTGTCGCTCGACGAGGTGCGGGCCTTGCTCGATTGCAACGGGGTGTTGCAGGCGCTGCATGTGGCGCCGTTGTGGAAGTATATGGCCCGTCTGGCAGCTGCTGGGCAGTAAGCGGACGGTGCATATAGAAAACCGCCGTGCCTCGTTATTGCGGGGTACGGCGGTTTATTGTTTGCTGTGTCGTTGCTTATTTCATGCGGGCGGCAAAGGCGGCCATCTTGATGGCAGTGACGGCGGCTTCGTCGCCTTTGTTGCCATATTTCCCGCCGGCCCGGTCGAGTGCCTGTTGCTTGTTGCCGGTAGTGAGGACGCCGAATATTACGGGAATGTCGAGGGTGGCATTGAGCCGGGTGGTACCTTCGGTAACGCCTTGGCACACATAGTCGAAGTGGGGCGTCTCGCCTTGTATGACGCACCCCAGTACGATGACGGCGTCGGGCCGGTAATGGGCGGCCGTGCGTTGGGCTCCGAAGGTGAGTTCATAGGTGCCGGGCACATGTTCTACAAAGATGTTTTCGGGTTTTACGCCGTGTTTTTGCAGGGTGTGGCAGGCGCCTTCGAGCAGTGCGCCGGTGATGTCGGCGTTCCATTCGGCACATACGATGGCGACGCGCAGATGCGGGGCGTCGGGTACGGTGTTGTTGTCGCAAGACGACAGGTTCTGATATGCAGTAGCCATGATTGTTTGGGATTAATGGTTGAAAGGGTGTGTTTATTGTAAAGGGGTTGTGCCGAAATTTTCATTTTGACACAACCCCTTTTATTGTGTTGCGATAGCTCTCTGTTACTTTTTGGCTTGTGCGCGTTCGATGTATTTGTCGATGTCGCGGGCTACCGTAGAGGTGGCGTAGTTGTTCTTTATCTGGTTGTAGAGAGCGAGAGCTTTGTCGTAATTCCCTGTTGCTTCGGCGATGGTGGCAGCCTTTTTCAGATAGAAGGGCGAGAACAGGTCGTTGTCGGCTTTCTGAGCGGCTTTTTCAAAGGTTGCCATTGCTTCGGCGGTCTGGTCCATATTGGCATAGCAGTTGCCTATCATGCCCAAGACGTTGGTCGATACGAATTTGTCGTCGGCGTCGAATTTCTTGAAATAGTCCAGAGCAGCATTGTAGTTGCCGAGGTTGAAGTGGCAGATGCCGGCATAGGCGGCAGCCAGATTGGCGGCATCGGTGTGAGCATAGTCGTTAACGATGGCCTCGAAGCCGATGTAGTCGGCGCCGTTACCGTTGAGAGCCAGGGCAAAAGAATCGGTGTCGAGATAAAATTCGCCTTTGAACATTTCGGCATAGGCGGTTGTTTCGCGCGGTTGGAAATAGAAGTGACGCAGCGCGAGCCATGCGCCTACGGCGATGACAACGACCAGTATCACGATGGAAATGCCTTTTTGGTTTTTTTCGATAAACTGTTCCGATGAGGAGAGGGCCTCGTTCACTTTATCGAGTTCGTCGGGAGTGTTTTGTTTCTGTGTCATATTTTTTGTTGTTTTATTGCGTGGTATTTGATTTGAGCAGACAAAAGTACGCTTTTATCTTTAATAAATAAAAAAATCGGCCTTATTTTTTATCCTTTCGGGTTGCTGATGAGGCGATAAGTGATGTTTTCTTCGGCTCGACGCCGGTAAAATGAAAAAGTTTATGTACGTTTGTATCGTGTAAAAAAGGTTTTCAATATGATTCTTTCCCGCCTGTCTATCGTCAATTTTAAGAATATTGCCCAGGCCGACCTGGTGTTTTCGCCCGGTCTGAACTGTTTCCTGGGCAACAACGGTATGGGAAAGACCAACCTGCTCGACGCGCTTTACTATCTCTCTTTCTGCAAAAGCTCCACGGCGCTGCCCGACTCGCAGAATATACGCCACGGCGAAGATTTTTTTCTCTTGCAGGGTTTCTATACCAGCGGCGAGGTGAGCGAAGAGATTTACTGTGGTATGAAACGCCGCCAGAAGAAGGTGTTCAAGCGCAACAAGAAGGAGTATGACCGGTTGTCGGACCACATCGGGCTCATTCCGCTGGTGATGATTTCTCCCGCCGATGCCGAACTGATTCAGGGCGGGAGCGAGGAACGTCGCCGCTTTCTCGACCAGGTCATATCGCAGTTTGACAAAGCCTATCTCGATCGGCTCATCCGCTACAACAAGGCGCTTTTGCAGCGCAACACGCTGCTCAAACAGGAGATTACTGACCCAGCCTTGTATGAGATATGGGAGGAGCAGATGGCTTTGGCCGCGGCCGACATTTATCGGGCGCGCCGGGCGTTTCTCGCTGAGTTCATACCCGTGTTCCAGTCGTTCTACGAGACGATTTCGGGCGGCGGTGAGACGGTAAGCCTCTCCTATGTCTCCCACATTGAGCGGGGCGACCTGCGCAATCTGCTGGCCGAGGTGCGGGAGCGCGACCTTATACTGGGCTATACCAGCCGCGGGGTGCACAAAGACGAGCTCGAAATGCTGCTTGGCGAGTATCCGATGAAACGCATCGGCTCGCAGGGGCAGAACAAGACTTTTCTCATTGCCTTGAAGCTGGCGCAGTTTGATTATCTCAAACGCAACGGACACACGACACCGCTGCTCCTGCTCGACGATGTTTTTGACAAACTTGATGCCCGTCGCATGGAGCGCATTATTTCGCTGGTTTCGCAGGAGCGTTTCGGCCAGATTTTTGTTACGGATACCAACCGTGAGTATCTCGATGCCATTGTGCGTCGTGTCGGTGGCGACTATTGCCTTTTTGAGGTGGAAAACGGCTGTTTTACAAAGATAGAAGAGTGACCCATGCAACGGAAAGATGCCTTGAAACTGAGCGAACTGCTGCCCCAGGTGCTGGCCGAGCAGCATCTCGACCGACGCCTCGACGAGACGCAGGCCGCTCTTTTGTGGCGGGAAATCTTCGGTGAGTCGGTAGCCCGTTATACGACAAAGGTGTATGTCAGGGCCGAGGTGCTCTATGTAACGTTGTCGTCGGCCGTATTGCGCAATGAGTTGCTGTGTTGCAAGGAGGCTCTGCTCATGCGGCTCAACGAGAAGATGGGCCGCCGTGTGATAAAGGATATAATATTTCGATAGAAACAGATATGACAGAAGAGGTCGCATTCAAACATCAGATACCTGTGCAGTTGCGGTTTAACGATATCGACCCGCTGGGACACGTTAACAATTCGGTCTATTTCACATTTTATGATTTGGGAAAAGTGAACTATTTCTTTACTTTGCGGCCGCAGATGAATGAGTGTCGGGCCATCGATTTGGTGATAGCCAATGTGAATGCAAACTTTCTTTTGCCCATCTATATGCAGGATAAGGTGTCGGTGCAGACCACGACCCTGGCAATAGGCAACAAGAGTTTGAAACTCCTGCAACGTATTGTCGATGCCGGTGGAGAGGTAAAGGCTACTTGTGAAACGGTGTTGGTGGGATTTGATTTTAAGAAAGGTCGGTCGTGCGAAATCTCGACCGAATGGCGAGAAGCTATTGCAGCATATGAGGAACGTTCTTTTTGAAAAAGCTCCTTTGTTACAGAAAAAGCAGGCCGGAGACTCTGAGGGTTCCCGGCCTGCTTTTTTTCGATGAATCCGCCATTTCTAAGGTTCATATGTGTCGACGTGGCGTTTTTTCTTTTCTTCGAGTATCTCGTCGATGGCAATGAGTATGCCCGACTCCTCGACGTCGCCAAACTCGTCGTTGATGGCGGTGCCGAACATGCGCATCGTGGGCGACAGGCTCATGTAGCTGTTGACCAGCGGCGGTATGTTGAAGCCCAGGGCGCGCACCTCCTGGTTGAGTATCTTGTAGTCGTCCTTGAAGGAGTTGCCTTCGGGAAAAATCTTCCGCAGCTCTTCGTAGTTGCTGTTGGTTTCGAGCGGTGTGCGGGGCCAAACCAGTTTTTCGGTGTCGGCAAAGTGCTTGTTGAGGAAGTAGAGTATCATGTTGCGACCCTCGGTCGAGAAGGTGGGATACATCGTTACCTTGCCGAAGAAGTATTTGATTTGTGGGTAGATGACAATCAGAGCCCCGAGGCCGTCCCACAAGTTGTCGAGAGCAAAGAGGCCTTTGGCTCCGGCTCTTGTCGACTGGTATTCGAGCGAGACAAAAGAGCGGCCCAGCTCAATGGTGTGGGGCATGTATTCCTGAATGAATTTCGGGGAGAAGTCAAACATGTGCGAGGTGGCTATGATGGGCCGTCCGTCGGCATCGTATTTTATGTTTTCGCCCAGGATAAACCGGTATCCGCCCAATATTTCTTTGGCGTCGGGGTCCCATACGATGAGCTGCTGGCAGGGTTCTTCCATGGTGTCGTACATGTCGATGTCGACCTCTTTCCCGGTTCCGCCACCAGCCGACCGGAATGCGATTTCGCGCAGACGTCCTATTTCCTGCATGGTATTGGGGGCATTTTTGTAATTGACGACATAGATGTCGTTCCCCCCTTTGTTGGTGTGGCGCAGAAAGCGTTCGGGCGTAAGTTCGGCTTCAATCTTCCCTCTTTCGATAGGGGCGATGATTTCTTTCATATCCGTTTGGGTTTGTTAAGATTGTCTCTGATGCTATAAACTTGGTCTTTGACATATTGTGCCCACTCCATACGGCTTCTCGTGTTGTCGAATGTCTGCCACGGAATAGGTTTGCCAAAGTGTATGATGAATCTCTTTTTTTCGCTCCGAAACATTTCGTCGGGCAGGTAAATCAACTCGATGTTGAATTTCAGCCCCAGCCGTTTGCGCCAGCGGGCAAAGCGGTAGAAGAAGGGGGAGTTGTAGCCTTCGAACCACACGGGAATGACGTCGCGCTGGTATTGTACGCTTTTGGCAATGAAGGCCTTGTTCCAGGTGAGGTCTTTGATTTCGGCGCCTTGCCGGCGGGAGACGAGCCCAGCGGGAAAGACAGCCATCTGTCCGTCGCCTTCGTAGGCTTTGCCCAGGGCGTCGGCCTTGTCCTTGTCTTGCTTGCCGTATTTGTTGATGGGCAGAAAATTGTCGGTCAGCGGTTCGATGGCCATGAGCAGGTCGTTGACGACAAACTTGATGTTACGGTTGTATTTCCGTCCCAGCACGGCGATGAGGGCCACGCCGTCAAGCCCGCCTAGCGGATGATTGGAGGCGAAGATGAACCGCCCTTGCTTGGGAATGTTCTGCTCTCCGTCGAGACGTATGGAGATGTCGAGATATTCCAGCAGGGTCTCGGCAAAGTCTACACCACGCACATGGGGATAGGCTTTCAGAAAACGGTTGATGCGATCTTCCTGAATGGTGCGTTTGATGAAGTTGAATACGAAACCCGGAATTTTTCGGGCCAATCGCGGAGATTTCCGTTTTACAACCTCTTCTACATCAACGTGTAATGTCTCTTTTTTGTCCATCGTTTCTCTTCAAGAACGGACAAAGATAGTGATTCTTTGCGGAATAGGACTTTTTTGTAAAGAAAAATGTTTTTTTGAGCCTTCCCCGTATGCGAAACACTGTCGGTGCTCTCCCGGTAGATGTGGGAAGATTGTTGAAAAAAAAATGAAAAATATGATGTGTGTCCGTGTTTTTCTTACTATTTTTACCCGGTAAAAAAATACTCGAACAAATTGATGCAATCTTCTGTCTATCATGTGCCTGCGCTGCTCGATGCCTGCATGGAGGGGTTGGCGGTGCAGCCGGACGGTGTGTATGTCGACGTCACTTTCGGCGGAGGTGGCCACTCGCGGGCCATTTTGAGCCGGTTGGGAAAGGAGGGACATCTCTATGCCTTTGACCAAGACGAAGATGCTCTTGCCAACTGTGTCGAAGACGACCGTTTCACGTTTGTGCGGAGCAATTTCCGTTTCCTCAAAAACTTCATGCGCTATTACGAGGTGGAGCAAATCGACGGATTGCTGGCCGACCTGGGAGTCTCGTTTCACCATTTCGACGACTCGGCACGGGGGTTTTCGTTTCGCTTCGACGGGGCACTTGATATGCGCATGAACCGTAGCGCACGTACGACAGCCGCCGATATTGTCGACGGATATACCCAGGAACAACTGGCCGACCTGTTTTATCTCTACGGCGAGTTGCGTTCGTCCCGCCGCATTGCCGAGGCGATAGTCGCCGCACGACGGGTGCAGAAAATCGACACGACAGCCCGTCTGGTCGACGTGGTTATGCCCTGTATCGACAAGCGGCAGGAAAAGAAAGAACTGGCGCAGCTTTTCCAGGCCCTGCGCATTGAGGTCAATCAGGAGATGGCGGCGCTGCGCCGTATGTTGGTGTCGGCGGCCGAGTTGGTGCGTCCCGGAGGTCGCATAGCGATACTTACTTACCATTCGCTCGAAGACCGCCTGGTAAAAAACTTTTTCAAGACCGGTAATTTCGAGGGCCGTGCCGAGAAAGATTTCTTCGGCCGTGTTGCTGTCCCGTTACGGCCGTTGAACAACAAGGTGATTGTGCCCGGCGATGATGAGGTGGCACGCAACCCGCGAGCCCGCAGTGCCAAGTTGCGCGTGGCCGAAAAACTGTAATTGCGATATGGACGAGAATAGAGAGGAGCAAGAAATAGAAAAAACAGAGACCGGCGGCACCACACCCGATACCGGGGAGACCTCGCTGCCCGGCTATCAGACCCGCATTGTCTTCTTTCTCAAAGAACTTTTCGAGGGAGAAATCGTGTCGTTCGACTTCATCTACCGCAAATGGAAAGCTTGCCTCATCTTGCTGATACTCCTCTTCTGTTATATCGGAAACCGCTACAACTGCCATCGTAAAATGGCCGAGATAGAGCGTCTCCGCACCCGGGAGACCGAGCTGCGCTATGAGGCCACGACACTCTCTTCGGAACTTACCGGGGTGAGCCGCCCCTCACAGATTGAAAAACTTTTTGAGGAGAAGGGCATCGACATACATTCGCCCAAGACCCCGTCGTACAAATTAAAACGGAAATCGTATGAAGAATAGAAGTCTGCATTTCCGTTACCTTCTCATTGTGCTGGTCATCGCGCTCGTGTGCATGGCCATACTTTTCAAGATGTCGCGCACCATATTCGTAGAACGAGACAAGTGGCAGGCCAAGGCCGAGAAGCCACTCTACGACACGGTACCGGTGGTGGCAACACGAGGCAATATCCTGGCAGCCGACGGCCGATTGCTGGCTACGACGATGCCTCGCTATACCATGTACATGGACTTTGCGGCCGACGGCTTCAATCGCGATACCTTTTTCCACTATCTCGACCCCTTGTGCCGTGCCTTGGCCCGCATGCCGGGCGACCGCTCGGCCGAGGCCTACAAGACCCATTTGCGTCGGGGACTCACCAACAAGTACCGCCGGCATTACCGGGTATCGTTTGCCCGGCTCTCGTATGTGCAGATGAAGGAAATACTCGAATATCCCTTCTTCAACCAGAAAAACTCCAACAAGAGCGGTCTTGTTTTTGAAACGCTGTTGAGCCGGGAGCGCCCCTTCGGTATGCTGGCCACCAGTACGGTGGGTGGCGTATATGCCGGAATGGTCAACGGCGAAGGGCGGGGCGGAGCTTCGGGCATAGAACTGGCGTGCGACTCTCTCCTGCGGGGTGAGAACGGCAAGCGGGTGCGCCAGCGGGTGCAGTGGCGATGGGTCGAAGACATACTCACCAAGCCGGTGGCCGGTAAAGATATTCTCACAACCATCGATGTGGATATACAGGATATGGCCGAATCGGCCTTGCTGGAAAAATTGCAGGAGACACAGGCCGACTACGGTGTGGCCGTCATCATGGAGGTCGAGACCGGAGCCATACGGGCCATCGCCAATCTCGACCGGCAGTCCGACGGCTCCTACAAAGAAGGCGTGAATCACGCGGTAAGCGACCTGACAGAACCCGGCTCTACCTTCAAGACAGCCTCCATGATGGTAGCCCTCGATGCTGGCGTGGTGCGTCCCGACGATATCTTCTACGGCGAAAAGGGCCGTTTTGTCTACGCCCGCCAGCCCATGTATGACCATAACTATCGCAAGGGCGGGTATGAGAATCTCACGGCAGCCCAGACGATATGGTACTCGTCGAACATCGGTATCTCGAAAATCGTACTGAAAGGGTTTGAAAAAGACCCCCGTAAATTCGTCGACGGACTCTATGCCATAGGTCTGAACAAGAAGGTCGACATAGGTATTCCCGGAGCCTTGGCTCCGGTCATCAAATATCCGGTGCTCTCCGACGGAAAGCCCAATCCGGCCTGGTCGAAACTGTCGTTGCCGTGGATGAGCTTCGGCTATGAAGTAACGATACCCCCTATCTATACACTCATGTTCTACAACGGCATTGCCAACGGCGGCAAGATGATAAAGCCCTATATCATAGCCGGTGTGAGTGAAGATGGCTCCTTGGAAGAGGAGTTCGGGACCGAGGTTGTTACCCGGCAGATGTGTAAGCCGCAGACCCTGAAAGAGATACACCAGATGCTCGTCGATGTCGTGCAGCACGGTACGGCCCACGGCCGCAAGGCAGTGAGCTCGGATTATGTGCAGATAGCCGGCAAGACCGGTACGGCACAGATACACCAGGGGAAAGCCGGCTACAAAGGCAACATCGTGCGGCACCGGGTATCCTTCTGCGGATATTTCCCGGCCGAAAATCCCAAATATTCGGGCATCGTTGTCATCTCGGCTCCCCGGATAGGTTATCCCTCGGGCGGTACCATGCCTGGCGCCGTCCTGCGCACGGTGGCCGAGGAATTGTATGCTCGCGGGTTCCTGCCCGGCGAGAACACGCTGCCGCGCGATTCGGTCTTCGCACAGATGCCGGCAGTGAAGAAGGGTAGTCTCGATGAGACTCTTTACCTGTGCAAGAGACTTTCGCTCCCCTATGTAGCTCCCGAACCCGACGATGAGGTCGGCGATGAGTGGGTGTCGGTGCGTTCACACGACTATACCATGGTGATGGAACGCATCAAGCCCAACAGCTATACCGTACCTTCGGTTGTGGGAATGGGTGCGCGCGATGCCATTTATCTGCTCGAAAGAGTGGGGCTGCGGGTATCGGTCGAGGGTAGTGGCAAGGTGGTGCGTCAGTCGTTGCCGGTGGGTCGTCGGGTATCGAAAGGTCAAAAAATAACTATCGTGTTGAAATAAAAAACGTGAATTATGCAGTTGAAAAATCTTCTTCGTACGCTCAAAGTAACGAAGATACTGGGAAATGATTCCATCGAAATAACGTCGGTCGAAGCCGATTCGCGTCGGGTGGCCGCCGGTTCTCTTTTTGTGGCTGTGCGGGGTGTCTCGGTCGATGGCCACACCTTTATAGCCAAAGCCGAAGCACAGGGCGCTACCGCCATTGTGTGCGAGGAGTTGCCTGCCGAGCCTTCTTCGACGGTAACCTATGTACTCACCCCCGACAGCCGGGAGGCCCTCGGCCTGCTGGCTTCGGCCTGGTATGGTGAACCGTCGCAGCAGCTTACCCTGGTGGGTGTTACCGGCACCAACGGCAAGACGACCACGGCCACGCTGCTCTACGAGATGTTCCGCCTTTTCGGCGAGAAGGTGGGTCTTTTGTCGACGGTGTGCAACTACATCGACGACCGGGCCGTGCCTACCGAGCACACTACCCCCGACCCGTTGACGCTGCATCGTCTGATGCGAGAGATGGTAGACGCCGGATGCCGCTATGCCTTCATGGAGGTGAGCTCCCACTCGGTCGACCAACGCCGCATTGCCGGTCTCGAATTTGCCGGCGGTATCTTTACCAATCTTACACGTGACCATCTCGACTATCACAAGACCGTGCAGGCTTACCTCAAAGCCAAGAAGGGATTTTTCGATGCTCTCCCTTCCGATGCTTTTGCCCTCACCAATGCCGACGACAAGAACGGACTGGTCATGTTGCAGAATACACGTGCCGAGAAGCATACCTATGCTCTGAATACACTGGCCGACTATAAAGGCCGTATTATCGAGAGTCGCCTCGATGGCACCACTCTCGAAGTGAACGGACGGGAGGTTGAGGTGCAGTTCGTGGGTAAGTTCAATGCCTACAATCTGCTGGCGGTCTATGGCGCAGCCTGCCTTTTGGGAGAGAATCCCGATAAGGTGTTGGTGGCACTCAGCCGTCTGGTTCCGGTGTCGGGCCGTTTCCAGACCCTCCACGCCCCGCAGAAGTATACGGCCATTGTCGACTATGCCCATACGCCTGATGCATTGACCAATGTCCTCTCATCGATACGCGAAGTTGTAGGCAACCGGGGGCATGTCATCACGGTGGTGGGAGCCGGAGGCAATCGCGATAAGGGCAAGCGCCCTCTCATGGCCCAGGAGGCGGCCAAATGGAGCGACAGGCTGATACTCACCTCGGACAATCCCCGCTTTGAAAAGCCAGAGGATATTCTCGACGATATGGTGGCCGGCCTCGATGCCGCACAGCGCCGCAAGACACTGGTTATCGTAGATCGGCGCGAAGCCATACGTACCGCTACTCAGTTTGCCCGGCCGGGCGATGTTGTGCTCATTGCCGGCAAAGGCCATGAAGACTATCAGGAGATAGAGGGAGTAAAACATCATTTCGACGACAGAGAAGAGGTAGAACGTCTGTTCAACGAATCGGTTGCCGAGTAATCATACATATATAGATATAAGAGAAGAAAAAGATGTTGTATCCGTTGTTTCAATTGCTTGATGAGTGGGATATTCCCGGAACAGGAGTATTCCGATACATATCGTTCCGCTCGGGCATGGCACTTATTCTGTCGCTGTTCATCTCCACCATTATCGGTCGGCGCATCATTTCGCGCCTGCAACGCATGCAGATAGGCGAAATCGTGCGCAACCTCGGACTGGAAGGCCAGATGTCGAAAAAAGGCACTCCGACGATGGGAGGTATCATCATCATCATCTCCATACTGGTGCCCTGCCTGCTGGTGGGACGCCTCGACAACATATACATGATATTGATGCTCATTACGACCGTGTGGATGGGAGCCATTGGTTTCCTCGACGACTACATGAAACTGAAACGCCATAACAAGGAGGGGCTGCATGGACGCTTCAAGATTTTCGGACAGGTGGGCCTGGGACTCATCGTCGGGCTTTCGCTCTATTTGAGCCCCGATGTTGTGATACGGGAAAACATCACCGTGCAGAAGGACAATACGGCCGAGGTACAATATCTGCCCGAGAATATCAAGTCGACACAGACCACCATACCGTTTGTGAAAAACAACAACTTCGACTATGCCGACCTGGTGCCTTTCCTCGGCGACCATGCCCAGACGGCCGGCTGGGTTATTTTCATTCTGGTTACGATTCTTGTGGTAACGGCCGTTTCAAACGGTGCCAACCTTACCGACGGTCTCGATGGCCTTGCCACCGGCTCGTCGGCCATCATCGGCGTGGCATTGGCCATCATGGCCTACTTGTCGGGCCACATAGCCTACGCCTCATACCTGAATATCATGTATATACCGGGCAGTGAAGAGCTGGTGGTCTTCTCGTGTGCCTTTATCGGAGCAACCATCGGCTTCTTGTGGTACAATGCCTTCCCGGCCCAGGTCTTTATGGGCGACACCGGCAGCCTCACGATAGGCGGTATCATCGGTGTCTTTGCCGTGCTGATACACAAGGAGCTGCTCACACCGCTCCTATGCGGGATATTCCTGGTAGAGAGCCTGTCGGTCATCATGCAGGTATCTTATTTTAAATACACCAAACACCGCTATGGCGAGGGTCGCCGCTTCTTCAAGATGGCGCCTTTGCACCACCATTTCCAGAAGGCCGGCGACAGTATCGATGCCTTGTGGAAGAAACCCTTTGCCCCGATACCCGAATCGAAAATCGTGGTTCGCTTCTGGATTGTCGGCATCATCTTGGCGGTAATGACTCTGGTAACGTTGAAAACTCGATAAAAATGAAAAAACGCATTGTCGTATTGGGAGCCGGCGAGAGTGGTGCCGGTGCCGCAGTCTTGGCCAAGGTCAAGGGATATGATGTCTTTGTCTCGGATATGTCGGGCATCAAGGATGTCTACAAAAAACAACTCGACGATTATGGCATTGAGTGGGAGGAGGGCGGCCACACGGCCGAGAAGATTCTTTGTGCCGATGAGGTGGTGAAGAGTCCCGGCATTCCCGAGACCGCTCCTCTGGTGGTGGCCCTTAAAGAAAAGGGTACGCCTGTGATTTCGGAGATAGAGTTTGCCGGGCGCTACACCCATGCCCGCATGATATGCATCACCGGCAGCAACGGAAAGACTACCACCACGCTGCTCACCTACCACATCTTGAAGAAGGTCGGTCTGCATGTGGGCCTGGCCGGGAATGTGGGCAAGAGTCTGGCCTTGCAGGTGGCGACCGAAAATTTCGATTATTACGTCATAGAGTTGAGTAGTTTCCAGCTCGACAACATGTACCGTTTCAAGGCCGACATTGCCGTGTTGCTGAATATCACACCCGACCATCTCGACCGCTACGGGCACAATATGCAGAACTATGTCGATGCCAAGTTCAGGATTATCCAGAACCAGACCGAAGACGATGCTTTCATCTTCTGGAACGACGACCCCATCATCACCCGTGAGTTGTCGAAGTATCCGTTGAAGGCCCGTCTCTATCCCTTTGCCGAGACCCACGAAGAGGGTGTAAAGGCTTATGTCGAAGATGAGCAGCTCTGCATCGAGACCCCCGGCGACCTCTTTGTCATGCCCGAGGAGGAACTCTCGTTGCCGGGACGCCATAATCTCTACAACTCGATGGCCGCCGGCATTTCGGCCCGCATTCTGGAAATCAAGAAAGAGAAGGTGCGCGAGGCCCTGTCCGATTTCGAAGGGGTGGAACATCGCCTTGAAAAAGTGGCCGCCGTGCGCGGTGTATCGTTTGTCAACGATTCCAAAGCCACCAACGTCAATTCCTGCTGGTATGCGCTGGAAAGCATGACGACCCCTGTCGTGCTCATTCTCGGAGGCAAGGACAAGGGTAACGACTATACCGAAATCGAAGACTTGGTCAAGCAGAAGGTCAAGGCCATTGTCTGCCTCGGTGTCGACAACCGCAAGTTGCACGACTTTTTCGACGGTAAAGTGGCTATGGCCGGCGATGCCCTGTCGATGAAGGAGGCTGTCGAGAAGGCATTTGCCGCCGCCGAGCCCGGCGATACGGTGCTGCTCTCGCCCTGCTGTGCCAGCTTCGACCTGTTTACCAGCTACGAAGACCGTGGCCGGCAGTTCAAGGAGTGTGTGCGCCGCTTGTAGTACCTGCAATCTGTAACAAATAGCACGTGTGAAATGAACGAAAACAATACCATATTCAAGGGCGACCGATTCCTCTGGGGGGTCTACTTCGTGCTGTGCATCATTTCCATTGTCGAGGTGTACAGCTCGTCGAGTTTCCTTACACGCAGGGGAGGCGATTTCCTGGGACCGGCCATGCGGCAGATTTCGTTTGTGCTGGCAGGAACGGCTCTGGTGGTTATCATGCATAATTTTCACTACAAGTGGTGTAAGTTGCTGATGCTTGTCCTTACGCCGTTGTCGTTTGTACTTATGCTCTGGGTCGACATCTTCGGCTCGAATGTGAACGATGCCAGCCGTTGGCTCAATATCTTCGGCATATCGGTGCAGCCCTCGGAGTTGGCCAAGCTCTCCACCATCATTACCCTGGCCTTTATCCTGGCCCGTTTCCGTTCCAAGGAGACCGGAAAGGTTACGCCCGATGCCTTCAAGTGGAGCCTCATCGTGGTGGTGATTTTCTCGGGACTTATCTTTGTCGACAACTTTTCGACGTCGGCGTTGTTGGCCCTGGTAGGCTTCTGCATGATGATGGTGGCCGGGGTCGAGACCAAGAAACTGGCCATACTGGCTGCTGCCGTGGTGGTGGCTCTGGCTATAATTGTTCCGGTGTCGGTAAAGATGTATCAGTATGAGCAGACCGAGAAAAAGCCCTTCCCTGTTCTGGGTAATTCCCGTCTCACCACGGTGGGGGCACGTACGATGCGCTTTGTCGAGAATTTTGGAAAACCGGCCTACGAAGAGAAGATAGGAAAAGATAACTACCAGCCCCAACACGCCTATATGGCGGTGGCCAACGGTGGTGTGTTCGGAGTCTTCCCGGGAAACAGCCGGGAACGCGATTTCCTGCCACAGGCTTTCTCTGACTTTATTTATGCCATCATCGTCGAAGAGATGGGCATGGTGGGGGGTATTTTTGTCATGGTGCTCTATATGTCGATGCTTCTGCGGGCGGGTGTGATAGCCCGCCGCTGTGAGAAGGCCTACCCGGCATTCCTCATTACGGGATTGGCCATGATGATAGCCTTCCAGGCACTAATAAACATGGGTGTTTCGGTGGGTCTCTTCCCGGTTACGGGGCAACCGTTGCCATTGGTGAGCCGGGGAGGAACCTCGTTTCTCATCACTAGTGCCTATTTCGGCATCATGCTCAGCGTGAGTCGATATGCCAGACAGACCGGGAAAAATGAAAATGTAGAAGAGCCTCTGGCTGAGGAGACCGGAGATATATCGGCTCCCAATCCGGCTCAAATATAAATAGAGAGACTTATGTTGAATAAAATAAGATTGTTGGTGAGCGGTGGAGGTACCGGCGGACACATATTCCCGGCTATCTCCATAGCCAATGCCGTGAAAGAAAAATGCCCGCAGGCCGAGATACTCTTTGTCGGAGCCGAGGATCGTATGGAAATGGAAAAGGTGCCGGCAGCCGGATACAAGATTGTGGGACTGCCCATCAGCGGGTTTTCTCGCCGCCATCTCTGGAAAAATGTCAGGGTGCTTTACCGGTTGGTGAAGAGCCTCTATAAGGCCCGTTCCATCGTAAAAAAGTTCCGTCCCGACATTGCCGTGGGTGTGGGTGGATATGCCAGTGGTCCCACCTTGTGGGCAGCTGCCCGGTGTGGGGTGCCTACCCTGATTCAGGAGCAGAACTCCTATGCCGGCGTCACCAACAAGCTGTTGGCTTCAAAGGCGGTGAAGATATGCGTTGCCTATGACAATATGGAACGCTTCTTCCCCAAGGAGCGCATCGTTCTCACAGGCAATCCCGTGCGTCAGTCCTTGCAGGAGATAACCTGCTCGCGCGAAGAGGCCATCACCTTTTTCGGCCTTGACCCGAAGAAAAAGACGATTCTGATAGTCGGCGGCAGCCTGGGGGCACGTACCCTCAACCAGAGCGTTTTGGCGGCTATTGACCATATTCCCGGTAACGAGGTGCAGCTCATCTGGCAGAGCGGCAGTTACTACGAAGCCTCCATTCGCGAGGCGATGAAAGGAAAGCATTACGATTATGTCGTGCAGACCCCCTTTATTGCCCGCATGGACATGGCCTACAAGGCTGCCGACCTGGTAATCTCCCGCGCCGGAGCCGGCTCCATTTCGGAACTCTGCCTCTTGGGTAAACCGGCTATTCTGGTGCCTTCGCCCAATGTGGCCGAAGACCATCAGACCAAGAATGCCATGGCGCTCTCGGAGAAGGGGGCGGCACTGCTCGTGCCCGACAGTGAAGCGGTGAACCGTCTTATCGACACGGCCGTGGAAATCGTGCAGAACGACACCCTGCTCGAAAAGATGCACCAGCGTATTCTGGCCTTGGCACAGCGTGACTCGGCATCGCGTATTGCCGACATCATATTGGAAATTGTAGCGGAGAGGAAATCGAAATGAAAGCGTTGACAGCCTATACATCTATCTATTTTGTCGGTGCGGGTGGCATCGGCATGAGTGCGTTGGTGCGCTATTGCCTGGCCAAAGGTTTTCTGGTGGCTGGCTATGACCGCACCCGAACGGAGCTGACCGAGGCTCTTGAACGCGAAGGCGCGCGTCTTTTCTACGACGAGTCGGCCGAGTTGATACCGGCATCTTTCCGCAACCCCGAGACAACGCTCGTTGTCTATACACCGGCTGTGCCCGATACCCACGAGGGGCTCGCTTATTTTCGTGCGCATGGCTTCTGTGTGGTGAAGCGGGCCGAACTGTTGGGCCTCATAACCCGTGAGAGCCGCGGTCTCTGTGTTGCCGGTACGCACGGGAAGACGACAACATCGAGCATGACGGCCCATATCCTGGCCCAGTCGGCCGTAGGGTGCAGCGCCTTTCTCGGAGGCATACTGAAAAACTATGACAGCAACCTCATCCTTTCCGACCGTAGCGACCTGGTCGTCATAGAGGCCGACGAGTACGACCGTTCGTTTCATCACCTGCGACCCTATATGGCGGTGATTACGGCAACCGACCCCGACCATCTCGACATCTATGGTACACGTGAGGCATATCTCGAAAGTTTCCGACACTTTACTTCGCTGATACGTCCCGATGGCGTACTGATTATGAAAAAAGGCCTCCCATTGCAGCCCGAACTGGCACCCGGTGTGCGTCTTTACACCTATTCGCTCGACAACGGGGGCGATTTTTATGCCCGCAATATCCGCATGGGCGACGGGAAGATTCTCTTCGACTGGGTCTATCCCGAAGGCGTTGTCACCGACATCGACCTAGGTGTACCCGTGCGGGTCAATATAGAGAACGGCGTGGCAGCCATGGCACTGGCTTGGCTCAACGGTGTTACCCCCGATGAGATGCGTCGGGCCATGAAAAGTTTTGCAGGTGCCCGACGTCGTTTCGATTACTGGATACGCGAGGGGCAGACGGTTCTCATCGACGACTATGCCCATCACCCCGACGAGATAAAGGCCAGCCTTACGTCATTGCGGGCCTTGTATCCCGACAAGAAAATATCGGTGATATTCCAACCCCATCTGTATAGCCGGACACACGATTTTTGCGATGAATTCGCCAAATCACTGTCGTTGGCCGATGAGTTGATACTGCTCGATATCTACCCGGCGCGCGAAAAACCGATACCCGGCGTTACCTCGCAAATTATTTTTGACAAGGTAAAATGCAAAAAGAAAGAGCTTTGTAGTAAAGAAAAGTTGCTCGAAACAATAAAAGGCCGTAACTTTGAAGTCCTTATTACACTCGGAGCCGGCGACATAGACCGCCTGCTGCCGGCGATAAAAGAGGAGATATTTGCCCGATGAAACGTTATCTTACCTACATAGTGGCCGCGCTTCTCACTCTTTACCTGCTGGTTTCGCTGGTATGGGGAGAGGCCGTTGCGCACAACCGCCGGTACACGGGCTTCCGTGTGACGGTGGTCGACAGCGCACGGGTGCGATACGTATCGGCCGACGAGGTAAGGAAATATCTGTCTCGACATATTTCGGCAAAAGAGAATACTCCTTTGCAGGATATAGATACCGAAGAGATTGAACATCTTCTCTCTTCCAATCGCCTCATCGAGGAAGTGCGGTGCTACAAGACCCCATCGGGCTTGTTGCGTATTGACCTCACCCAGCGGGTGCCCGTGTTGCGCGTTTTGGGAGACAGTGCTGCCTATTTTCTCGATGAAAACGGCGAAATAATGCCGGCCGACCTACCCGAGGCTGTTTCGGTGCCGGTAGCTACGGGGCACATTACATCGGCTTTTGCCCGGGAATCGCTCTATCCGTTTGCCTGTTTTCTGCGGGAGAATGATTTCTGGCGGGCGCAAATCGAACAGATTTGTGTCGACGGTAATCAGAATGTAGAGCTGATACCCCGGGTGGGAGATCACCGCATTCTCATGGGCCCTCTCACTGCCTATGAAGAAAAACTCGCCAATCTCCGCTGCCTTTATGAACAGGCATTCTCGAAATGCGGGTGGAACAAGTATCGCACCATCAATCTTAAATATAAAGACCAGGTGGTGTGCACACGACGAAAATAGAAGAACATCAAGATATGGAAGACCCTAAGAAGTACATTGTAGCCGTCGATTTAGGCTCCTCTCACATAACCGGGGCTGCCGGGCATCGCGATGAAGCGGGCCGTTTTATGGTCGATGCGGTGGAAACCGTGGAGAGTAAAGACGCCATCAAGCGGGGGCGAATCATCAATGTCTCCGACGTAGCTTTTAAGTTGTCGCTGATTTTCCGGCGGCTTGAAACCCGCCTCTCTCCCAGTAAGATTGCCAAGGTATATGTGGGCGTGAGTGGTCAGTCGGTACGATCTATCGACTTCCCGGTGGTGAGAACCATTTCGCTGGAATCGCCCATCGACAAGGCTCTGTTGGCCGACCTCGAATCGGAGGCTCGCGGTCGCGTGTTGGAGAACAATCTGGTCATCTTCGATGTCATACCCGGAGATTTCCGGGTCGACGGTCGTTCTACACAAGACCCTTGTGGCCAGTATGGTTCTGAGATAAGAGTCTCTTATCGTCTCATAGTAGGCAACGAAATACACAAACGCAATATCGAGAAAGCCTTTGAGCAGGCCAAGATGCCCATAGCCGGCTATATCTGCACAGCCTATGCGGCTGCCGCTGCCGTGCTTTCGCCCGAAGAACGGCGCCAAGGGTGTGCCTTGCTCGATTTTGGCGCTGAGACGACAACTCTTTCCCTCTATAAAGACGGGTATTTCCTGTCGATGATAACCATACCTTTGGGGGGCAACAACATCACCCGCGACATCTGTTCCCTCCACGTAAAAGAGTCGGAAGCCGAGGCCATCAAGAAAGCTTACCAGCCTCAGACCGATGCTTCGCAGCCGGTCGACTGGGATATGAAAGATTACTATTTTGACTTTACCGCCGCAGAAATAGAGGAGGTGATAACCGCTCGTCTGGGTGAGATTGTAGCCAATGTTAAGGCTCAGTTGGCGGGAGTCGATGCCCGAACTGTCTCGTCGGGTATCACTCTCATCGGGGGAGGCTCTCTGATGAAAGGCTTGAAACCGCTCTTGGCAAAGGAGACGTCGCTTGATGTGTGCCAGGGAATGCTTCTCAATGTGACATTGCCTCAGGGTATAAACGGAATGGCTTCGGTGCAGGCGATAGGTCTGATGCTCATGGGGCGCGAGATATGCACGACAGCTCCTGTCTTCGAGCGAAAGGAAGAGCCGGCCGTGTCAAAGACTCCCGAGCACGAACCCGAACCGGCACCTGCTCGTGAACGCCCGTCATCGGGCAGTACCAAGTCGCAGAAGTCGCCGTTGTGGAAGACGATTTGGGATAAGGTAAACGAAGAAATGGACAAGGAAAACTAACCGATAACCATCAGAAGTTATGGACGAATATAACGATAAACCGCAGTTCGACGTCGATGAACGGTCGGAACTGCCTGCCATCATCAAGGTGATAGGTGTCGGTGGCGGCGGAGGCAACGCCGTGGAGAACATGTTCCGTACCGGAATAAAAGATGTAACCTTTGTCTTGTGCAATACCGACAAGCAGGCCATGCGCGGGACCAAGATACCCCGCACGCTCCTTCTCGGGCCGGGCCGGGGCGCGGGGGGTGACCCCCTGGTAGCCCGCCAGCTGGCTGAGGAGAGTGTCGACCGCATCAAGGAGTTGCTCAATGATGACACCGACATGGTCTTCATCACCGCCGGTATGGGTGGCGGTACCGGTACCGGTGCGTCGCCTGTCATCGCAGGCGTCGCCCGCAGTCTGGGTATTCTCACCGTGGGAATTGTCTCTATACCCTTTGCCTGGGAGGCCGAGTTCAAGATAAAACAGGCCTTGGCCGGCGTGGAAGATTTGCGCAAGAATGTCGATGCCCTGCTGGTCATCAACAACGAAAACCTGCGCAAGGTCTACCCCGACCTTACCTGGCTCAACGGTTTCAAGAAGGCCGATGAGACCTTGACCGTTGCCGCCAAGAGTATTGCCGAGTTGATTACCGTGAAAGGATATATCAACCTCGACTTTGCCGATGTGCGCCGCACCCTCGAAAATGGCGGTGTCGCCGTGATGAGCAGCGGATTTGGCGAGGGTGAGCACCGTATCACCAAGGCTATCGAAGATGCCCTGCATTCGCCCCTGCTGGCAGCCGATAATCTCTATAAGGCCAAACGCATACTTATCAACCTCTATCTGAGTTCCAGCGCCGACGACCAGGTGGTGATGGACGAGTTCAAGGAGTTGAACGAGTTTATGGCCCGCTTCGACGGCGTAAAGACCATTTCGGGTATCACCATCGACGATACGCTCGAAGGGAAAGTGAAGGTTACCATCCTTGCATCGGACTTCGGCGACAAGATGATAGATGTCGACAAGGCCTATCCCGGCGACAAGGAGTATGTCATACTCACCGTAGCCCAGATGGACGATAACGCCATTCTGGAAAAAATCGACCGTACTCCCACCTACGACCGCCCCGGCAATTTTGCCAAGCAACTGTTGCGTACGTCTTCGGACGATAGCTCCCGTACCGAGGTGAACTACAACGGCAACGGCGTGATACTTTTTGATAAAACAGAATAAAAATTTAAAACGAAAAAGATATGAGTTTATTTGACCAAATCAGCAATGATATCAAGACCGCCATGTTGGCTCGCGACAAGCAACGTCTCGAAGCCCTGCGCGGCATCAAAAAAGAGTTTATCGAAGCCAAGACCGCCAAGGGTTCCGATGGTGAACTGCACGACGATGTGGCTCTCAAAATTTTGGCCAAGATGGCCAAGCAGCGTCGCGAGAGTGCCCAAATCTATTCCGAACAGAACCGTCCCGACCTGGCCGAGCCCGAGTTGGCCGAAGCCGCCGTTATCGAGTCGTACCTGCCCCAGCCCATGAGCGATGCCGAGCTCGAAGAGGCCATCAAAGCCATCATCGCCGAAGTGGGAGCCACCTCGGTCAAGGAGATGGGAAAGGTGATGGGCGTTGCCTCCAAGAAACTGGCCGGAAAAGCCGACGGAAAAGCCATCTCCGAGAAGGTAAAGGCCCTGCTGGCTTGATGTTTCAAAAAGAATATGTTGTTTTTACTAAAAATATAAATTATGCTTACACTTGCCGCCATCAAAGAGAATCCCGAAGAAATCATTCGGAAGCTGGCAAAAAAACATTTCGACGCCCGTGAGGCGATTGCCAAAGTCTTGGAACTGGATAAAGTGCGCCGTTCGTCGCAGATGGAGCTCGACAAAAGTCTTTCTGAATTGAAAGGCCTTTCGGCACAAGTCGGCAAACTCATGAAGGAGGGCCATACAGCCGAGGCCGAAGCCGTAAAGGCTCGGGTGGCCGAAATGAAAGAGGCCAATAAAAAACTCGAAGAGGCCATGACTACGGCCGAATCGGAAATTACCGACATACTCCTCTCCGTACCCAATACCCCTTGCGACATGGTGCCCGAGGGCCGCACGGCCGAAGACAATGTTGTAGAACGCTCGGGCGGTGTCATACCCGACCTGCCCGCCGATGCTCTGCCCCACTGGGAATTGGCCCGCAAGTACGACCTCATCGACTTTGAGCTCGGTGTGAAGATTACCGGAGCCGGATTTCCCGTGTACAAGGGCAAAGGAGCCCGTCTGCAACGGGCCCTCATCAGCTTCTTCCTCGACAGCGCCCGCGAGGCCGGTTATCTCGAAGTGCAACCCCCTTATGTAGTGAATGCCGCATCGGGCTATGGTACCGGACAACTCCCCGACAAGGAGGGACAGATGTACCACTGCAACGAAGACGACCTCTACCTCATACCCACCGCCGAGGTGCCGGTAACCAACCTCTACCGCGATGTTATACTCGACGAGTCGCAGCTCCCCATTCGCAACACGGCCTACTCGGCCTGCTTCCGTCGTGAAGCCGGTTCGTACGGAAAAGATGTGCGCGGCCTCAACCGTCTGCACCAGTTTGACAAGGTAGAGATTGTGCAGATACAGCACCCCGACCACTCTTATGAGTCGCTCAAAGAGATGGTAGACTATGTACAGACACTGGTCGAGCGCCTCGAACTGCCGTGGCATATTCTCCGACTCTGCGGTGGCGACATGAGTTTCACCTCGGCCATCACCTTCGACTTCGAGGTGTTCTCGGCCGCTCAGAAACGCTGGCTCGAAGTGAGCTCCGTCTCCAACTTCGAAAGCTACCAGGCCAACCGTCTTAAATGCCGCTTCCGTGGCGCCGACAAGAAGATACGCCTGGCTCACACCCTCAACGGCAGCGCGCTGGCATTGCCCCGTATCGTAGCCGCCTTGCTCGAAAACAACCAGACTCCCGAAGGAATACGCATACCCAAGGTGCTGGTTCCCTATACCGGTTTCGATATCATTGATTGATGCATCACCGATGCGACAATACATGGAGAGGCCCGCACGAAAGCGGGCCTCTCTTTTTGTACCGGCTCTTGTCGGGAAATGGCACGGACGTGTTGCATATAACAGAAAAAAGAATATATTTGCAAAACAAGGATACCTGAAATATTTCGGTTATGGAAACCTCGAAACGAGTCTTTATCATGGGAGCAACTTCGGGCATAGGCTTGGAGTTGGCCCGGTTGTGTATTGCCAAAGGGTGGCGGGTAGCCATTGCAGGCCGGCGGG
>OBAF01000364.1_pt1 | contig 43706 bp, 38 predicted proteins | sample 1517851 | NCBI WGS metagenome assembly OBAF01 (sample SAMN04571706, study PRJEB22368) | human gut metagenome | biome: human gut; material: stool | host: Homo sapiens | place: Luxembourg | collected 2012-10-19 | reverse complement strand
TGTGCAACCCGACCAAAGAGTGACCCTCTCTTTGGAAACTCCGCTCATGGGTTACACCCCTAAGAACCCCTTGCGGATATGAGCGGTAGTAACAAACAAAATTAGTAAATAACCCAATCAAAATTTGAAAAGATGGCGACAAAATCAAGCATACACATAAAGCCTTGCAACGTGGCATCGAGCGAGGCTCATAACCGGAGAACTGCCGAGTATATGCGCAACATCGGAAAGTCCAAAGTATATGTGGTATCAGAACTCTCTGTAAACAACGAGCAATGGATAAATCCGGACTTCGGCAGTCCCGAATTGCAGGCGCACTATGAGGACATCAAACGGATGGTCAAGGAAAAGACCGGTCGTGCCATGCAGGAAAAAGAGCGTGAGCGCAAAGGGAAGAACGGCAAGATTATCAAAGTGGCGGGATGTTCACCCATACGTGAGGGCGTGTTGCTCGTCAGACCGGACACGACACTGGCGGATGTGCGTAGATTTGGCGAAGAATGCCAAAAACGCTGGGGCATCACTCCGCTCCAAATCTTCCTGCACAAAGATGAAGGACATTGGCTGAATGGACAGCCTGACCCGGAGGACAGGGAGAGTTTCAAGGTTAGCGAAAGGTGGTTCAAGCCGAATTACCATGCGCATATCGTATTCGACTGGATGAACCACGATACAGGCAAGAGCCGCAAACTCAATGACGATGACATGATGCAGATGCAGACCTTGGCATCCGACATCCTTCTGATGGAGCGTGGTAAGTCAAAAGCCGTAACAGGCAAAGAACATCTGGAACGGAACGACTTCATCATTGAGAAGCAGAAAGCCGAACTGCAACGCATAGAAGCCATAAAGCGGCATAAGGAACAACAGGTAAACCTTGCCGAACAGGAACTCAGACAGGTGAAATCGGAGATACGCACGGACAAGCTCAAAAGCGCCGCCACCGATGCTGCCACTGTCATAGCAAGCGGAGTGGGTTCTCTTTTCGGTAGCGGGAAAATGAAGAAACTGGAGCAGTCCAATGAAGAACTGCATCAGGAAATTGCCAAACGGGACAAGGGTATTGATGACTTGAAAACCCAAATGCAACACATGCAGGAACAGCACGGCAGACAAATACGTAATCTTCAAGGAATACACAAGCTGGAACTTGAAGCCAAAGACAAGGAAATATCGCGGCTGAATACCCTGCTTGAAAAGGCTTTCAAGTGGTTTCCGATGCTCAGGGAGATGCTGAGAATGGAAAAGCTGTGCGCAGCTATCGGCTTCACCAAAGAAATGATAGAGAGCCTACTGACAAAGAAAGAGGCTATTAGGTGCAATGGCAGGATTTATTCCGAAGAACACAGACGGAAGTTTGACATCAAGAACGATGTTTTCAAGGTGGAAAAGAATCCGACTGATGACAACAAACTGATGCTGACCATAAACAGGCAACCGATTGGCGAATGGTTCAAGGAACAGTTCAACAAATTAAGGCAGAACATTCGCTGTCCCATACAGCCGCAAAGGAAAAGCAGGGGGATGAAACTGTAATCGGATATTGCATTGAGAAACAAAAAAGTACCGTCCATAAATGACTGATAAACGGCACTTTTTTTGTAATTTTGTTATCGGATTTCAAAATAGGAAATATATAATGAAAAGGTATTCCAAAATAGCAATTATCACAGCTTCTATAATTGGCCTATATGTTTTTGCATTGTTGTCTTTTGGCTTCCCTATACCTAGAGGTCATAAAGTTAACAGTGATTATTATACCTACTATCAAAATATCAGAGGCATATACTATATCTCTGTTGAACATTCGCTAAACCTGATCAATTACGGTAATTGGGGATACCTCAAAGACGTGGACAAGGCAACATTTATGGTATTAGATGACAACTTGGCAAAGGATGCAACACATGTCTGGTTTGGAAGCAAGTTGATAGAAAACGTAGATGCCAAAACATTCCATATCAATGCCAACGGAGTTGCGTGTGATAAAAACAATGTCTATATCCGCGATTTCTCCAGCAGCAGCTCATTCATAAGACCTTCCCATAGCAGCATAGATGCTGAAACTGCCGAATATTTCGTGTATCGTCTTGGCCGCAGGTCGGATGAGTGGATACGAGACAAAAATTACGTTTACTACAATGATAAGAGAACTGATGTCGATAGAAACAGTTTTAGGATTATAGGCGAGGATTGGTTTATAGACAAGAACTATGTCTATCAGACTGTACCTAATTCTAAAACAGGACAGTGGGAACTACAGCGTATAGATTCCTTGCAACATCCTGTTGAGCCGGGGTATCAATATTTCCGCAATGGCAGAAATGTTATTTATGGTGATTCTGTAATCGTTCGGAATATAGATATTAAACGTTTTGAGGAAATCGGTGTCGGCAAATATTTAGTTAATGATATGCTCTTCTTGAATGGAGAACCTTTCCTCAAAGACTCATTAGATGTAGAAAATGCCACGTTCTATTTTTACGGGCGTATTGCAACCGACAAACAGTATGTATTCTTTGACAGGAAGCAACTAAATGACATTAACGCCGCTACTTTTCATCAAATTAGCGATGAAGTCTTTGAAGATAGAAACTACATCTATACTATAAAAGAAAATTCATGGAACGATGAATATCCGTTCGATAAAAAGAAGAAAGAGTATTAAGAAATCAATCATAAACAGATATTTCTCCAATGAATAAAGTCTAGGTTAATATGACAGAAGAAGAAAAACTAAATATTAAGAAACAATTCTGCGATATTATCAAAGAAGGTATAGCACCTATTTTAAAATCCGCTGAGTTTAAGAAAAACGGCAATAACTTTTATGCTCATGTAGGAGAATTAGATTGGTGTATCAATATGCAAAAAGACAGATGGGGATTTGATGATTCTTCAAACACATGGCAATTCACAATCAACATTGGTGTAACTTGGGGTGATTATGCAATGTGTTTGTTTAATGAGGTCTGTGATTTTCCTTTGGAAAATTCCTGTCCGATAAGAACTCGTATAGGGAATTTTATTGGAAAAGAGGATTATTGGTTCATTTTGCACCCAAATCAAGATTGCTCACCAATAAAAGATTTGATTTGCTCTATACTACAGAATAGAGTCTTGCCCTTATTAAAACAACATCAATGCTTGAATGATTTATGGGATTTAATAGAGGACAATCACTCAATACACACTTTCCTAATTAAACTGTTTCATGTCAGGTCTAAACAAAAAGTCTTTTGGGCTACCCCTATCGGCTTGTATATGTTGTGCCTTGCGACAGGAAAAGCGAAAAAGGCAAAATCGTTGAGAAGCAAAATGGAGCAACGAAAGGCAAACACTTCATTATTAGACAAAATAGACGAAATGTATAAAAGCAGGGGGATTAGCCCATAACCCTTTAAATAAGAAAACACCCGACTTTACATTCTTGGGTGTAAAATCGGGTGTTTGTTTTGTAAAACATTGGTTTTCAATGTTTGTTGCGGTGCGGACGGGACTCGAACCCGCGACCCCATGCGTGACAGGCATGTATTCTAACCAGCTGAACTACCGCACCATTTTTCAGGGATCTTACCCATTGCCACTCGGCTCTCTGCCGAATTGCGGTGCAAAGATATGTATTTATTTCTTTTCTGCAATAGCTTTGCGATATTTTTTCTTTCTCTTTCGCGCTTATTGAACACAATCGCCTCCCACAAGGATATTGTAGGAGGCGATTGCAGACTTTGTCGAACAAGAAGTCGCACTCAATCGAGCGGACGTATCTCCTCTTCACAACAGGTGAGTTTCTCAACTCCCTCTTCGGTAACCAAATAGGTGTTTTCGATGCCCACCGGCCCGACACCGGGAATTACAAACTTGGGTTCGAGGGCGAAGACCATACCGGCTTCCAACACATCACGCGAACGAGGTGCAATGACCGGTAACTCATTGATTTCAATGCCTACACCATGACCCACAAAACCGGCTTTCTGACGGTGTCCCATGAAATAGGCCTCAACATCGCGAGCACGGGCTATTTCCAGAGATTTGTTGTAAAGGTCGGCAACTGCTACTCCAGGACGTGCCGCCGATGCAACAGCTTGATGTATCTCTATAGATACCTGATGGGCATGGAGGGCTATTTCGGGGATTTCTCCCAGGGAATAAACCCGGGAAAGGTCGGTCATATAACCGGTAAAGTTTCCGTTGATATCGACCATTACCGTCTGCCCCGGATGTATCGTCGTTCCGTTGCAACCAATTGGGAGCGAATCGTCGAGACCGGCACCTCCCATGGCAAAATCATAAGGGGTGGGTGTATCGGCATTTTCGCCCGAGAGCACATTGCCCATGAATATTTCCATGCTATGTCCAAAAATACGGAAAATTCCCAACGAACCGTGCTGTCGGGCACACCGCTCAATTTCAATGGAAAACTCCAAATCGGTCATTCCCTCGGTATAGAGTTTGGGTATATGGCGATACAACAAATCATGCGAAGCGGCCGACTGACGGAGAAGCGCTATCTCGAAGGGGGTCTTCACCGCCCTGACATTCCTGATGAGCATATTTCCTCCATTGAGAATCTGCGCCGAAGAGAAAACGGCCGCCAAGCGATTATACTCGTTGAACGAAAGAGTATCGCCTTCAAGGAGCAACGTTCCGGGCATTGCAAGGCCGCGGTTTTTCAGTTCGTCGGGTATCTGTTCGGGCTTACGTATGTATATAACATTATCCCCCGACAAATCGACCGGTCGACGAACGAAATAGAGCATGTCGCCCTCGACAGGGATATAGGTATAGCCACAAAAAACTCGGCTCGACGTATAATAAAGATTGGCATTATCGGTCAGCAACAAGGCATCGGCCGACATACAACGCATGGCGGCTTGAATTTTTTCCTTCCGAGCGAGAGCTTCGGGAGCAAAGACGGGATTGTACATCATAGTCATACGATTTTTTGGTGTTCACTCTTTATAGATAATCAATACATCTTTCCAATTTCATAAATCGAGACCCTTTTATTAGAATTGTGCGTCCCGACAAGGGGTTCTTCTGCAAATCACTGATCAGTGCATCGGTATCGGCAAAAGCAGGCAGTCCGGCAGCAACCTGTCCGAACTCTTTTCCTACCAACATCACATCAACGTCGGGGTATCCCTTCAAACGCTCAACAATGTGTCGATGCTCCGCTTCGCTGTCGGCGCCCAACTCTCCCATATCGCCCAATATGAGCGTCTTATGTAAGAAGTCGGCCGAAAAGAAATTGTCAAGGGCCACCGCCATGCTCGACGGATTGGCATTGTAGGCATCGACAATGAGTGTGTTATGAGGGGTCTTTATCATTTGCGAACGCCGATTTTGCGGTTCGTAAGCGGCAAGCGCCGCCGCTATCTCGGGCGGCTCGACGCCAAAGTAGGCCGCTACGGCTGCCGCAGCCAAGGCATTGGGCAGGTTGTAACTGCCGATGAGATGAGTATCGACCTCGCATGTCGTATCTTTACAGGTAAAAGAGAACGATAGAAACGGCGAGCAACTCAGAAGACGACCCGACACCCAAAGGCCGGATGTGGTACCATATTCGGCAGCCACGGCACCCTCGGCACGGGGGGCAAGCACCGCATCTTCGTGATGGAGAAAGATTTTCCCGCCATGAGCCTTCACAAAATCGTAAAGTTCACATTTGGTGGCAACGACTCCCTCAAACGAACCGAATCCCTGCAAATGGGCCTTGCCCACGTTGGTAATCAAGGCGTAATCGGGCTCGGCAATCGTCACCAGTTCGGTGATATCGCCGGGGTGACTGGCTCCCATCTCCACCACGGCTATCTCGTGGGAATCGTCAAGTTTCAAAAGGGTGAGCGGCACGCCTATGGAATTGTTGAGATTTCCTTCGGTGGCAAGTACCTTAAAACGTCTCGACAGGCAGGCGGCCGTCAATTCTTTTGTAGTGGTTTTCCCGTTGGTTCCGGTAATGCCTATCACCGTACGTCCCCACTCCCGACGATGACGACGGGCCAAAGCCTGCAACGCCTGCAAGACATCATCGACCAGCACATAGCGCTCGTCGACAGCCACCGTCGAATCGTCGACAACGGCATAGGCACAGCCGTCATGTAAAGCCTGGGCAGCAAAGCGGTTGCCGTCGAACGTTGTTCCGCGCAAAGCAAAAAATATGGACCCGTGAGGACAATGACGACTATCGGTCGTTATCACTTTTTGCGCACGAAACAGGGTATATAAAGATTCTATATCCATCGCTCTCCGTAAATTTTTTACGACGGCGAAAATAATCATTATTTACCGGATTGTCTGTCGGGAAAAGTGATTTTTCTATAAAAAAATATTCAGGCACAAAAGATTTCTCTCTTTTCCCGTCATAATGTATCATTTCATTTTCTGAAATCTTTCAATTCTTTCTGCAATTGTACCCGACTTGCATGAATACGACTTTTAACCGTACCCAGAGGTATTCCCATCTTTTCGGCAATTTCCTGATATTTATAACCCGACAGGTACAACGACATGGGAATCTTATACGTCTTGTCAAGCATGTCGACGGCTCGCTGTATGTCTCCGACGGCAAATACCGTATCACCGGAACATTCCATCGACACCTCATCGCACGGCGCCACATGCTCTATTTCGTCCTTGGTCATGCAGCAACATCGTGCCGAATGACGGGTATTATTAAAAAACACATTCCGCATAATGGTATAGAGCCACCCCGATATATTGTTCTCTTCGGTATACATCCCGACCGATTTCAAGGCGCACAGCAATGTCGATTGTAACAAATCCTGTGCGTCGTCATAATTCCGAGTCAACCGGTAAGCCCACCGATACATTTCAGTCCGGTTGCTTACCAGGTAATCGGATATTTCATCTTTTTCCATGAATATTAGTTCCGCATTACATCAATTTTTCTTTCGTTTCATATAAACAAATCACACAAAAGAACAAAATTGTTCGATTTTTTAAAAATTTATTTTCTTATTTTCAAATCAATCAGCCTGAGAAGTTGTCCTCTTTAAACCGAAATCAGATGGAATTTTCAGAAAAGGCAGCAACACAAAAACCGGCAACGTACACACCATCACCCACACGAAAAAGAGAGTATAGCCTATGCGGTCGGCTATCCAGCCGGCGCCCATGCCGGGCAACATCATGCCCAAAGCCATGAATGCCGTACACAGGGCATAGTGAGCCGTGGCGTGCCGCCCTTCGGAGAAGATAATCATGTAGAGCATATAGGCGGTGAATCCGAATCCGTAGCCCAACTGCTCGACGGCCACGCAGACATTGACAACCGCCAGCGAAGAGGGCTGCACCCACGAGAGATAGACATAGACCAGATTGGGCAACGTGAGCAGCAGCGCCATGGGCCACAGGCAGCGACGCAGGCCGTAACGGGCGACAGCCCACCCCCCGACAAGCCCGCCAAGGGTGAGCGCCACCACTCCCACCGTGCCGTAGACAAAGCCCACCTGACCGGTCGTCAGCGCTAAACCGCCATCGGCCCGCTCATCGAGAAGGAAGAGCGACGACATCTTCACCAGCTGAGCTTCGGCCAAACGGTAGGTGAGCAGAAAGAGCAAGGCTACGCCGATGCCCGGCTTGGCAAAGAAGGAGCGGAACGTCTCGCACAACTCCCGCCCGATGTCGGCAGCCCGACCCACCGAAGCTCTGTCGCCCGACGGACGGGGCAGCAAAACGAGATGGTACAGGGCAAAGACAAAGAAAAGCAAGGCCATGATGCCGAAGGTAAGCGACCAGGCCACCTCGACACGGGTAAAGAGTTCGAGCCGCCCGGCCAACATCACCAGCAATCCCTGTCCGGCTATCATGGCTATGCGGTAGAAAGTACTACGTATACCTACAAAAAACGACTGCCGATGGGTGTCAAGCGCAAGCATATAGAAACCGTCGGCGGCAATATCATGTGTCGACGAACTGAACGCCATCAGCCAGAAAAAGGCCAGCGTGGCACGGAAGAAAAAGGGGGCCGGCAGCGTGAGTGCCACACCCGCCATGGCCGCACCTACCAAAAACTGCATGGCGACTATCCACCAGCGGCGGGTGCGCAAGATGTCGACAAACGGGCTCCACAAGGGCTTGATGACCCACGGCAGGTAGAGCCATGCCGTGTAGAAGGCTATATCGGTGTGCGAGATGGAGAGACGGTCGTACATAATCACGGCTATCGACATGACGGCCACATAGGGAATACCTTCGGCAAAATAGAGCGTGGGCACCCAGGTCCAGGGCGAACGAGAGAACGGAGCGGGTTTCATCGGCATCGGGTTTTAAGTTGTTGCAGGCAAACATCGAGAAGCGAGGGATCGGCCACTTGACGGTAAATATCGGCCAACTCCGCAGCCGAAAGGGAGAGAAAATCTGTCTCGCGCGGTGTGATGACGACCCCGGCCATATCGACAGCCCCGGGGCTGACCAGGCGCTGTGCCTCTCCCCCGGCATCGTACTGCCACGGGCGGTGGCGGGTGCGCAACACCGCCCAACACCGCCAGCTCGTCCCGGTAAAGGAACAGAGCATGTTCACCGGTGGCTCGACATCGCCTGACGGCACGGGCAAGAGAGCCTCTACCCGCTCCCAAAAAGCACACAGGGCTTCGGCATCGTCGCCTTCGAAAACCAGCATCGCCACCGGCCAACGGGTGAGCCATGAATAGACGACGCCCCCCTCCCAACGACAACTCTCGCCCTGCGCCGCAAGCAGGGCGTCCCACTGCGACTCAATGGGTACAAAGCCTTTGTTACCGGCCTGGAAATGCATGTGGTCGGGAGCCGAGGCTCCGCAGCGGGCTCCATTATAAAACACCATACAGGCAGGCAACGCAGCGACCAGCTGCAACATATCGCCGAAACGTCCCCGCAGGAGTTGCGGCACATGTTCTACCGCCGGCAACGTAAAATGGCGGGGGAATATCGGATAGGGGTTGACCAGCAACTGGTAGCGGCCCGCCACCGGCACGGAAAGCTGCTCGGCGGGGCGATTGGCATCACACAGAAAACAGGGGCGCTGCGCCACCGAACGGCGGTCGACCTTCGAGGCCGTGGAACGGATACGCTCGGGGTTGCACTGCAACCGCACAGGCACTCCACCCACCTCGACGGTACGCTCGCGGCATTGCGACAAGGCCGCATAGTGGCCGGCAGCCTCGGGCCACTGCTGCCACTGCACGCGCAGCAGAGCATCGGCCTCATCGGCCAGGTTTTTCAGACTATCGGGTTTCATGGTTCATCTGCCTGCGGGCGGCCAGTTCCATGGCCCGCAGACTGTCTTTATATGCATTGTTGCGGTTGATGCGTTCGGTATCGAGAGCCGCATCGGAGTTTCCCTCCCAACGGCGGCACAGGTAGAGCGACTCGTAGATGCGCCCTATGGGGTAGGTGCGCGAGAGGCGCAGCGCCACGGCATAATCTTCGCCGTAGCTTACATCGGGAAACGGACAGGCTCTCAGCAGCGGGGTATAAAAAGCGCGGGGAGCTCCCAGTCCGTTGATGCGCAGGGCGTTGTTGTGCCCGTTCTCGGGGGTCCATTCGCGGTGGTCGATAAGTCCCGGAGGGAGGAGATGCAGATTCCAGTCGGTGAGTTCGTAACTGCCCACCACCATGGCACACCGTTCCCGACGGAACGTCTCGACGATACGACTCAGCACATGAGCATCCTTGTAGAGGTCGTCGCTGTCGAGTTGCACGGCAAAGCGTCCGCAAGCCGGGTGGTTCACGGCATAATTCCAGCATCCGCCGATGGCAAGGCCCTCGGCCTCGGGTATCAGGTGCAGCAACTGCGGAATCTCTCCGGCCAACACTTGCAGAGCCGAAGTGGTACCGTCGGTCGAATGGTTGTCGACCACGATGATGTTATAGGAAAAATCGCCCTGCTGAGCCGCTGCCGAACGCACGGCATCGGCTATCGACCGCACCCGGTTGTAGACCGGTATCACCACCGATACATCGACGGGGAAGTCACCCTTCTCATACTTTACGACACGCTGCACGGGTGGCAACCACGCCCCGACAGCCTGCAAATGGCGGGTACAGGCGCGCTCCATCTCTATCTGCACGGCCCGGTTCCGGGGGTCGACATAGTCAAACTGCCGCTCGCCGGCCTGTCGGAGAAGCGGTCGCTCGCCGTAGAGCATCTCCCGCAGATGGAACAGGGCGCCCCGACGGGAGAGACGCAAGCGAAGGTCATAGAGAGCGGCATAGCGGTAGGAGATGTCCATCTCCGAAACAGCGGAGAGAAAGGTATCGGCCCGAAGAAAAAGCAACGTTCCCAGGTCGAAATCGTCTCGCAACGACCCTTCGTGATAATCGATACGGGGGTGAGGCGTGCGCCTTCCCTCCTCGTCACGCCACGAATCGGCATAAACCAGCGGCGCACCCGTGTCGCCGGCAACCGCCAGCAAGCGGGAACAGAGATGGCCCGACGGGAGAAATTCCATTCCGGGCAGGGCAACCAGCAGAAAACCCTCCTGTACCTCACGCGCCATGCGGCGCAACGTGTCGGTCTCGTACAGGGAGGCGTGCCAAAGAGTGCAGCCGGGTATGTCGGCCGCATCGCCGGCCGCACAGAGATAAACAGCCTTCACTTCGCGACACGAACGAAGCGCGTCGACCGAACGGCGAAACGCCGGCGTATCGGAGTAAGCGAGGAAACAGCAGATGTCGGAATTATTCATGCGAAGAGGGTTTATATACACCCGGGGCCGCTCCGCTGCGGAATGCCTCCACGGCACGGCTCACCGAGCCGTGCTGCAACAGCAACCCGCGGGCCTCGTCATACGGAAGCCCCGTCGACTCTACAATCATGCGGCTACCCCGGTCTATCAGTTTCTTATTGGTGAGTTGCATGTGTACCATGCGGTTGTCTTCGACACGGCCCAATTCTATCATGGTCGACGTCGATATCATGTTGAGCACCAGCTTCTGTGCCGTACCGGCCTTCATGCGGGTGCTTCCGGTTACATATTCGGGGCCGGTAACGACCTCGATGGGTATATCGGCCACTTGCGATACCGGCGCACCGGGATTGCAGGCAATCGATGCCGTGAGAATACCGGCCTCCCGACAACGGCGCAGGGCCCCTATCACATAGGGAGTCGTACCCGAGGCTGCTATGCCCACTACCGTATCGAGCGATGTAATGTCATGAGCCTGCAACTCTTCCCATCCTCTGACTTCTCCGTCTTCGGCCGACTCGACCGAGCGACGCAGCGCGGCGTCGCCTCCGGCAATCAGACCGATGACCCGGCCGGGCGGCATGCCATACGTCGGGGGTATCTCCGACGCATCAAGCACCCCGAGACGGCCACTCGTCCCGGCCCCCATATAGAAAAGCCGCCCGCCACGGCGCATCCGCGGCACAAGCTGCTCGACCAGACGGGTAATCTGCGGAATGGCCTTTTCCACCGCATCGGCGATTTTATGGTCTTCGGCATTGATTTCGGAGAGAATCTCACCCACCGACTTCGTTTCGAGATGGCGGTAGGGCGAGGGATATTCGGTTATTTTCTGAAAGTCTTCCATACGGCTATTCGGTCATTCGTTGAGCGTGATACCGGGCCAGGGCCTCTCCGGGCGAGGGAAGGATAGTCGCCACCTCTACCGACAGCGAGCGGGCAACCTCACGCAGCACTTCGGCAAAATAATAGGCCACAGACCCGACAAAGTGTATCGGAAATTGGGTATAGGGATAGGCCAGTATGTTCCGCCGGAAGAAGGCTTCGAAACGACCGGCTACCAGTTGGCGCACATAATCGTCGCCGAGATGCTCGTGCAGGAACGGAGCGAAACGGGCCATAAAACGGTTGGGAAACGGACGTCGGTAGACGCTCTCCAACAGTTCGCCCTGAGACAAGGGATAGCGGTCGAAGAAGGGATTGGCCACCGATTCGGGCAGGAGGTCCTTCATGGCATCGGACAAGAAATGCTTGCCCAGGTCGCTGCCGCTCCCCTCATCGCCGAGCAAATATCCCAGCGAGGGGACGCTGCGCGTGAGTGTCCGTCCGTCGTAGAGGCCCGAGTTGGAGCCTGTACCGAGAATCGCCACGATACCGGGAGCGTCGCCACACAAGGCGCGGGCAGCCCCCAACAGGTCGCTGTGTACCTCGACCGTGTCGGCACCTATCACCCGGCGCAACTGGGCACAAAGCATCTCGGCCGGACGGCCTACACAACCGGCCCCATAGAAAAAGATTTCGGTCATGCTTTCGACAGGCAACTCTTCCAGCACCTCACGGGTGAGGAGTCGACGTATCTCATCTTCGCTCAGAAGGTAAGGATTGAGACCTGCGGTGCGGAACGAGCGTTCGACACCCTCTTTACCAACCAGCAACCACTCGGTTTTGGTCGACCCGCTATCGGCAATCAATATCATAAATCCGGTATTTGTAATCCGGCGCAAGTTAATGATTTTTTCAGGAACATCGGGACCTGCCGGGGCAGAAATCACCGATAATAGCAATCGAGCCCGGCGCCGGGATAATAGTGGCGAAGTATCGCGCGATAATCGTACCCGCGGTGTGTCATGACGGCGGCTCCTATCTGACACATTCCCACTCCGTGCCCCCAACCGGCACCGTCAAGAATAAAATCGGTACCCGAACGTCTCACGACAAAGGCCGAACTGTACAGGTGCGAAGGCGACAGTATACGCCGGATATAAAGCTCCTTGCCGACGGTCTTCTCGCACCGCGTACCGACGATACGCAGGCTGACGATGCGTCCCGAAGGGCCGCGCCGCAGCGGTTCGAGACGGGTTATCTCGCCAAAATCGATGCCCGCCGAAAGCTCGCGGGCCGAATAGCGGACCTGCCAGCGGAAAAAGTCGGGCGTCTCGCGGTCGTAGCTGTTAAGCACCTGGGAGAGTATGGCCGCATCGGCCGTATGACAAAAGACATCGGGGCGGCTGTCGATAAAACGTTCGGCCTCCTGCTCCCGGGTGAGGTCGACCCTCAGCCGGTCGTCGGGTGCATCGTAGACCGGTTGCAGATAGTCGTGCGGCTCGGGAGCAGTTTTCAAAACGCTCACTCACCCCGCCGCAACATTTGGAGAAGCGGGCATCGCATACCTCGCCGCCATACATCAGCACTTCGCCGCGGGTCTCGGCCACCGCGCGGGAGACGTATGGCGTGGCCACGCGCGTGAGCCCCTGGTAACGCTGACAGTGGTCGTCGGCACAGACATCGAAGAGGGTGTGGTCGTCGCGGTCGTACCAGCAGACGATTTCGTCGGGCGTCTCCTCCCCCCGGGAGAAGCTGCGCACCGGAGCCGGCCGGCCGCTCAGGCGGGGCAACTGCGCCAGCAGCCAACTGCGGGAAACGACGGCGTGAGCCTTCAACAGTTCAAGCGAAGAGGTGGCACTCATCTCGGAGGAGATGACACTGGTGAGATAGGTTTCGAGCGGGACCTCGTTGACGGCATGAACCGTGGCTTCGCGGGCCAGCAATTGCAAGATGCCGCAGAAGGTCTGGCACTCCTGCCGCTGCCAGTGGAAATCGACTCCGATGGTTACATGAGGCAGGTCGAAGAGCGACTCGGGACGGGAGGGTAAAAGACGCAACGTGTCGAACACCCGGCCGCCTACCGACACACCACGTCCGTCCGAAGCAGGACAGGCCCGGTATTCACCGGCAGGGAAAGCCTCTCCTGCGGGCGTGTAAAAGGTGTCGCGCAGGCGGAAATCGACAGCATCGCCCCGCTGCACGCCGACGGTTATAGAGGGTTCCTTATCTATCATTTACGGGGGAGTTGTCCGGAGAATGTCGGCCGGCCCACCGACAGAAGCATCAATCCGGCAAATGTTATCAATCCGTTAAGCATCAACAGTTCATACCCCATCTGATAGCCGAAAGCTCCGGCAAGCCACCGTTGCAGCGCATAACAGAGTATGGGAGAGAGCAGCGCCACCCAAGGCACATAGCGGTCGCGGGGAGTTCCTTTCATGAAAAGGCCGTAGACAAAAAGTCCCAGCAACGGGCCGTAGGTGTAGCCGGCTATGGTGTAGATGGCATCTATCACACTGGTATCGTTAAGGGCCTCGATTACACAGATAATGAGGAAGAAAAGCAGCGAAATGCCCACATGGGCCCGCTTGCGCAGGGTTACTGCCTCGGCGGCCGAGCGCCGGTTTACGCCCAGCAAATCGACACAGAACGATGTGGTGAGTGCCGTCAAGGCCGAGTCGGCACTCGAAAAGGCGGCGGCCACGATACCGATACTGAACAGCAGCAAGACCCCGAAGCCGAGATAGTCGGTCGCCATCAGGGGCAGGAGCTCATCGGTCTTGGAGGGCAAGGCAATCCCCTCCTGTCCGGCGTAGGCCACCAGCAGGATTCCCAACACAAGAAAGAGCAGATTGACCGGGACAAAGGCCGTGCCATAGATATACATATTCTTCTGCGCCTCCCGCAACGTGCGTATCGAGAGATTCTTCTGCATGATATCCTGGTCGAGGCCCGACATCACTATGGTGATGAAGATGCCGCTGAAAAACTGTTTGAAGAAGTTCTGCTTCGACTGCCAGTCGTCAAAGACGAATACACGTTCGAGCCCACTCGCGCGTACCGTATCGACCACCCCTTGCACGTCGAGATGCATTCGCGTCATGAGCTGTGCCAGGATAAGCAGCAGGGCCCCTATCATGAAAACCGTCTGCAAGGCATCGGTGCGCACAATCGTGCGCATACCGCTACGGTGGGAATAGAGCCAGATGAGCAGCACCACCGCCAGAGCCGTGGCCCAAAAGGGTATGTTCCAGCCGGCCAGGACGATGCGTTGCAAAATAAGCACCACAAGATAGAGCCGTGCGGCTGCGCCTATTATCTTGGAGATAAAAAAGAAAACGGCTCCTGTCTTGTGGGAACAGAGGCCGAAACGGTGTTCGAGGTAGGTGTATATCGAGGTGAGGCCGAGGCGGTAATAGAGGGGCAGCAGAATTTTGGCTATGGCTATGTAACCCACGACAAAGCCCAGGACCATCTGCATATAGGTCATCTCTATGGTCAAGGGCATGCCGGGAACCGAAATGAATGTTACCCCCGATATGGAGGTGCCTATCATTCCTATGGCCACCAGCCACCAGGGTGAAGATTTTCCGGCCAGGAAGAAGTTACTGTTGTCGTCGGACTTTCCGCCCGAGAAACGGCCGATAAGCAGCAGCACGGCAAAATAGGCTGCCAGTATGAGGAGTAGGATTATCCCGTTGTTCATCGTATCGTCAGAGCCGGCAGGCGAGGTATCGACCGGCCGTTTCATGAACCGGGAGCGACCGCAACTGCGGCATCGGTTTCAGGTGTTTTTCAGTTCTGTTTGAAATAGTAGGTAATGGTGCCCCATTGATTCTCATTGCCCGAGGCCTTGTGCTCAAAGACGGCACGGCGGGCGGCCGCTTCGGCACGACTGCGCAAGGTGGCGTTGGAGGCAGCAGTACCTTTGCTGCCCGAGGGGGTAACGTTGGCCTGTACCACCCGGCCACGGGGGTCAACCAGCACCTCTACGACGATGGTTCCCTCGTCGTTGGTGCCTGTATATTCGGGCTTGGGCAGACTTCCCACCAGCCCTCTCCCGCCCAGGTCATAGTCGCCATAGCCGGGCGAACCGACAGTGGCACCCGAGGGGGCGGTACCTTGGGGTGAGCCTTTACGGCGATTGTCGGCGGCGATGCTGTCGGCCGTCTTTCCCTTGTTGAGAGCGCTGGCCCACAAGTCATCTATCTGCGAAGTTTCGGGCTCGGGCTGCGGCTGCGGAGTATTTTCGGTGGGAGCAACTGTCTTTTCGGGCTCGGGCTTCTTTTCGTCAAGGGCGACCGTCTCTTCGATATCCTGCGTAACAACGGGCTCGGCTTCGACCGGACGCGGACGGGGTGCTGCCGCTGCGGGGGTGAACGTGCCAGCATCGGCATCGACGACACCCAGTTGCAATACGACACCGCTGCCGTCGTCTTCGGTAATCACCGGAGCCGACAGGGCGTAAAACAGCAGCAGCAACAAGATGGCGGCGTGAACGACAACCGTTACTGCCAGTGCAACCGTCCTATTTTTATTTTCTGCTTCCACGTCGTAGGGGTTACTCTTTTACGGGTTGTGTGGCCAAGACCATGCGCAACTGGTTGTCATTGGCGATATTGAGGACTTTCATGATTTCGCGGTAAGGCACGCTTTCATCGGCATAGAGGGCAAAATACATTTCGGGGTCCTGGTTGCGGGCTTCGGTCAGGTAGGCGGGCAATTCTTCGTAGGCCACCTTCACGGCTTTGGCTTTTCCCACCGAAACGTAGTAATTGAGCGACGCGTCGATGGTTACGCGAGCCAACGGCTTGACGGTAGTCTGCTGCTTGCTCTGCGGGAGGTTGACCTTTATGGCATTGGGGAATACAAAGGTCGATGTTACCATGAAGAAGATGAGCAACAGAAATATTACGTCGGTCATCGAAGCCATGCTGAAAGAGGCCTCTATGCGGTTTTTGCGTTTAAGAGCCATAATGCGTTCTCCCCTTTCTATTTTTTACCGGCCGGCTCGTTGAGCAGGTCCATAAATTCCATGGTGCTGGCTTCGAGCTGGTTGACAACCGTATTGACCCGCGAAACCAGATAGTTGTAGGCAAACATGGCTATGATGCCCACTACCAGACCGGCTACCGTAGTAACCAAAGCTTCGTAGATACCGCTCGACAGCGTGGTGATGTCGGCCGCTTCACCGGCGGACGCCATGCTGTAAAACGCATTCACCATACCGGTAACCGTACCGAGGAAACCAAGCATGGGGGCACCGGCGGCGGTAGTGGCTATCCAGGTAAAGCGGCGTTCGAGCTTGGCCACCTCGATGTTTCCCACGTTTTCGATGGCCACCAGCACATCGTTCATGGGACGCCCCAGCCGGGTGATGCCTTTCTCGACGAGACGGGCAACCGGTGTGGGATTTTTCTTGCAGAGGTTCAAGGCCGAATCGATGTCGCCGGCGTGAATGTAATCCTTGATGCGCTGCATGAAGGTCTCGTCTTGCCGGGCGGCGTCGCGCAACGCGAGCAGACGCTCGACAAAGATGTATATCGTAACCAGGGAGAGGAGAACGATGGGTATCATGATGAATCCGCCTTTGAGCGAAAGCGACCACAGGTTCAACGGCGGAACGGCGGTCTGTGCTTCGAGAGCGGCAGCCTGCACGGGCTCAACCACAGCGGTCTGAGCCAGGAGAGAGAGCATAAAAGTCATGGTAAGTGTTTTTATTATTCGAACAGCAGTTATGTATTTTTTATTTCAGACAATCGAGATATCGATGTATCGTCTCTTCGAGACCATAATAGAGCGCATCGCATATCAAGGCGTGTCCTATCGACACCTCATCGAGATGTGGCACCTGCTCGTGGAAATAACGCAGATTTTCGAGATTGAGGTCATGCCCGGCATTTACCCCCATACCCAGTTTATGAGCCAGCTTGGCAGCTTCGACAAACGGGGCTACGGCTTTCTCGCGGTCGGCAGCATAGCCCGAGGCATAGGGCTCGGTATACAACTCGATACGGTCGGTACCCGTCTTGGCAGCCCACTCAATCATTTCGAGGTCGGCGTCGACGAATATCGACGTGCGTATGCCGGCATGATTGAAACGGTCGACCGTCTCGCTGAGGAAGTCGAAGTTCTTGCGGGTATCCCACCCGGCATTGGAGGTTATGGCATCGGCGGCATCGGGTACCATGGTTACTTGTGCCGGCTTTACCTGCAAGACAAGATCGATAAAGCGACCGAAGGGATTGCCCTCGATGTTGAATTCGGTGTGAAGGGCCGGACGCAAAGCATATACGTCGGCATAACGGATATGGCGTTCGTCGGGCCGCGGGTGCACCGTGATACCTTGCGCGCCAAACTGCTCACAATCGATAGCCACTTTCAGTACGTCGGGAATCTGTCCCCCACGGGCATTCCGCAAAGTGGCGACTTTGTTTATGTTCACGCTGAGTTGTGTCATGATACAATAGAGATTATTCCGTTTTTTTAAATTTCCGCATAGGCGGGAAGTATATTTTTGACTATTTTTGTCGTCAAAATATATTCGCAAAAATAATAGCTTTTGCTCAATTCTGAAAAAAACTATTCCACATTTGCATTATATTTCGTAAAAATTCCACACAAACCGTCATCGTCAAATCATGCGCATTGTCATTTTCGGAAAATCATACGCCTCAGACCGGAAAGAGGAGATACGAGCCATATTCTCTTCACTGGAAACCTATTCACCCGAACTTCTCATCGACCAGGAGTTTGCCACTCTTCTGCACAAAATGGGCGTGAAAACTCCCGAAGCCACCCTCGTTGCCGACAATGATTTCGAGGCCGACCTAGCCCTGAGCCTCGGCGGCGACGGCACCTTCCTGAAAACAGCCGAGCGCATCGGCGACAAAGAGATTCCCATTCTCGGCGTGAACCTTGGCCGCATGGGCTTCCTGGCCGACGTACAGTGCTGCGAAACGGCGCAGGCCATCGACGAAATCATGGCAGGCCACTACCACATCGAAGAACGCACACTGCTGCACGTCATCGATGGCAGCCGGGCGGCCTGGCCCTTTGCCCTGAACGAGGTGGCCGTGCTGAAACTCGACACCTCATCGATGATTACCATACACGCCTACCTCGACGGCACATTTCTCAACACCTATCAGGCCGACGGGCTGCTGGTGTCCACGCCTACCGGATCGACCGGCTACTCACTGAGCGTTGGTGGCCCCATCGTGGCCCCGAACGCCTCAAACTTCATCATCAACCCGGTTGCCCCGCACAGCCTCAACGTAAGGCCTCTCATCATCGACGACAACGCCGAGATAACCTTGGTGGCCGAAGGCCGCAACCGCCATTTCCTCGTCAGTCTCGACGGCCGTTCCGAAGAGAAACATTCGGGCGAAAGCATCACACTGCGGAAAGCCGCTTTCTCGACGCACGTCGTCAAACGCGACAAACAGGTCTTCGCCGATGTGCTGCGCAAAAAACTGCTATGGGGCGCCGATACAAGGAGCAACCTGTAACCCGAGATTTTCCATCTTTCTTTCATATCGCTTCGGTCGAAACGATAGATATAAAAAAAACTATTTATTTAGTTTTATTAACTAAATAAATCATTCATTATGCTCTAAAAGAATAAAAACCATACAAAATTTACTACTTTTGTCATACAAGATAAAAATTGTTTTGTATGACAAACAAAAAGCCTTCGAGAAAAGAACTTGCCGCACTCCTGCAAACCTTGATTATTTTGGCCGGAGACAACGTCTCCGGCTCCAAAGAAAAACACAACATCATCGAAAGTATTTGCAAAAAATATGATTTCTACCCAGAGGTACTGGAAATAACCTCGGTAGACCCATGCGACGTATTTGCCCACATAGAAGAGATGGAGATAAGACTGCAATTTGCCAGCCATCTCATCTCTCTAGTCGAAGCCGGAAACGAAGAATACATCGACGCCCACCATCTCTCCTACCTATCAAAACTTCTCTCTATTCTCAGCCAATAAAAAAGTTGTACATTTGCGGCATGAATATCCGCACCATCACCGACAAAGAATTCGGAATCGTGTCGCTGCACGAACGCAGTACCGCACGCCATCTCATATTCAGAGTAAAACAGGGACGACTCGCTGCAACCATTCCCCCACACACCCGTACAACAACGGTAAAAGAGACCATCGAGAACCGACGTACCGACCTGCGCCGCCTCTTTGCCCGATGCCGCACCATCCTCCTGCAACCGGGTGATACCATATACACCCGCACGTTTGTCATCGAACTCGTAAGCAGCGAAGAACCGACAATACACAGTCGCCTGCACGACAACATCTTGCACATTGCCCTACCGGCCACAGCCGACCATAACGATCCCCACATACAAGAGGCCCTGGCCCGCGTCATACACCGATACCTGAAAAAAGCCGCCGAGGAATTTCTTCCACAACGTCTTGAATATTGGGCCCATAAGACCGGGAACAGCTACAACGGCGTAACCATCGGAAGGGGCACACAACGACTCGGCTCGTGCCGGAGCGACCGGCACATAACCCTCTCCTACCACCTCATGTATCTGCCCGACCGGCTCATCGACTACGTTATCCTGCACGAACTCTCGCACCTCTCCGAGATGAACCACGGCACCCGATTCCACGATATATGCAACCGCTACTGCAACGGAAACGAACTGATATTGAGAAAAGAACTTCGTAATTTTCCATTCCCTACCGGTCGATGAAAATGCAACTTTCGTTAAAAAACAATAAAAATACATTTGCCAAACCCCTATAAATAGATAAATAAGAAAAGGGTACTTGCGCACACCAAAGAAAAGAACTATATTTGCCCTCGTAAATGAGCCGAAAGAGAGGGGACAAGTTTGTCCCCTCGTTTTATATCGGCCAATAACCCAGCAACATGATTGACCTCCAATCCGTAAAAGAAATCGTAAACGAGGGCATACAGGGCACCGACCTGTTTGTCGTAGACATCACCGTATCGCCCGACAACCGCATTGTCGTCGAAGTCGACAACGACGAAGGTGTAGACATAGACCGTTGCACCACCCTGCACCGCTATATCGAGAGCCGCCTCGACCGCGAAGTCGAAGACTACGAACTCGAAGTGGGGTCGGCCGGCATCACCTCGCCGTTCAAGGTCGTCAGACAATACCAGAAAAACATTGGAAACGAAGTCGAGGTGCTCACCCGCTCGGGACAGAAACTCACCGGCACGCTCAAAGCGGCCGACGAAGAGGCATTCACCCTTACCGTCACCAAAAAGGTAAAACCCGAAGGAGCCAAACGCAAAATCGAGGTTGAAGAAGACTTGACTTTCCCCTACAACGAAATAAAATATACAAAATACATAATCAGATTTAAATAAAATGGCCAAGAAAGAGGAAACAATCAGCATGGTCGACACCTTCTCCGAATTCAAGGAACTGAAAAACATCGACCGCACCACCATGATCAGCGTGTTGGAAGAATCTTTCCGCAACGTATTAGCAAAGATGTTCGGCACCGATGAAAACTTCGACATCATCGTCAACCCCGACAAGGGCGACTTTGAAATATGGCGCAACCGCGAAGTGGTTGAAGACGACAAAGTGGAAGACCCCAATCTGCAAATCTCCCTGTCGGAAGCAAAAAAAATCGATGCCGACTACGAAGTGGGCGAAGAGGTTACCGACGAAGTATTCTTCGAGAAGTTTGGCCGTCGCGCCATCTTGAACCTGAGACAGACCCTCGCCTCGAAAATTCTGGAGCTCCAGAAAGACGCCATCTACAACCAGTACAAAGACAAAATAGGCCAACTGATAAGCGCCGAAGTGTACCAGATATGGAAAAAGGAGATGCTGCTCATCGACGATGAAGGCAACGAACTGATACTCCCCAAGACCGAACAGATACCCGGCGATTTCTACCGTAAGGGCGAGACGGCCCGCGCCGCCATCTTGCAGGTCGACAACAAGAACAACAACCCCAAAATCATCGTGTCGCGCACGTCGGAAGACTTCCTGCGCCGCCTCTTCGAACTCGAAGTGCCCGAGATTCACGACGGACTCATCACCATACACAAAGTGGCCCGTATCCCCGGCGAGCGCGCCAAAATCGCCGTTGAGTCGTACGACGAACGCATCGACCCGGTAGGCGCCTGCGTAGGTGTGAAAGGCTCTCGCATACACGGCATCGTGCGCGAACTGCGTAACGAAAACATCGACGTCATCAACTACACGACCAACACGTCGCTCTTCATACAACGGGCGCTGAACCCCGCCAAGATATCCTCGATACGCCTCAACGAAGAGGAGAAAAAGGCCGAGGTATTCCTCAAACCCGAAGAGGTATCTCTCGCCATCGGAAAAGGCGGTCTCAACATCAAGCTGGCCAGCATGCTCACCGGATACACCATCGATGTATACCGCGACATCGACGAGAGCGAAGAAGAAGACATCTACCTCGATGAGTTCAAGGACGAAATCGACGAATGGGTAATCGAAGCCCTCAAAAGCATCGGCTGCGCCACTGCCAAAAGCGTATTGGCCAAGAGCCGCGAAGAACTCATCGAAGGCGCAGACCTCGAAGAAAATACCGTCGATGACGTTATCCGGATTCTGAAAGCAGAATTTGAAGACTCCGACGAAGAAGCACAGTAAAACGCCGTCGGGACAAGCGGCCCAAACGAGCCGACCTTCACGCTCTCGCAGCCACAAGAGGAAAAGAAAAGTGGCCAACAAGATTCATCAACGTTAAAATGTAACTATGTCGATAAGGTTAAATAAAGTAACAAGAGATTTAAACGTAGGTATACAGACGGTAGCCGCGTTCCTTCGCAAAAAAGGTTTCGAGATAGAATTGTCCCCGAACGCCAAAATCACCGACGAGCAGTACCAGATGCTCGTCAAAGAGTTCAGTACCGACAAAAATCTGAAAATCGAGTCGGAACGTATCAGCCAGGAACGGCAGAAAGAGAAAAAGGCCGCCCAGGAAGAGACCGGCAACGAGTCTCAGGAAATAAAGACATTTATCGACGAATCTTTGAAACCACATATCAAAGCGGTAGGAAAAATCGACTTGGACAATCTGAATAAAAAAGTCGAAGAGCCCAAGAAAGCAGAGCCCGAAGAAGAGCCGGAACCCATCGAAGAGCCGGCAATCGACGAGACAGTGCCGCCAACCGCCGAACCTGAATCGGACAACGAAGTAGAGAACGACAGCAACGACGACACCGACTTTGAAGAAGAGGCTCCCGAAGAGAACAAAGAAAGTCGTACCGCCGAAGAAGATGACAAGGAGGAGGTTGTAGACATGCCGAATGACGACGAGGGAAATACCCCTCAGAAAGAAAAAACCGCCGAAGAGGCTCCCGTCGCCCAAGAAGAGCACGCCGAAAACACCCCGGAAAAAGACAACGGCATATTCAAACTCAACACGGTAAAAACTCCCGGCATCAACGTGGTGGGGAAAATAGACCTGTCGGCCATCAACCAGCAGACCCGTCCCAAGAAAAAAAGCAAAGAAGAAAAGCGCAAAGAGCGGGAAGCCAAGGAAAAACAGCGCGTCGACAACAAACGGCCCGCACCGGCAACAGCCCCCGAAACCACAGAAAACGATGGAGAGCGCAAAAAACGCAAACGCATCAAGAAAGAGCGCATCGACATCGAACACAACATCGACAACTCTTACAGCAGCGATCGCCACAACAACGGCAACAACAAACCGCAACCGTCGAAGCTGAAAAAGCCCGTTAAGGCCGAAGTCAACGAAGAAGATGTGCAGAAGCAAATCAAGGAAACGTTGGCCCGACTCACCGCCAAAGGACAAAAGAAAAGTGCCAAGTGGCGGAAAGAGAAACGAGAAGCCTTCTCGACCAAGGCACAAGAAGCAGCCGAGCGCGAAATGGAAGAGAGCCGCATCTTGAAACTCACCGAGTTTGTTACCGCCAACGATCTGGCCAGTCTCATGGACGTGCCCGTAAACAAGGTCATCGCCACCTGTATGAGCCTGGGTATCATGGTATCTATCAACCAGCGTCTCGACGCCGAGACCATCAACATCGTGGCCGAAGAATTCGGCTTCCAGACCGAATATGTAAGTGCCGAAGTAGCCGAATCGATGGACGAAGAAGAAGACAGCGAAGAGAACCTCACCCAACGTCCGCCTATCGTAACCGTCATGGGACACGTCGACCACGGTAAAACATCGCTGCTCGACTACATACGCAATGCCAACGTCATCGCCGGCGAGGCAGGCGGCATCACACAGCACATCGGTGCCTACAACGTCGTACTCGACGATGGTCGCCGCATCACCTTCCTCGACACCCCCGGTCACGAAGCCTTCACCGCCATGCGTGCCCGAGGCGCCAAGGTTACCGATATCGCCATCATCATCGTGGCTGCCGACGACAACGTCATGCCCCAAACGGTCGAAGCCATCAACCACGCTTCGGCAGCCGGAGTACCCATCGTCTTCGCCATCAACAAAATCGATAAGCCCAACGCCAACCCCGACAAGATAAAAGAGGAGCTGGCCAACATGAACTACCTGGTTGAGGAGTGGGGCGGCAAATACCAGTCGCAAGACATCTCGGCCAAGAAGGGAACCGGCGTAAAAGAGTTGATGGAAAAAGTACTGCTCGAAGCCGAAATGCTCGACCTCAAAGCCAATCCCAACCGTCGTGCCACGGGCTCCATCATCGAGTCGGCCCTCGACAAAGGTCGCGGCTACGTGGCCACGGTACTGGTCGAGAATGGTACCCTGCACACCGGCGACGTAGTATTGGCCGGAACACACTTTGGTCGTGTAAAAGCCATGTTCAACGAACGTAACGCCCGCATCAAGGAGGCAGGTCCCTCGGCCCCCGTGCTCATACTCGGACTCAACGGCGCCCCCACTGCCGGCGATCAGTTCAAAGTACTGAGCAGCGAACAAGAGGCTCGTGAAATTGCCAACAAACGCGAGCAGTTGCAACGTGAACAAGGCCTGCGTACCCATAAACTGCTTACCCTCGACGATATAGGCCGCCGCATCGCCATCGGCAACTTCCAGGAGCTGAACATCATCGTCAAAGGCGACGTCGACGGTTCCATCGAGGCATTGAGCGACTCACTCATCAAACTCTCTACCGACGAGATACAGGTAAACGTGCTGCACAAAGCCGTGGGTCAAATCTCGGAATCGGACATCACGCTGGCCGCTGCCTCCAACGCCATCATCGTAGGTTTCCAGGTGCGCCCCTCCATTGCTGCCCGCAAACTGGCCGAGAAAGAGGGTGTCGACATACGTCTCTACTCGATTATCTACGACGCCATCGAAGAGGTAAAAGCCGCCATGGAAGGTATGCTCTCGCCCGAAATCAAGGAAGAGGTTACCGCCACGGTCGAAGTGCGCGAGACGTTCCACATATCCAAAGTCGGCACCGTGGCCGGTGGTATCGTGAAAGAGGGCAAAATCAAACGCACCAACAAAGTGCGCCTCATACGCGACGGTATCGTTATCTACACCGGAGAGCTCGGCTCTCTCAAACGCTTCAAGGACGACGTGAAAGAGGTAGCCACCGGCTACGAATGCGGCCTCAACCTGGCCAACTACAACGACATCAAGGTAGGCGACCTTATCGAAGCCTACGAAGAGGTCGAAGTAAAGAAAACTCTCTGACATAGCGATAAGGCGGACCTTTGCAACAACGCAAAGGCCGTCTTATCTCCTATCTGACAGGACGACGATGAATATACAAATCATAGACATTATCGTTGGTGCTCTACTTGCCTACGGCCTGGTACACGGCTACTACAAAGGCATTGTCCAGCAACTGGGTGCGCTGGGAGGACTGATTGTCGCCATACTGTTTGCCAACCTTTTTGCCCCGCTGTTTGAAAACCTGCTCAACCGGTTCGACGTGGCCGGGCCGCGCATTACCCACCAGTTGGCCTACCTCATCTCTTTCCTCGTACTCCTGTTCGGGTGCAACTTTCTGGCCCGACTGCTCAAAAAGACGCTGCACATCTTGCACCTGGGATGGTTCGACCGCATCGCCGGCAGCATTTTCTGCTGTTTCAAGTACCTGCTCATCACCAGCGTCCTGCTCAACCTCTACACCCTGCTGGGAGGCAAAGACAACATCGTGCCCCCCGTACCGCAAGAGGCTCGTCTGTGCCAGGTGGTCATGCAGGTGGCACCGTTCGTCATCGACTGGTCAAATGAGAGAGTAACCCTACCCGACGACATACACATCTCCCTGCCGGAAATAAACAAAGAAGATATTCCGGCGTTTTTACAATAAACCGGGGGCGGCCCTACTTCACCCCCGACAGTGTCAGGACCGACAATGAAAAAAGAAAGTCTCAACCATCAGCATAACGACAACCCGGCGTCTCAGACGCAACGGGAGTCGGAAAAAATCATCGACGAGGTTACCTCGTCGGACTACAAGTACGGCTTTGTTACCGACATCGATACCGAGGTCATACCCCGCGGCCTGAACGAAGAGGTCGTGCGGCTCATCTCGGCCAAGAAGCACGAGCCCGAATGGCTGCTCGACTTCCGGCTCAAAGCCTTTGCCTACTGGAAAACCCTCGAAATGCCCCACTGGGCACACCTCGACATTCCCGACATCGACTTCCAGGCCATCAGCTACTATGCCGCACCCAAGGCCAAGAATGCGCCCAAAAGCCTCGATGAGGTCGACCCCGAACTGCTCGACACCTTCAACAAACTCGGCATCTCGCTCGAAGAGCAGATGAAGCTATCGGGCATCGCCGTCGACGCCGTCATGGACAGTGTCTCGGTGAAAACCACTTTCAAGGAGAAGCTGGCCGAACTGGGCATCATCTTCTGCTCCATCAGCGAAGCGGTGAAAGACTATCCCGACCTTGTGCGCCAATACCTGGGCTCGGTAGTTCCTTACCGCGACAACTTCTTCGCCGCCCTCAACTCGGCGGTATTCAGCGACGGGTCGTTTGTGTACATACCCAAAGGGGTGCGCTGCCCCATGGAGCTGTCGACCTATTTCCGCATCAATGCGGCCAACACGGGACAGTTTGAGCGCACCCTCATCATCGCCGACGACGACAGCTATGTAAGTTACCTCGAAGGTTGCACGGCGCCCATGCGCGACGAGAACCAGCTGCACGCCGCCATCGTGGAAATCAGAGCCCACGAACGGGCCGAGGTCAAATATTCGACCGTGCAAAACTGGTATCCCGGCGACAAGGAGGGCCGCGGCGGTATCTACAACTTCGTTACCAAACGGGGACTCTGCAAGGGCGACCACTCCAAAATCTCATGGACACAAGTCGAAACCGGCTCGGCCATCACCTGGAAATACCCCAGCTGCATACTGGCCGGCGACAACTCGGTGGGTGAATTCTACTCCGTGGCCGTTACCAACAACTACCAGCAGGCCGACACCGGCACCAAGATGATACACATCGGCAAGAATACCCGCAGTACCATCGTATCGAAAGGTATCTCGGCCGGCCAGAGCCAGAACAGCTACCGCGGACTGGTGCGCGTGGCTCCGGGCGCCGACAACGCCCGTAACTACACCCAGTGCGACAGCCTGCTGCTGAGCGACCGATGCGGAGCCCACACCTTCCCCTACATGGACATCAAGAACGACACGGCCGTGGTGGAACACGAAGCGACAACCTCGAAAATCAACGAAGAACAGATTTTTTACTGCAACCAGCGGGGTATTCCCACCGAAGAGGCAGTAGGCCTCATCGTCAACGGATATGCCAAGGAGGTGATGAGCAAGCTCCCGATGGAATTTGCCGTCGAGGCACAGAAGCTGCTGCAAATCACCCTCGAAGGTTCGGTCGGATAACCCGAGACCGAAGCAAAAGAAACCTCTTCACAACGAATTAAAATCCATACAGAAATATGCTCACCATAAAAAATCTGCACGCCAGCATCAACGGCAAAGAGATATTGAAAGGCATCGACCTCGTAGTGAAACCGGGCGAGGTACACGCCATCATGGGCCCCAACGGCTCGGGCAAGAGTACCCTCTCGTCGGTTCTTGCCGGCAACCCGGCCTTTGAGGTAACCGAAGGCAGCGTCGACTTTTACGGAAAAGACCTGCTCGCCCTCTCGCCCGAAGACCGTTCGCACGAAGGTATCTTCCTCAGCTTCCAGTACCCGGTGGAGATTCCCGGCGTAAGCATGGTCAACTTCATGCGGGCCGCTGTCAACGCCAAGCGCAAATACTGGGGCGAGGAACCTCTCTCGGCCACCGATTTCCTGAAAATGATGCGGGAGAAACGGGCCATTGTCGAACTCGACAACAAACTGGCCAGCCGTTCGGTCAACGAAGGCTTTTCGGGCGGAGAGAAGAAACGTAACGAAATTTTCCAGATGGCCATGCTGCAACCCCGCCTGTCGATTCTCGACGAGACCGACAGCGGCCTCGACATCGACGCCCTGCGCATCGTATCGCAAGGAGTCAACCAGTTGCGCACCGACCAGAACGCCACCATCGTCATCACCCACTACCAGCGACTGCTCGACTACGTCGCTCCCGACTTCGTGCACGTTCTCTACAAAGGACGCATCGTCAAATCGGGCGGCCCCGAACTGGCTCTCGAACTCGAAGAGAAAGGCTACGACTGGATAAAGAAAGAGGTTGACGCATAAATTTGTCCTACCACTATGAAGAATGCAGCACAACAATATATCGACCTCTTCCACCAAAACCGGGCCCTCATCGACAGCCATTCGGCTCCGGTGCTGAACAGCTGGCGCGAAGAGGCCATGCGCGACTTTGAACATCTGGGACTCCCCGGGAAATCGCAGGAAGCCTTTCTGCACACCGATGTCGAGGCCTTCTACGCCCCCGACTATGGTCTGAACCTGGCCCGGATAACCCCGAAAGTCGATTTCAAGGAGACTTTCCGCTGCGCCGTTCCCGACCTCGAAAGCCGGCCCTACTTCTTCGCCGGAGATATCTTCCTGGGAGGTGGCGACCCGGCACTGCCCCAAGGTGTAGTGGCTTGCAGCCTGCACGAGGCCGCCACGAACCACCCCGAACTGGTAGAGCGCTACTACGGCCGGCTCGCCCGCACCGACGAAGACGGGACGGTAGCTCTCAACACGGCACTCGCCCAAGACGGCTTTTTCCTGTACATTCCCCGGAACACTCACATCGAAGCACCGTTGCAACTGGTACATCTCCTGCACGGTGCCCACGACTTCATGGCCAACCGGCGTCTGCTCATCATACTCGAAGAGGGGGCACAGGTGCGACTGCTCTCCTGCGACCACACCCTCGACAAGGGTAACTTCCTGACCTCTACGGTGAACGAAATCTTTGTCGGCCCTCGTGCCACGTTCGACTACTACGACCTCGAAGAGTCAACCCTCAACACCCACCGGGTAGCCTCGACATTCATACGGCAGGAGGCCGGCTCCAACGTTCTGGTCAACGGCATCACCCTGCATAACGGGTATACCCGCAACAACTACTACATCGTCCTCGACGGAGAAGGGGCCGAGACCCACCTCTACGGCATGGCCGTGGCCGACAAGCGGCAGGCGGTCGACAACTTCACCTTCATCGACCACAAGGCGGCCCGCTGCACCAGCGACGAACTCTTCAAGTATGTACTCGAAGACTCGGCCACAGGTGTCTTCAACGGCCGTATTCTCGTGCGCCAAGGAGCTCAGAAGACCTCGGCCATACAGACCAACCGCAACCTCTGCACCACCAAGGAGGCTCACATCTATACCCAACCCCAACTCGAAATCTACGCCGACGACGTGAAGTGCAGCCACGGTGCCACAACGGGCCAGCTCGACGGGAACGCCCTCTTCTACATGCGTTCGCGCGGCATACCCGAAGCCGAGGCCCGTATGCTACTCATGGTGGCCTTCACCCACGACGTCATAGAGAAAGTTCGCATCGAACAGTTGAAAGAGCGGCTGCACAAGATGGTCGAGCGCCGTTTCAGAGGCACCCTCGACAAGTGTGCCGGCTGCCGCATCTGTCAGTAATCGAAAGGAGGAATGCCATGCTCGACATCGAAAAGATACGACAAGATTTTCCCATTCTCACCCGCGAGGTATATGGCAAGCCGCTGGTCTATCTCGACAACGCCGCCACCTCGCAGAAACCGCGTTGTGTCATCGACACCATCACCGACGGTTACACCCGCATCAATGCCAACGTTCACCGCGGCGTTCACCGCCTGAGCCAAGAGGCTACCGACGGACACGAACACGCCCGCCGGCGCGTACAGCAGTTTCTCAACGCGGCCAGCGACCGGGAAATCATCTTCACCCGGGGCACGACCGAGTCGATAAATCTGGTGGCTCACTCCTTCGGACAGGCTTTTCTGCACGACGGCGACGAGGTTATCATATCAGAGATGGAACACCATGCCAACATTGTGCCGTGGCAACTTCTCCAAGCAACACGCCGCATACGGCTGAGGGTCATTCCCATCGACGACCGCGGCGTACTCGATATGGAGGCTTTCGCAGCGGCTTTCAACGAAAAGACCCGGCTGGTCTCCATCACCCACGTTTCGAATGTACTGGGCACGGTCAACCCCATCAAGGAGATTATCGACCTGGCCCACCGGCACGAGGTACCGGTACTCATCGACGGAGCGCAGGGTGCCCTGCACCACCGGGTCGACGTGCAGGCTCTCGACGTCGACTTCTATGTATTCTCGGCCCACAAAATGTACGGGCCTACCGGTATCGGTGTTCTCTACGGCAAGGAGAAGTGGCTCAATGCCATACCTCCCTACCAGGGCGGCGGCGAAATGATAGGACATGTAACCTTTGAAAAGACCACCTTCAATGAACTGCCGTTCAAGTTTGAGGCCGGAACCCCCGACTATATCGGGACGATGGCCTTTGCCAGCGCCCTTGACTACATCGACCGCATCGGCATAGAAAACATTGCCGCCCACGAACAGGAGCTGTTGCAATACACCACCCGCCGGCTCCTGGAAGAGGTCGACGGCATACGCATCTACGGAACGGCGCCCCAGAAGTGTGGCGTCATCTCGTTTCTTGTGCGCGACATTCACCCCTACGACATGGGCATGCTGCTCGACAAGCTGGGGTTTGCCCTGCGGTCGGGCCACCATTGCGCCCAACCGCTCATGGAACGGTTCGGCATCGTAGGAACGCTACGCGCCTCGTTTGCCCTGTACAACACGCAAGAAGAGTGCGAGGCTTTTGTCCAGGCCGTAAAACGAGTGGCCTCCATGTTCTGACCAACCCTGCCCCCTTGACACTCACACAACCCGATAATCATCAGGCCGTCTCAAACCGATTTTGAGACGGCCTGACTTTTGTCGCCTCACGACAACTTCGCCGAAACCACCGGCTCAAACGACACATCGACGGCGTCGAGATGGAAACGGGGAGACACCCTGCCCGAAACCGCCAGTCGGTGGTATTTATAAGGTGGTGCATAAGTGTTCAGCAGGAGACGCCCGGGCAGAGGGCCATCGACCTGTGCCCGGTAGATGCAGCCATACCCCTGCTCTGCCCGGTTACTTCCCCACACCGAGAGCGAGAGCGCAACGCCCTCTTCGTCGCCACACCGTATGGCCAGACGGGGTATGCGTTTCGGCACATCGGGCCACAACTTCACGGCCCGGGTTATAAGCGCAATCTCCACCTCCTCATCGGTCTGTTCGTCGCACAAGTCATAGACTTCCCCGGACGGACCTATCGCCAGCAGACTGGGATAGAGCGAATAAAACGCTTCATAGGTGACACTGCGCCGTACCCACTGCGCCGATGTCAGGTCGAAGACCCACATATAAGGATAGTCGGGCGAGAGAAAAAGCAGTTCCTTCTCGATATAGTTGTATCCGACCTCGGCCGTTGTTACAAACGAGTAGAAAGGGGTCTCGTCGGCCGCCGTCACACCGACCGCCGGAGCCTCTGAGAGCAACGAGACGGCATCGCCCGGCGTGTCATCGGGACCCCCCTCGAAAGGCTGTGACAAGAGCGACACTTCGGACCCCTGCAACGCCATGAGACCTTGTTCCGAGAGGTAAAGCACCGCGTCGTCGACCGAAATGATATGACGGGGCGACAACGCCACTTCGCGGTTAACCGGCGACTGGCTGGCATATAACACATCTCCACTACCCTGGCGCAAGGCCCAAATGCCATCGGTCGTGAAGACATAGAGCGGGAACTCACCATACTGTCCCTGCGACAGTGCCGCCGTAGCCGCCGCCATACCGAATATGGCTCCGGTGGAAAGGGTGTAGGTGAGATTCTGCGGGAACGAAAAGGGATTGTAAACCGCCGACACCCGCATCTTGCCGGGCACATACTCTTCGGGATTCTTCACCTCGGGATATAACGTTCCACCCATCGACTCCTGATTCGAGTTCAAGGTTATGGGAGAGAATGACGTATGAAGGTAGTAGGCCCTATTCTCGTTAGGAGAGGGTTTCAGCGCAAAATAATTGTAACGGTTGGGTGAGCCCGATTCGGTAAGACCGATAATTTCCAGCGATACGGCCCGGCTGTCGGGATAAGACAAATAGGGCGAAAGACGGAACTCATCAGTTTCAAAGGCCTTTATCAACACGCTTTGTCCCATGGTACCTTTGAGCGTAACCCTCACAAACCCTCTTCTTTCGTAGACAGGCATCGCCTCGCCATGATAGTTGTCTTGATTCACCGAAAAGAGCGAAAGCGGATAGCCGTCGAAAAACCGCGTCGTAACGTTGGCCAGGTGGAGTCTCCCGTTGTAGACATACGACTCCTTGGCCCGAAGGGTATGGAGCGAGAAGTTGTCGACCGAGAGCGTGCGCTGCTGTATCAGGTTGGAGAGTGAACAGGAATATTCCAGCAGCTTTGCCGTTCCGAGGTCTTCGGCCAAGGTCTTTATATCGAGCGTAGCTACCTTATAGAAAAGCGATTCGTTGATAATCTGTTCCCGCTGTTCAGAGTCGGACAATAGAGGAACCGAAAAACGCAAGACACTGGCCGGGTCGCCATTACCGTTCAATTCGGCACTGATACGATACTGTTCAATGGTATCGTCCTTGACCAAAGGCAATTCGCGCGAAAAAAATATGTCGATACCCTTCACAATGTCGCTCCACTGTGCGAGGTTGGCTTTCTTTACCGTGTAATGCACCTTCTCACCCGACAACGTAAAGGGGTTATGCAGCAACTGCGTTACCTTATCGTCTTTCACGAGGCACAACGAAGCCAGATCGTTTCCAAACGGCAAGGCATCGGAACAACACAGCAACACCGGCGGAGAAGGATAGATGTAACTGTCGTCGTAAAGCCTCAGGGCGTAACGCACCAAAAACGGGTATGACAAGTACCCATCGTCGAGCAACGCGCTTTTGACCCGGCTGTATGTGCCATAGACCAGCGATGAAAAGCGCACCTTATCGTTGTCGGAGAGCACAAAGGTTTCGTCATTGGGCGATGGAGAGACAAGGGCATAATCGTTCCAAGTCTCTTCTTTTACCGTCTTTCCCGACATGGAAAAGGATATTTCTGGAAATTCGGGACATTCACCCAGAAAATGATAGGAGCCATCGGTAAAGAAAAGATAAAGCATCTTCTCCCCGGTGAATACAACCATGGCGTTTTCCACCGCCTCTATACGCTGTACGTCGGGTATTTCAAAACTTTGAGGCTCTTGCACCGGCGTTATCTGTCCGTCGGCCTCATCGGCCTCATAATACAAATTTGTATCGTCATAGGTAAAATAGTGCTTGTAGGCCTCGTTGGCATGGACAAAGAGAAGGCGGTGGGAAGCATCGGCCGGTGTATAGCGGCAGACAGGCGTTCCCACAGGAGCCCACACCCCCTCCCGGCAACGGAGGTTGACCAGGTGACTGCACTCTCCGTCGGGTGAGACCGACGGAGGCAACAGAGTCGATATCCCGGTAATCTGTAATCGTTTCTGGTTTTGCATATTTTTGAGATTTAAGATTTTTGACTGCAACAAATGTAACCGTTGCCCGACCGGATAATATGGGGAATTTATCAAATCGCCCTGCGACGACCGTTTTTTATAAACTTCACACGACGGCCGCCGCTTTTGTCACTTTATTTGCTTCCGGAAAAACATCGCGGCAGGGCCGCTTCACGTCTAACCTATATTTTACTTTTTATGAAAGAAACCAATTATCGCATTTTCAACAACCGCCATCTGATGCCTCCCCGCAAAGCCGATGGGAAAATCAGCAAGGAGAAGCGGGTTACAGGCACTCCTCCCGAAGAGGCCGACCTGGAGGTACTGTGGCAGGCCAAACGAGCCTGGGACAACCTCGACAAATACCGTCGCACACGCACACGTAGCCGCAACTATACCTTTGGCAACCAATGGAGCGATACCGTCGATCTGCCCGACGGCCGTTGCATGAGTGAAGAACAGTACTTGAAGGAGCAGGGAAAAGTTCCCCTGAAAAACAACCTGATACGCAAACTGATAAAAAACGTTGTGGGACAGTTCCGCTCGATACAGACTCAACCGGTGTGTATGTCGCGCAACCGGCAGGACCAGTCGCTCAGCGAGCTATTGACCTCGGCCCTGCAATATGTGCATCAGCACAACCGCCTGTGGGAAATAGACGGTCGCACCCTCGAAGAGTTTCTCATCTCGGGCAGCTGTTTTCACAAGATAGGATACGGGAAACGTCAAAACAAAAACGATGTGTGGATCGACGAAATCAACCCCAACCGCATCTTCTTCAACAATATGGAAGATTCCAGGCTCTGGGACTGCACCCTCATAGGCGAACTGCACGACGTGCCCGTGGCACAGATTCTCTCACACTTTGCCCACGGATCGCGCAGCCGGGCTGCCGAATTGCGCGAGATGTATTGCAATGCTACCGAAAGCCTGATAAGAGAGACATATGAAAACCTTACAAGCGAACCGCTCGACAACATCGACTTCTTCATTCCGACCGACCAACATCTGTGCCGCATCATCGAGGTGTGGCGACTCGAAAACCGAGAACGGCTCATGTGCCACGACACACTCACGGGCCGATACTACAAGGAAGAGCTCGACCAGACTTCCGCAATCGAAGCCGAGAACCAGCGTCGCATACGCGAAGCCAAGGCCAAGGGTGTAGAACGGAAAGAGGTGCCGCTGATAGAGACCGAATGGTTTGTCGACCAATTCTGGTACTACCGTTTCTTCACGCCCTTCGGCGAGATACTGGAAGAAGGCGAGACCCCCTACTGGCACGGTGAACACCCTTACGTGTTCAAACTCTATCCGCTTATCGACGGTGAAATTCACTCCTTCGTCGAAGATGTCATCGACCAGCAACGCTACATCAACCGACTCATCACTCTGGTCGACTTCATCATGGGTTCGAGCGCCAAAGGTGTACTGCTGTTTCCCGAGAACCAGATTCCCGACGGCATGACCATCGAAGACATTGCCGAGGAGTGGACCCGCTACAACGGCGTGATTCTCTTCAAGCCCAAACCTGGTGAGGCTCTTCCGCAACAGATTGCCATCAACGCCACCAACATCGGTGCCTATGAACTGTTGCGACTGCAAATGCAACTGCTCGACGACATCTCGGGCATACACGGCCCCATGCAGGGGCAGGCACCCACTGCGGGGACACCGGCCTCCCTCTACTTCCAGCAGGTACAGAATGCCGGCGTAAATCTGGTCGACATCTTCGAGTCGTTCAAGACTTTCAGAGAGAACCGTGACACCAAACTGCTGAAAACCATTCAGCAATACTACGACTATCCGCAATATGTCGATATTGTCGGTGATAAGGTAAAGGTAAGAGAGCTGCCTTACACTCCCGACGAAGTGCGCAACGCCGAGGTCGACATCAACATCATAGAATCGCCCTCTTCACCGGTACTCCGCACATCATCCAACGAATTCCTGCTCGAACTCTTCCGCATGGGACAGATTTCGCTCAGAATGTTACTCGAAAACGGCGCTTTCCCCTTCTCCGACCGATTGTTGCAGAGCCTCGACAAGCAAGACCAGGAGCAGGCTTCGGCCCTTGCCACCATGGCACAGACACTCTCGCAGGCAACGCCACAGCAACAGGTCATGCCCCTAAGATAGCCACGAGATGTTCGGCAAGGCCGTGCCTCGGTGAGCATGGAACAACCTCAATACCATTTTTTTCTTTTCATGACGGAAAGAGCCATACATCTCCTCACTATCGGAAGAGAGTATGGCTCTTTTTTCTGGTCTTTCCGAAGGCGAACAGGACAACCCGGTCGCCCGACAGGTGGCAGACCTACTCGGAAAACTTCTTGTTGTACTCTTCGAGAATACGGCTCACGTTGAAATAAAATCCACGGGCATTGCCAATGAGGTCGTAAACCTGTATGTAATCGTAACAGGGCGGTCGGAACTCATACGACTCGGCAACAACTCCCAGCGTGTTGAGCAGGTCATAGGCATGCACCGGTTCGATAATATACCAGGCCGTTTCGGGTGTGCGACCGTCGCCGGTAGACAAGATGGCATCGAGCAGATAGTGAATGCGTGTCTGCCAGAAAACCACTTCGGACTGATGGCCCAACAGATTGTGGACATAAGCCAACAAAGTCATGCGCCGCATGTCGAACGGATTATCGGCCAATACCTGCTCGGCATACCGTATCAGAGCCCGACACTCTTCCTCGCTGTAATCGCAACGGCGATACAAGGTGTCGAGCGACGTTTCATAAGAAGAGACCCGGTAAGGGTCGTAATCGTCCTGGAAAGAATAGCCCAGATAGAGATGCCGATAATCGTCAGGTGTCAAGGTTGTGTCGCGACTGAGATAACGCTCGATAAGTCGCGGGTAATAGTAGGGCGACTTACTGTCCTGCACGGCCTGCCTGATAGCTTCCATATCGGGACGCACAATCGCCACCGTATCGCCATCGGCATGAGAACGGGCCCAAACACCGCTCACACAAGCCACCAGCAGACATATAATAAGTATCTTCTTTTTCATATACAAAAAATTCAAAAACCGGGGCGGCCCTTCACATCGGCCTCGATGAGATGGTCCAACAAGCCGTCGCAGGCATCTTCGAGCAGATCGAGCACCAGTTCGAAACCGTCGGCCCCACTGTAATAGGGATCGGGCACATGGTCGTGGGCATAGCGGCGGGAATAGTCTGTCATGCGGTGAATCTTCGTCCAGGCATCAGCATCGGGCGCCAGGTGGCGCAGATTCTCGATGTTCATGTCGTCCATACCGATGATAAGGTCGAAACGGTCGAAATCGTCGGTCGTAATGGGGCGCGAGCGATGTTCGAGACGATAGCCCCGGCGGGCGGCATGAGCCCGCATACGGGGGTCGGGCAAATCGCCTGCGTGACCGCCATAAGTACCGGCCGAGTCGATGTCGAAAACCGACGACAGACCGCGCTCCTTCACCTTTTGTCGCATGATGCCCTCAGCAGCCGGCGAACGGCAGATGTTGCCGAGGCAGACAAACAATATGCGACTGGGACGGGAGGGGGCAGGTGTGGTCATATCGGAATGTAGATTTGTTTCAACGGGGGACAAAGATACGCTTTTTCAACCCGTCAAACCAATTATTTTCTATAACAAAGGGATTAAAAAAAATCAAAATGCCATTTTCAGCAGGAGAAACGACACGAAATGTTATACCGGCTACGGTCTTCGCATGAAAAGCAAAACAGGGTACCGGTTATGCCGATACCCTGTTTTCTTACTTGTCTATGTTCCTTACTTGCAACGGCAAGCGTCGCCTCTGAGGAATAATCTTAGTTTTGGGGTTCAACCGAAACGTAAGAACGGTTGTCTTGTTTCTTACGGAATACAACAACACCGTCGATGAGGGCAAACAAGGTGTGGTCTTTGCCCATACCTACGTTTACTCCGGGGTGGTGTACCGTACCTCTCTGACGCACGAGGATATTTCCAGCTTTCGCTACTTGTCCGCCAAAGACTTTCACACCTAATCTTTTACTTTCTGATTCGCGGCCGTTCTTTGAACTACCGACACCTTTCTTGTGTGCCATTTTCTTCTCGTTTAATCAGTGGTTAAGCAACAATATCTTTAATTAACACTTCGGTAAAGCATTGACGGTGACCGTTGCGTTTGCGGTATCCTTTTCTTCTTTTCTTCTTGAAGACGATGATACGTTCGCCTTTAAGATGTGAGAGAACTTCGCAAACGACTTTTGCACCTTCTACGGTGGGAGCGCCTACTTTTACGGCTCCGTCGTTGTCGACCAACAATACTTTGTCAAACTCAACAGCAGCACCCTGCTCTGCGTCCAGACGGTGAACATAGAGTCTCTTGCCGGCTTCGGCCTTGAACTGCTGTCCTTGGATTTCTACAATTACGTACATCTGTTTTTTTAATAATTACAGGTTACCTCCGCCGGGTGGCCGTCCGTCCTGATGGACCGCTCTTGTGAACCCGCCACGGAATAAGAGCCGCAAATGTACGCACTTATTTTCAATAACCCAAATTTTTTGCCGCCGTTTTTTATTTTTTCTCTACATAGTGGCCTCACTGAGAGGCATCGACGGGTGGCGACGGGTGCGGCGCACGTGGTCGACGAGAAGGGGCAACGGCTCGGAATAACAGATATAGGTACCGATACAACGGGTAATGAGAATATCGTCGTGGTGACCGTCCATGGCACCGAAACTGCCGTTGGGCTTGCGCTCGAAGACATCGTGTTCGTAGCAGGCCAGCAGGTCGCGCTCGACATAGCCGCTCTCGCGCAGCATCTGTATCTGGTGGTTGATAATGAGCGTCTTGGTCGAACGGTTCATGTGAAAGCCCCATCGCGACGGTGCCGATGAGCGTATCGTCTCGGAAGAGGCCCGCGCATAGAGATGCGAGTAGGCGTCGGAAAGGGTATCGAGTATGTACTCGGTATGCTCTCCGTCGGTGTGTTCGGTTTCGAGCGTATTGCTCTCGATAACGAGCAAAGCCTCTTGATAAAACGAGGCTATCTGGGCCGCTTTCCAAGCCAGGAGGTCGTGATCGATGTGTCCGCGCCACTGGGCAACGACCTCGGGCACACCGCCATACATCTGCCAGTAACGGTCGAAGACGACAATCACCGAGTAGTCGGCCGAGACCGACCGGCCACCGATATCGACCACCACGATGTAACGGCCGCTCACCCTGACCGCATCGTCGGGCAACGCCCACACCTGCAACTTGCCGGCCGGCTCATCGACAAAGCGCAGCTCTTGGAGCGATTCCCGGCCGAAAGCCTTCTGACCATACACCTCTCCCACCCGGTCGGGCGGGCGGCAATTCTCGCGCAGCCGCTGCACCTGACGTATGTCAAAGACCCGTTCGCCACTGTGGTTGAAGGCTTCGACATCGTCGGAGGGATACTCTGCCATCATATCGGCATGGTCGGCATATTCCTTACGCTTCTGCCGGTACCAGGCTATTGCTTCGAGGGTAGCCCCCCGATGCCACAGGGTGGTCTCGTAATCGTCGAGCGAAGCGGCAAAGGCGGCAGGGTCTTCGACCGGCAGAGCATACATCTCGATGTCGTACCACGGGACGAACAGAAACTCTTTGTCGCTCTCTCCGCGCTTGGCCCGCTCACACTCCTGGTGAAAGTAGTTTCCCGTACCATTGGCGGTACTCTCCATCACGATGAGCGAATCGGGCAGCAACGCCACCGACCCGCACACGGCACGCACCAGCGACTCGGGCGAACGCTGTCGCGTACGCGGCCAGAAAGCCACCTCTGATAGGTGTGCCATGACGGCGTCGGAACCGCGCACCGACTCGGGCGTCTCGGCCGACGACACGGTAACCCGACTTCCCGACCCTTCGATGACCGAGGTATTGCCGGTTCGCTCGTACGGGCGGAACCGCGGTGCCACACCATCGGGCATGAGCCAGGCCGGATAATTATCGAGCAACTTGGTGTATATTCCTTTTATATGGGCCGCCGCATCTTTGAGGTGGGCGCATATCACACTGTGCCAGTTCTTGCGATGTACCAGCTGTATCCATGCCATATAGAGTTGCACGAGCGTGGAACCGCCCCACTGGCGAGCTTTCAGCAGAATCAGACGTACGGGCCTACGGGCACGTCGCTGCGATTCGAGACGCACCAGCAGCTTGCGCTGCGGACGGTTGAGACGGAAGGGCACATCGCCGTCGCCCATCTTGTCTTTGATACGGACAAACATCACGGCCCAGAACTCAAAGTCGTACCGTATGCGCACCTCTACCCAACGGCGCCATACCTCCTCTTTCCAATGAGTGCAAGGGGGGCGCCCCAACTCTTTTTCGATAAAGGAGGCGAGAGAACCGCAACGGCGCAATCCCTGCACGAGCTCCACCTCGTCGAGCATCTCGCGCGGGATATACTGCAAGGGTATCGGGGCGTCGGGCAGATGCAGGACGACCCGTTCACCCACGGCGGCTCCTTCGCCCGTCTCGGGGTGGTATGGAGCCGACCGTTGATGATTACGGCGGTCGTTCTCGGCCAGTATTGCTTTTATCTCCTCCTCGGTTGCGTTCATCTTTTTTTTCAGGCAAAGATGCACGAGAAGAGGCGGCAAACGGTGCGTTTTTTATCAAATCGTCAACGCAGAGCCGCCAGACGGTCGAGCGTGTCGGATATCACCGAGAGCGTGTCGTTGCCCTCACCGGCCGCCGCCACGCGGCCCTGTTTTTCGAGAGTCTCGATGCACTTCAACAGATTTACCTCACTGGTGCACTCGGGTATCAGCTCTTTCAGCCGGTTGTAACAGAGTTCGAGCATCTCTTCCCGACGGTCGGTCGGGTTATGTGCCGGAGAGACCTCCGGGGAATTTACAGATTGATTTTTCTTCATGATTTCTACGATTTTATAAATATCACATCGAACGGCAAATTTACAGGGTGATATTTGCGGCGTGATGTGATTCTTTACAAAAAACAGTATTAACTCAAAAAAATAGACAGATTATGATAGTCAATTTACTCAGCGGCATTATCCGCAATGCCCGAAACCGTCGCGCGGCAGAGAAGGCCCAGACTCAGGCCTTGAACACCCTCAACGCCCAGCAGTCGCAACTCGACAACCTGTTCAACAGCGAATACTACGGCGACTACATGAACCGCTCCGACGTGCAATCGATGCTGCGCAGTATGCAAGACCAGATGCGACAACAAAACGCCCAGAGTTACAGCATGGCTGCCATGACGGGTGCAACACCGGAAGCCATGGCTGCCCAGTTGAGCAACAACGCGGCTCTCATGGGCAACACATACAGCCAGATAGGTGCCAACATGTCAAACTGGAAAAATAATGTGCTCAACAACTACATCAACAACTCCATGGCTCTCAACAACCAGAAGTACAACTTGTGGAACCAGCAAGCCTCCGACTTCAGAAACGCTGCCCATCAGTCGATGACCCAGGCTCTCGACAACTACACGCAAATCTATTCGTCTCTTATCGGAGGTGCCGGCAACGTGTTGAGCAACATACTCTAATTTATGGGAGGAAGTGATATGAAAAAAACAGATCATACCGACAACGCCACTCGCGATGTGCGCCGCAGCGTAGCCGAAGGGAAAGGCTTTCTCTCAACCTGCATGTCGGCGTTGAGAGGAGACAGCGAAGCGGCACACCGCATCGACACTCTGGGCGAGACACTCCTCCTGCTCGGGAAAAGGCCCCGAAAAGAGGGCGAGATATCCCTTCCGGGCGACAACGGTGAACGCCTTGAACAGCTCATGGTCCAACACCGTCGTACCCGCAGACTGCGCCCGCAACCCGACGGGTTTCTCTACATTTTGCGCCAACTCTCGCAAATAAGTCTACCCCCGGGACAACCCGCACTCGACCCGGAGATGACCCCGGAAGAGCAACAAAAGTTCTACGCTTTCAACGTACTCGTCGCCAACGGGCTCTCCCCGCAAGAGGCCGAAGAGGAGGTCGAAAGAATCTATTCACCCGCTTAAAATTTCATTTATGAAACAACCACGCAAATCCTGGGCCCGAATCGACAGCACCATGCAACGGAATCTGGGCCATAAAAAATATTATGAAATCCCTTTCGAAAATCTGCCGGGAACTCTTGTGGGAAACGACATTCTGCGTTTTCCCGATTCTGATGCCAATCCGAATGTACCCGAGCATATGATCTTGCGGTATCACGAACCCGACAGCAAACCACAGGCTCCCGAGACTCTGATCTTGCAGCATCACGACCTCGTCAGCAGACCACAGGCTCCCGAGCTCCTCACTCAGCTGTATCCTGAGCTTCGTAACAATCCGAACAACATCGGTTATCCCGGATATAAGTTGACTCGCGAAGGAATTTCACGCTTGCTCTCGGATATTAAGCAGTATCCTCCCAAAGAGGTTCAGTCCGGTCCACAACCCATCACAACCTTCGGAGAAGGATTCAGACAGTCGCTCGACCAGTGGAAAAACAATTACAGTTACGACTATGGAAGATTCCTGAAAAATATAAATCATGAAGAAGAAATCCGGAATGGATTGATGGCTCTTGACGAAAATCCAGAATTGAGCCGAGGTAACGTGCAGGAGATAAACTGGTCCATAAAAGCGCTGCGCCGAGGCATCGCCGAATACCGGAGACGCATCGAAGCCGGGGAAGGTACGCCCGAAGACGAAGCCGCCATCTTGAAAGATTCGGAAAAGATTCGGGGCCTGTATGCCATGCAACAGCAATATTACAAAGGAGCTACCCCCGAAGAGGCCGAAGCCTGGCGCAACAACTACATTGCCCACGGTGGCACGGGTATGCAACGTATGGCCGAAGCTCGGGAAAATCAGAAAAACTATCGGCCGACCGAAGGGTGGGCTAATGTTGGCGAAATAGCATTTAATCTTGCTCAAGTTGTACCTGCTGTCGCTGCAACCGCAGTAAATCCCGCAGTCGGTGCAATCGCCATTGGAGCCGGCATGGGTGATATCGCTTCCCAGAATTTGGCACAAAGCAATATGCTGGCCGACCAGATCGAAGAACAAACGGGGAAAGAGATCTCGACCGGGAGACGCCTTGCCCAAGCTGGGATAGGCACCACAATTGATGCGGCCACGTCACTATTTGCTCCCACAAAAATGGTAAATGCCTCACAACCTTTTTTCAAAAGCTTAGCTAAAAACAGCATCTATCAAGGGATCTTTAACGGTACAAACTCTATATTGCATGACTATGGCTCAAATCTTACCCTCGGAAATAATCTCACGAATAATGAAATTCTCTCGAATGCAGGAAAGAATTTCCTCGTCGGAGCGGCTACCGGAGCGGGAGCCACGACTGTGGGGAAGTTAGCAAACAAGGTATCCAGAACAAGCAGCCCTGTCAGAGAGATTCCCGACGAGGCAGGAACAAAGTCTACTTCCTCCGGTGATAAAATTATACCCTATTCCATTCCAGACCTCGGTTATTATCGTCTCAAGATGAAGCCATTAAGCCCATCCGTCCGTGATGCCCTCATAAAAGAAGGTGTGATCATCGACGACACCCCCACAACGATTCCTTTCGATACCTACCGACGGAAACAGCTGGCACCTCCGGGTACATACGTCCGTCCCTATCAGAATCCGGGAAAGATTGACCCCAACGACCTGAGAATGATTCCGCGAGACGAGGTACAGGATAACATGACCATTCCCATGAACCGCTACCAGCTCTCCTATCCTCTGCCCGAAGGCATGAGCAATGAGCCCATCACCATTCCGCATGGCAGATACGGTCATGGTTCCTCTTTCTGGGGGGACAATTTCAGACTTTCCTATCCCTTGCCAGAAGGCATGAGCAATGAACCCATCACCATTCCGCAGGGAAGATATGGCCATGGTTCCTCTTTCTGGGGGGACAATTTCAGACTCTCATACCCCTTGCCCGACGACTGGGACAATTCGCCGGTAACGATTCCCTTCAACACCTACCGACGGAAACAGCTGGCGCCTCCGGGTACATACGTTCGCCCCTATCAGAATCCGGGAAAGATTGACCCCAACAGCCTGAGAATGATTCCGCGAGACGAGGTACAGGATAACATGACCATTCCCATGGATCGTTACCAGCTCTCCTACCCCCTGCCCGAAGGCATGAGCAATGAGCCCATAACCATTCCGCAGGGAAGATATGGTCGTGGCTCCTCTTTCTGGGGGGACAATTTCAGACTCTCCTATCCCCTGCCCGACGACTGGGACAACTCGTCGGTAACGATTCCCTTCGATACCTACCGGCGGAAACAGCTGGCACCTCCGGG
>OBAF01000346.1_pt1 | contig 45476 bp, 38 predicted proteins | sample 1517851 | NCBI WGS metagenome assembly OBAF01 (sample SAMN04571706, study PRJEB22368) | human gut metagenome | biome: human gut; material: stool | host: Homo sapiens | place: Luxembourg | collected 2012-10-19 | reverse complement strand
TTCAGCGAACTGTTTTTAGGGCGTAGCGTTGATCCAAGTTAAGCCTAAACGCTTTAGACAAAGACGAGATTGGCAACTTCTGTACCACAAAGTAATCATCCGCTCCACTAAAAGGTACTCAAAAAACGAGTACCTTTTCTTTTTGCAAAAATTTAAAAATAAATCAATCGGATGGGAATCGAAAGCCCGTTTAGAAAACAATTCAGCGAACTGTTTTTAGGGCGTAGCGTTGATCCAAGTTAAGCCTAAACGCTTTAGACAAAGACGAGATTGGCAACTTCTGTACCACAAAGTAATCATCCGCTCCATTAAAAGGTACTCAAAACTGAGTACCTTTTCTTTTTGCACATTTTACTGCGTTCAAATTTAAACACAACATCAATCAAATCAGAACATTTTTATAAAGCTTACAATTTAATTGCAGCGGGAGAACACGGTTCTTCCTTACAAAATAATAACTACTTTGTTTCATTTATATATTATTTGACAAAATTATAATCTTACCAATCAAAACTTTTTCTTCAACTTGGCAAGCTTTTTTTCGGCATCTTTATATCCGCCTTTGACGGCTTTTTCATAGGCTTTTACTGCCTCTTCCCTATTGCCTGTTTTTGCATAATATTCACCCAAAGCGAATGACGCTGACGCTATGCCGTTATCGGCGGCAATTTTATAGTACTCCATTGCAAGTTTCGGATTGCGGGTAACACCTCTGCCGTCCATAAGAATATCTGCAATTTTGGACGCTCCATTCGCACTGCCAAGGTCTGCGGCTTTTTTGTACCACATAGCCGCCTGTTCGGGATTTTTGACACCGTTCACGGAAAATTCAGCCATCCACAATACGGCAGGAAGATAATCGAAATCGGTTGCAAGGGTATTCATTATATTTTTAGCACGGGCAACGGTTTCAACGGTCGGATTTTTCAAAAGCCGTCTTGCCTTCATGTATTCAAGCTCGCACATTTCTTTTCTGTTCTGAACGCTTGTACCGTGCAGAATCGTGCTTACATCGCTCTTAAATTCGCCGTCATTCGTTTTTTCAGGGGGCTGATATTTTTTCATTTTATCAAACAAGCTCATAACTCTCCTCCTTACCGTTCAATCCATACTAAGATTATAAATGAAAACTGCGAATTTATAAATCTGTTTGGGCATTATATTCAAAAAGCATATTGATTTTATTCTTAAATTCGATTATAATTTACTTGTAAATATAGAAACCACTTGTTTTTTAAGGAGATAACGATGAATATATTTGACAATATTGCCGCTAATCTTTCATTAAAGTATGAAAATTCGGAATTTTATAAAAACAAACTCATCAAGCGATACAAGCCGCTCATCACACCGGGTGTAAAGTCACAGAACGAGCTTATCATTTCTCTTGAAAAGCACTTTGACCTTGAACTAACCGACAAGGCTGTTATGAGCAAGACTTTTCTTGAACTCTGCGTTATGGGCAACATTGATTGTGATGAGCCTGATATGATTGATTTTGAGATTTACAGGGTTGTGAGAAACTCAAAGAGCGAGGCACTTTATGCCTGCGAAAAATATGACCTCGACGATGACGACATTTTTATAATCTTTGAGGAACATAACAACTTCTTTATCAGTAACTCGCAGATTGTCGAAATGCTGCTTATCATCAAAGAGGGTGTTTCTGCCGAGGACTATGAGAATGAAACTCCCGAATTTCTCAACTACATCCGTGTCTGCCGCTACTTCTGCCAGACAAACTTTTTTAAGCTCAACAAGACTGTTACATATGACGAGTTCGATATGATTGACATTCCCGAAGGCGAAAGCAATTCTGACGATGCCGATTATTTTGACGAGTCTGATGACGAAACAGATGACGATGTCACAGACGCAATTGAGTTTTAAGAATTAACAGAATAAACAGTTTGGGCTGTCACAGGATTTCGCATTCTGCAACAGCCCTTATTTTATGCTCGCATTTAATTTATCAAATTTACTTTTTACGATTAAACTTTTTCACCTTTTCGGAAAGCTCGACGAGCTCTTCTTTTGAAAGTTCGGGAAGGCGCTCAAGATCATCAAGAAACTTTGCACTGCTTTCGTCAGCACGAAGTTTTGTGCTTTCGACATAGTAGCTTGTGATTACGCCCGGAACTACCGCAATGATAAGAATTGAACATATCGAAAGAAAGATTGAAAGCACTCTGCCGACAAGCGTTGTTGCAAGCACATCTCCGAGTCCTATTGTTGTGGCAACGCTGAAACAGTACCATATGCTGTCAAAAAGCCGAGTTATGTTCGGTTCAAAAATCCATATTGCAACACTCACCGCAAAAAACACGATAACATAACTGCACAAAAGCTTGATTGCACCCGTCCGTTTGAGAACAATTTTCAACAGTCTTGTCTTTTTCAAAACACCACCCCATTTGTATAAATTATAACAATTATAAACACCTCCGTCAAGGCGGTAGATATGCGGTTTTGAGGATAGAAACCTTGAGGGAGTAATTTTTTTGTTATATGACACACTGAGCAGCAAAACCTTATTAAATATCATTTTTCTTAGCTTTTGCTTGACTGATTTCAATGACAGAAAACTCATCTTTGAAGATATTTTCATACACACAAATCTGCATTTTGCAAATTTTCTAATATCTGTGCGAGGTAAGCAGGAGCAAATCACAGTCATTTCCTATTACAGCAAAAAACAACCCCATAATCAACTTCACTTCAGCAGTGTGAGTGCTGTTTGTTGTAGCAATTTAATTATTATGTTATAATGTAATCATCTGTTTAAAACCGTAAGCATCTGAAATCGGGAGGAATTTTGTTATGATAAGGATAATGTTTGTGTGCCATGGGATGACTCACGAACGCTTTACAAACCGCAATATATCTTTGTAAACCTCGGCAAATCATGGTCAGTTGAAAAGAATAAGACTACCAAAAGACTACTTCTCCCCTATTCTATATGGCTGACACAGAAGATGATGGCTACATTGTATGATGTAGGAAAAATACAATCAATTATCATATTAAAAAAATATTCGAGGATGGTGAATCGCAGGAAGATGCAGTTATTCGAAAATTTCGAATAACTGATCCTGACGGAAAAAGTTACAATACAAATCATTATTCTTTGGAAATGATTATTGCGGTTAGGCTTAAGACCAATTCCGAGTGTGCGGTGAAGTTCCGTAAATGGGTGAATCAGATTGCAAAAAACTACACCATCAAAGATTGGTTAATAAATGATGAGCGTCTGAAATGTTCAGTAAAAGAAATGCTGAGTCATGAAAAGTACATAGGCATTGAAGTAGTGAATGTGGATGGCGAAGATGGTCAGATTTATAAGTTAAACTATTATCATCAAGCCAATATTTCAAAAGAAACATTTGACGCTATGCAGGAAGAAAATCTAAAACACAGTAATGCAGTAATTTAGTTGTTGATGAGAATGGGACACACGGAATCAATAAAAAAAGGTTCATCACGATTTTTTGTGGGATGGTGAACGGACAGACGGAATAGAAAAATAGCTAATCAAGGGAGACTACCGTTACAAACAAACGGTGTCTTTAAAAGTTTCGGACAACAATCTATTACCTATTGCCTCAAATGTCATTCCTTTATTCAGATATTTCTGAATTTCTATCCTGTCATCAAGGCTCATGTGTTTGTATTTTTTACTCGTTTTCCGGGCCTCCCCTCTAAGAGTAAAGTCTACCTGCAAATTCCTTTCCAAAGTAACTTCAACAGTGGAACTTAATTTGGAAATTAACTAATTGGACTAATTTTATGTTTTTAACAATAAAATCCTTTACAAAATAAATTTATTATGCTATTATACTAATAAAGATGTTGAAATAATTACCTAAGATTTAACTGTTTTATTTATCATACTGTAGAAGATGTTTTGTAACCGTTTTATTACGGCTTTTATTTTATCATACCGTTCGCAAGAAGTTGCGAATTTTATTCAATAAATTGGCAAAATAATGATACCCTTTGTCATAGAGAAGAATAGATATATGAAAATAAGTTATAAAAAACTATGGATTTTACTAATAAAAAAAGATATAACACCTGTCAAATTACGAAAAGATTTAAATATTGCAACAGGTACCATGACAAAATTGCGGAAAAACGAAGAGGTTGCATTGTCGGTACTATTAAGAATTTGTGAATATTTGGATTGTAATATAGGAGATATTTGTGATGCAGTTAAGACAGACGATATATACTGAATTAAATCAGTAAATTTATGGGGGATTTATGGGGGATTTTTATATGGAACAAGGAACAAAAATACAATTTTGCCCTTACTGCGGTGGTAAACTGGACAGTAATGCAAAATTTTGCAAGACTTGTGGAAAACCGATTGTAGTGGTACCTGATTTTTCGAAAAACAGCGATAGTGAAAAACTAAATGAAAGAAAAACTGTTTATGAAGGTTGCATTCATAAATGTCCAAACTGTGGTGAACTTCTTGATTCTTTCACATCTAATTGCCCAAGCTGTGGATATGAGATTCGTGATGCGGGAGCAACAAAGTCGGTATATCAACTGTTTATTGAATTAAATAAAGCGGATTCCATTGATAAAAAGATTTTTTTGATTCGTAATTATCCTATTCCTAATACAAAAGAGGATATTCTTGAATTTATGGTACTTGCATCGACAAATATTAAGGGAGAAGAAAACAAGGCAATATTTCAAGCGTGGCTTGTAAAATTTGAACAAGCACATAAAAAAGCTCTTTTGATTTTTAAAGATGATGATAATCTTGCCAAGGCTCAGGAAATCTATTATGATTGTCAAGTCACTGTGAATAATGAAAAAAATCGTAATATAAGAAAATTTACAATAAATACGGTCATCAGAAATATTGTTGTTTGTATCGGAATTGTTCTTTTAATTGCAGCGGTAGTTGTTGACACATCAGGTGGAAATTCTTCTTTGATTCAATTGGTAGCTTATATAGTACTAATATCATCAGCAACAAGTCTTTTTTCTCGAAAAGCCGATACAATTGATTACTTAATCGGTCTTGCCAGTGGGGTGTTGATATTCATAACATCTGCACTTCTTTATAATGGTTCAATGGGTTATCTTTGCGGTGTCATTGTTCTGATTATCGTAGTTAGCAATTTCATAAAAAATCAAAACCAAAAAAGTAATGAACGGGAGGAGTAAATATGTCATTATTACGCAAGCAAAATGCAGGCGGTTTTATGGATGAAATCCGTTGTGATGAGTCTTCATATTTGATTTGGAAATGGCATCCAAATTACTCAGTGCAAGGAAACAACAACAGAGAAAATGCAATCCGTTGGGGTTCTTCACTGAGAGTGAAAGACGGTGAAGTGGCTGTTTTTGTTTATAAACAAAAAGATGGTACTATGCAGGACTTTATTGTTGGACCTTTTGACAAAAAAATTGAAACATCAAACTTTCCTGTCCTTGCGAGTGTTATCGGATTAGCTTATGACAGCGGAACACCGTTTCAGGCTGAAGTGTATTTCATAAATTTAGCAAAAATAATACAGGTCAAATTCGGTGTGCCTTATTTTGATGTTTATGATCCGAGGTTTTCCGATTTTGGTGTTCCGGTCGCAGTTCGTGGAACAGTTAGTTTTGGAATTACCGATTACAAAGAATTTATCAAGCTGCACAGATTAAGCAACTTTAATCTAAATGATTTTCAAAAGCAAATAAGGGACGCAATATGTCGTTATGTAAAGGATACAGTGACAAATGCCCCTGCAGCAAATAATATTCCTGTAATTCAGATTGAAAGTAAGGTTGCTCAAATAAATGATACAATTGAATACGATATATGTGAGCGACTAAAAGATACTTTTGGCGTGAATGTTTCAGGTGTTGATATAGGAGCAATTGAAATAGACAAGCAAAGCGAAGGATACAGGCAGCTTATCAGCATTACAAAAGAAATTACATCAGAAAAAATAAAGGCTGAAACAACAGACTATGTTGAGCGTCTTCGCATTCAGAGAGAAGAGGGGCAGTATGCAATGCATAAACAGACTCAGTCTGCTAACATAGGAGCATTTAATATTGAGAAGCAAACAGAAGTTGGAATTGCAGGTGCAGAAGCCCTTGGACATATGGGAGAGAACGGAGCCGGAGATGTCAAATTAGGTGGAAGTGACGGCGGTTTTAATCCCGTTGCAATGATGGCAGGAATGGCTGTCGGCAGTGCAGTCGGACAAAATATAGCAGGAACCATAAGCGGCACGATGCCTGCTGCAAATATGCAAGTATCATCAAATGGCACTGTTCCACCACCTGTACCCGAAACTATGTATTATGTTGCAGTTAACGGTCAGCCAACAGGACCATACAGTATGGCAGTGCTGACATCTATGATTGTAAATCATCAGGTAACTTCATCAAGTTTGGTATGGAAGAACGGAATGTCTGAATGGTGCAAAGCAGATTTAGTTGATGAACTAAAAAATCTGTTTAATACAAACATTCCTCCGATACCCGAAACGAAAGAATAAGATAGAAAATATAACAGTCGGTTTGAAGTTAACTTCCATGTCAGGGGAATAGACTATTTATGAAGAAACCACTATCGGTTCAACAAGGGGGAAAAGAATTATTACCTGATTGACACTGAGACGATTATACCATGGGCTTTACTAAGCCGATTAAACAATTTTAATTTAGTAGTTCATTAACCAAGTTACACATATTTGTGTATCTAAAAGATATTATACGAGGAGGTTATAACATGAAATGTCCACATTGCGGCGCCGAATTAACAGTTGATACAAATTTCTGTTCATATTGCGGAGAACCGATTAAAACGGAAACACCGGAATCTACGGAAAAATATAAAGCAAGTCATAATGAAAATAGATTTAATACAAAAACATCCAATGAATTTCCTTTTGATTTTCCTGATTTGAATTCAAATCAAAATGTTATTAAGCATAAAAAAGATGTTATTAGCGTATTATCGATAATTGCATTGGTATTATTCGGTGTTATGGGACTTATTGCCCTGTTTACTGGAAGAGCAATTGCTACAGTAATCGCTTTTATACAGATAGCTTTGATTATAGTAACAATTGTGTTTAAGAAGAAATTTTCAAATTCACGCAACAAGGGTTTGGGGACAATCGCATTCGTTTTATCACTTGTATTGATTTTTCCGTTTTTATCTCTGTACAATACAGGTGTTTCAAAACCGTCTGGTTCTGGTGAAAGCAGTAGGTCAAACGAAAAAATTGAGTGGGAATCAATTGTGTTAAAAGATAGATTACCAAAACCAAGTTCAGAATACGGTGAAATCAATTCAAACTCAAGTGATAGATTAAGTGCTTATGTATATAAATTTTCTGCAAATGATTTTGTATCATACATCGACTTATGTAAAGAAAAAGGTTATACTGTTGAGGCAGAAGAAACAGGTGATTCTTTTTACGCATTTTCAAAAGATGGATATAAACTGTCATTATCTTATATGGAATACAGTGAAGAGATGGGGATTTCTCTTGATGAGCCTATAGAACTCAGCAAAGTAGATTGACCTGATAGCAGCCTCAGTAAGAAACTTCCAAAGCCGAATTTTGAAAAGGGACTTATAACAGAAGATTCTGACGAATTGTTTTCTGCATACATAGAAATGTCGTTTGATAATTTTAATAAATATGTTCACAAATGTGAGGAAAAAGGATTTACGGTTGAGCGAGATTCCGAGGATAAGTATTACAGTGCTAAAAATGGTGCAGGGAATGAACTTGAAGTATCCTATTATGGCAACAATGTAGTTGAAATATCAATTAAGGAACCTATCTTCAAAGTGAATATTAACATTGATTGCGAAGAAAATTTAGTGTTTAGCAAATATGATGTTAAAGTTAGCATTGATGGACTCTACGAAGAAACAATAAGTCATGGCGGAAGTGAGAGCTTTGAAAAAGAATTAAAAGCCGGAAATCATAAGATTGAATTTGAAAGTGATGAAGATCGTGATGTTAAAGGCAGTATAAAAATTGAAGTTAAAGGAAACGATACTTTTGACATAACAATTTCATGTACAAGCACAAAAATCAAGGCAAAGCTTGACTCATCTGATGATTCCGATAATAAATCAATCAGTGATAATGATGATTCTGATGTTGAAGAAACGACGAAAGAAGAAAGTAAATCCGAAAGTTCAAAGGCCTCAAGTGATAACAAAAGTACAGTTCTTACAAAAAAGAACTGTAAGGATCTTGCAAATATTCTCCAAAAAAAGGATCCTGCTGATGAAAGCATTGAGAAATTCGCTAAAAAATATGAAGGAAGAACTATTGAATTTGACGGTAATATTGTATTTTGCAGCAATCATGGTTCGTATGACACAAGATTTGATTACTTGTTAAGTACAGGTGATTATAACCCGAACAGCCAAATTGGTCCACAGTTTAAATTTGAGGATGTTGGCTATTATGACTTGAATACAAATATGGATACGGTAAGCGAGGGCTCAAATGTACACATTAAGGCAATTGTTGATCATTATGATGCAAGCAGTGAGCTTTTTTATCTTGAACCTGTATCTGTGACTTCCAGATAATTTCACTTAGAAAATCGCTGTAAGGATTGTTTTGTCGACGCCAAAATATATAACGGCGCCAATGAAACGACCTTGAGAGTTTTGCGGACAAAGGATAAGCCGGCATTAACCAACAACTATACGTTTTTACCAAGGCTCCGAATTTTAAGTGCAGAAGTATCTCTCTGGATATCCTCCTACTGTGGAACGCACCGGAATCGTACCGAGTAAAATAACAAAAACAAGTGATTAGTATTTCAACCACCGTGAATTTACACGGTGGTTGTTTTGATGGTTGCATATATACTTCTGATGGAAAGCTTATTTCATGGTATGACGGATATTCTACTCTGAATAATGCAGTTGATTGTAAAAGCGAAGCATACCAGCAAGGAAAATATTCTTTCCGTATAAAAGGTGAAGCCGGCAAAGTTAAAAGTATCTGTCAGGATGTAAATATTGCAGGAAAAGAAGAAGATACATATATTGTCAGCGGTTGGGCATATGCAAATGCGGTACCAAAGAATGAGGATGATACGAGAAAGTTTAAGATTTCCATAAAAATCACTTATTCGGATAACTCAACAAAGTACAAAACACCTGCACCGTTTAATTACTCGATTTCAGGTTGGCAATACACATCTGCAGGGCAAAAGCACCGACAGAAATGATGAGAGAATTTGTAAGAAGTCAGAATTTTACATCAACAGATGAAGTGATGACAGCGATGAAAGATATGTTCAAGGACATTTTTCAGGAGGTTATGGAATGTGAACTTGCAGATGAGTTTGGCTACGAGAAAAGTGAAAGAACGTCGAATGATGAATGTGTCAAAAAGTCGAAAAATTACAGAAACGGCTTTTCCGAACGCACAAATCCAGCGTTGCATCATTCATCAAATACGCTCAAGCACAAGGTTTGTCAGCTACAAACACATCAAGGAGCTGATGGCTGACCTCAAGAAAGTGTATCAGGCAATCAGCGAGGAAGAAGCTATGAACAACCTGATTTTGTTCAAGGATAAGTGGGGCAAAACTTATCCCTCCTGCGTGAAAAGTTGGGAGGGAAATTGGGATATCCTATCCACGTTTTTCGCATATCCGCCCGAGGTTCGGAAGATAATATATACGACGAATATTATCGAAGGGCTGAACCGCCAGTTCAGGCAGATCACAAAGAACAAGTCGTCATTCACGAATGATGACATCCTGCGCAAAATGTTGTATTTAGCGTCGCAAAAGATTGTCGAACGCTGGACACAAAGATGTCGAAACTGGGACATAATTTTGAGCCATTTATCGATAATATTTGAGGACAGAATACCGGCACTGATTTTTTCATTTGTAGCCAGTTGATTTCTGATCATTGCCCAATTTTGAACCTTACTGCCATTCCACTTTTTGTAAAGCTCGGTTGTGCGTAAATAGAGCAATTTGAGTAGTGCGTTTTCATTTGGAAAAGCACCCTTTTTTGTAACTTTTCTGAAACTTGAATTTATGCTTTCAACCGCATTGGTTGTATACATAACCTTACGAACGGCACTGCCGTAATCGAAAAACTGCTCGAATCACGGTCACGAGGTACTTTGATATCTACTTCGCCGGCACTCGTTTTGACCTTTTTGTTCGTGTAACCGTTGCGTCGATTATCAGTCGTTTTTATGCCGTGGTTGTTGCTCTCATAGCCTAAGTGATTGTTCATTTCACCTTGCAGCATTGCTTCAAACATCGGACCGAAAATATCCTTTAATGCGTCTTGCATATCGGCTACACTTTTTGGATTGTACTGTTCGAAAATTTGCTTTGCGAGGTTCTCACCCGGTGTGCTTTCCTTTTTCTTTGCCATTTCGTTCATTCCTTTTCTGTCCTTTCTTTCATTGTAGCACACTTTTTCCCAAATGCAAAAAGTGTGCAAGTTATTTTTCTAACTTACACACTTTATTTTACAAGCTCGAGATTCCCGCATTGGTACGGTTTGCAGTTCAAAAAGAAAAACGGCTCCCCGGATTAGCTGCCTATGCCATCTATTCAATCAGCACCGGCAAGCTCGAAGGCTTCAACAACAAGATCAAGGTCGCTAAACAAATCGGCTACGGTTACCGTGACGACGACTTTTTCTTCACCTTGATTCGCTATCTTTCTATTCCGTCTGTCCGTTCACCATCCCACAAAAAATCGTGATGAACCTATTTTTTTCATTATCGCTAAAGCTTTTTTTGAATTCCCGATACAATCGGGGGTTTTCGTTGCACAAAAGAACAACACCGACAGGTTTGAGTAATAAACTCCCTGTCGGTGTCGTTTTTATTGCTTTGATAGGTTCTATTTTGGATTATAACAATGATTCATTTACAATGTCCTTTATACCTCAGTACGGGCTGATATAAGAAATACATGTATCATCGTATAAGTCACCGGAATATGTATCAAGAATAGTCATTTTTATGTATGTAGTATTAATAGTTTTTTCGAATGATACTTTTTGTAAGGTACCAAAATCAGAAATATCTTTTGTAACTAAAGAACCGTCAGAAAATTCAAACTGAATTTTCTTCACTCGACTATTATCGTAATACGATGTGGTGCTTTTTGCATATCCATTTATTATTTGTATTCCCGATACGCTTTGTAATTCATTGCTTGAAAAAGTAATGTATTCGCCATTACCCCTTCCAGTAACTCCTTCACACCAACATGTACTGTCATTGTACCTGAGATTCTCGGCACCATAACTAAAATCGCCCTCCGGTGACAATGTTGATGATGCTGTAATCGAGTTAAAATACATGGAATTACTATTGACCTTTGTGTAACTTACTGTACTTTCTTCTTCATTCCCCTTTGATACATATAGTATTATCGTTTCACCTTTATTGGTTTCTCTTCCTGAAACCGGGAATTGACTTACTACATAATCTTTTGGAACAGAACGACTTGAATCGTACTTAATGTCACACTTTAATCCGATATTTGTCAGACTGCTCTTTGCATCATTAATATCCAATCCGACAACATCAGGGATAACTATCTGCAACATACCCTGTGTGGTAGGTTCAGTTATGGTAGTCGGAACAATAGTAGTGCTTTCAATAGTTGTAGTTTGTGATACAGAATTTCGCGTTATCCCGTTCTCGTTTTTTTCAAGCGCATTATTATATCTGAAGAACACAAAATACACTACACCTGAAATAATCAGCACAAATATCAGAATTAATATTATCCACAACCATTTTTTTGACTTACCTTTTTGAGTTTCTGTATTTTTATCTGAGGCTACTAACCGATTTCCGCATTTTTTGCAAAAATTCATGTCTGCAGCATTTTCTGTTCCGCATTTAGGACATCTCATTTAAATTACTCCTATCAATAATAGTTTCCGACATAACCTTTATATATATACCAATTACCTCTTTCTTTTATCATATAAAGGTCATTTACAGGATAATTAGATTCTCCTAATGAACCCTTTGTTTTTATATCCAACTCAACCTTAACAACTTCAGAAATATCACTTGAATCATAATTATAGGATTGTTCAACATACTTTAAAAACTCCTGATATTTACGGTCGGAAAGCTTATAAGAATCGGTTATATCATAGCTGATGCTCATATCATGACCTGCTACAGATTCATAAGAATCAAGTGTAGCCGAAACATCCTTGGAAATAGACTCCTCTATTTTATTTGAATCCATTCCGTTATAAGCAATATCGCTGGTCATAGATACAAGTGTGTTAATATCATAATTTTTAAAAGCATTGAAGGCTGTATTAACAGCACCTTTGTATCCTGTAAAAGATGATATAATATTAATTGCAATCACGGCAACTATAATAATGGCTACACCTAAAGCGCTCAACTTAACTATCAGTTTTATTTTTTTCTTTTTTTCCGGAGCCATAGTGTTTACTCCGGAAATTTTCACAGGCTTTGATCCTTTCACCTCAGTTTCTCCTGAATATGGAGTTCCGCAATTACCACACACAAGTGCGTCATCATCCATTGGTTTTCCGCAATTTCCACAAAACTTAGACATTTGTCATTATCCTCTCTTAATTAATTTTATTTTTGAATTTACGCTTTTTTCTTATAACCACAAATACAATAATTATAAGCACTATCACAGAAACACCTGAAATTACTATATACCAAATATATGAATAGTCGACTATTTCACCATTACTGTTTGCAGCTGCTCTATAAACAACATCATATTTTCCGTCACCGTCTTCATCTACATTCAAAACGGTATGGTCCGATACATTGGCTACTGTATCTATTTCAGTACTTCCGGTAATTCTGATATTCTTAAACTTTCTGAAATCGGTATATTCCCCGTTTTCATCCATAAAGCCAATACTATAATCCATTCTGCCTCTGCCTGTTCCTTCTATCTTTACATCATAATCATCTCCCTCTTTCAATCTTAAAATTTTCACTTTATCAGATTTCTCGTCGCTTAATTCGTTTTGAGAATCATACTCGCTTGTACTTACGGATGAATTAGTTTCTTCAAATGTCAATGTACCAAATGAAGTTCTCGTGTTCAGTTCATTATCCGATGAATTCAGCGTCTCTCCGTTATATTTAACAGACACTTCAACAGGACAGGCTATACGCACATATATATATTTCTGTCCATTTATCTGGTCAGCTATGTCGCCAAAGAAAAACACCAAACTGTCAGCATCTGAAACCTCATAGTGACAACCATCATTTGCTATTCTTTCTAACAAACTTTGAGGAGCTGTTTTATCATCAACACTTTCAAAAAAGCCAAGTGTATAGATATATACACCTTTTTCTTTCAAATCATTTGCGTATGAAACAAGTTCATCTCCCTCTAAACCTTCGTTAGGTAAACCGTCACTCATAAGAACAATTATTTTCTTTTTAGCCTGACTTTGCTCAAGCATATTGTTGGCAGAACGCAACCCTGCTTCCATATTTGTTGAACCTGATGTATTTAAGTTATTTATTACATTTTCAAGAGAATTTTTACTTTTGGTAAAATTCGACTTAACATCGGCATCATCGCTATAACTCACTATGCCTATGTTTGCATCATTTTCAAGAATTGTATCAACAAATTTATTTGCGGCTTTTTTAGTTTCATCAATCGGTGTTCCGTCCATACTTCCTGAAGTATCTAGCACCAAGACAATATCCCGTTCGGAGGAAGTGTTATTTTGGTTCTTTTCAACGGATTTTTCATCCCATTCACAAATAAATGTTTTATCATCTCCATTTGTTCCGTTTCCAAAATTACCATCATTCCATTTGTAGGCAGATGATTTATGATAAAACATAGCATAATTTTCATTACCACCTTCATTGTTTGGTTCTCCATCGCTCCAATTAGTAAATTTTGGTTGTTCTCCGTTAACTGTCAACCATTCTCCTTCGTTTTTTGAATCTGTCAAACCGAAATATGCGTTATCATATCCTTGTTTTTTCATATAATCATATAGGTAAGCATTTTCATCATTATTTTCTATTATAGAAAGATACCCGCCTAATGATTCACAATAAGATTCTGCATCCTCCCAAGTGTCACAAACATCGGAATAAATATAATAATAATGTCCGTTACATTCAAGTGCATCAGTAGGAATTTTTGTTGAAACATTTTCTGAGTTGTCGTCGTATGAATTATCGTTGTCATCAAAAATATCATTGTCAAATCCGGTAATATTAAAATATATTTTATAACAAGCATTTACCAGTTCTTCAAGATTTTTAGCAAAACTTTCATCATAATTTAAATATCCCTTAAAATCATCATATGTAGTCTTGTTCTTATTCGAAAAAATATTTTTAATTTTATTTGCAACTCCATCAAAAAGTATTGATGAAACAAAACCATATGTATTATCTGTTGCATATCGTTCGTATTCCAGATACTCCATATAACCCTCAATAAGAGCTGAAGCATTTTCTTCCGAACGGTCAGCCTCGTAAGAATCGCGCAATGAACGGACTGAATCTGAAGCATAAGATCCTATGGTATATAATAGCATCAATTTAAAATTATTATCTGACACATCATCGCTGTTGAAAAGCCAATCAAGGCCTGCTGAATAAATATTAAGGCCGTCAATGATAATCTTTAAATCAGAATTTAAATCTTTTAACTTAGAAAAACATTCCTTGACACCAAACTCGACCATTACCTGCTTACTTTCTGAAAAAGCAATGTTTGCATATGACGATTTGTAAACTTTAATCACTTCATCTACCGCATCAACAAAATACTCGTTATCATTTCCCGCTTTCTTCATCTGTTCAAGAAATTTTATTCTTTTTTCATCTGTTTCTTTAATAGCAATAGCTTTAGAAAGATTTTTATAGTATTCAGCAGCTGAATCGGAAATTTTTTCTATATCACCTACAAGTGTATAATACTGGTTAATCTCATTTATAAATCCATACTTATTTGAAAACTCAATAGCATCTGATAACGATTGTTCTTTAATTAGTTTGTCAACATTATCAAGATACTCTGTGTTAGCATAATCAAATACATTTTTTACAATATCCTCTGTAATTTCAAAAGTTTTCTTTTCAAAATTATCACTATACTCATCGCTTTTTACAGAGAAATTAAGATAATCCATTATAATTAATACATATAAATCCTTTTGCCAATTAGCTGTCTTAACCAAGTCTCCGCTTAAAATATTTCTGAGATTTTTCCAAAATCCACTGGTAAATACAAGTAAATCATCACCAATTAAAGCTTCGGATATGTTTTTGTAAGTATATTTATGCATAAGTGCCAATGACATCATAGGAATGCAGTCAGATTTACCATTTTTTCCTATAATGCCATTCATTATACAATCAGCCACATATAGCGTTACATTATCGTACGCAAATGAAGAATTGCCTTGATCATTCATATTCTCAGCAGTTACCGTTATGTTCAAGCTACTTAATATGCAAATAACCAAAAGCAAAGATACAAATGATTTCATTATTCGTTTCAATTAGCCCCCTCCTCTGCTACCAATTTCTGAAGATTCTCAGGATTGAATTCAGACAAAGTTTTAACCTTTATAACCGAACTTTTGGGATTTGTCTGATAAAAAGTATTTGTTTCGTCATCATAGCTCATTAAACTATCAGAGTTAGATATTACCAAACTAAAATTATTTTCATAATTAAAAGATACAGGTTCTGCCATCAATACATCATTTATAAGATATAAATCCCAAATGTCACCGTTAATATCAACATAACAAGATTTGTATACTGGATGTTTTGTTTCAGAAAAGGGCTCAATATCAGTAGATGTCCCGACAAAATCCCCTGTTTGAGAATACTCTGTCATGATAATACAATCAGTAAAACCATAACTTTGAAATGTTTTAAAAGCATCACTCTCTGTCAGTACATTTGAAGAATCATTCAAATTTGTTTCTGATAATATTTCTGAATATTTGTTGTAATAAGCTTTTGCACTTATCTTATTTCCTTCTGAACTATTTGAAACGATATTATAATTCAAATATTCATAAACAGAAATTTCTCCATAATTATTCGTAATTCCAAAGCTGTAAAAAATATTGGATACAAACGGTATTTCGACCACATTAAAATATACTAACGCCCCGGTTATGGCGCTCAACAAAATAGCAGCAGCTAAAAGAATTATCACGAATTTAATTATAAACCACTTAATTTTCTGACCTGTTGATCGCATTACCTTTCTCGTTACTTTTTCTGCCTTTGCCTCAGCTTTTTGATTATATTTATCCGCAACAGTTTTAACCTTATTTTCGGTCTTTACCATTATTTTTGCCGCGGATTTTTCTGACTTTTTTTCGGCTTTCTGATTAGCTTTGGCAATAATTTTGTCTGTTTTTTGAGTGCATTTCCTTTTTACTTTTAAAGTCGCTTTCTCCGCCTTTTCTTTAGCCTTTATTTCTTTTTTAGAAATACCCGGTGTTCCGTTTTGTACACCATAATCAACATTTTTGGCAACTTCATCATTACCGCCAAAAGAAATATCAACCATATTTTCATTACTTTCTGCAATTTTATCTGAATCACATTTAGGACAAAAACCATTGTCATTCAATGCAGAACCACACTTACCACAAAATTTAGGCATTTTTCACCCTCCTGTTTTATCATTTTTCTGATTTCTTAAATCAAAATAAGGACCATTAATTTGCTTTATTGGAATACCAACTTTATTTTTCTTCCACTCAATCTCTGTGTAACCGTATATATTTTTAAATTGAGATAAAGCCGAATCATATATCATACCTGACTTTTTTGCTTTTTCCTTTTTGTCCCCTATTTTATACGAACCCGTAAAATAAACACAATTATCATAAGCGGATATTTTATATACATAATCTTCTGTTGTCAAAATTTCATTTTCATCTCTGTTATCGAGATAGATTTTATTTATAGTTATAGAATCAGCACTGCTCTGCCCATATTCACCTATAATATAGTACAATATGTTATTTTCTACGTCTATCGTATAATTGTAAGCCCCGCTTTCAGTTAAATATTCAAAATCAGAACCATCGATCTTAATTCTGCAAACTCTGCTTTTTCCTTCTTTTCTATAATCAATAAAATAGAGATAATCATCATATACACTCATATCACCGCAAAGATTATTACAAATGGCAGCATTGGCATATGTATATGAACCATAACATTCATAAAAATCGTCCAAAAGCTTTACCTTATTGCTGCCATCGCACTTCATTTTATATATTCCCGCTTCGTTACGATCAATTGTATATCGATTGTTTTCTTTATCTCCGGAAAAATGATAACCGTTATTATAAAAATAAATCAAATCATTTTTTATTGTATAATCAGAAACTATTTCATCCTCAATTAATTCTAATGCAGAGCCATTTTTGCTAATTTTCCCTATGCGATAAAAATAATTATAATTACCAGACAAAATAATCGAGGGTACATAATTGAAATATATATAATCTCCGTAGGAATGCAAATTTATCAGTTTCCCTGCGTAAATATCAATTCCACCTTTTTGTTCATCATATAAAACACTTTGTTTAAAAACATCTTTATCCAATAATTCCTCTCGTACTAATTCGTCTTTATTCTTAAATGTAAATTTATAAAGTATGCCTACACCACCATCCTCAATTATTGCAAAAATATTTGTACCATCATAAGTAAAAGAGTTTTCATTCAAGCTTACGATTTTAAGATCAGTATCATTTTGGTCATTTTCATCTATATATTTTACGGGTATAACCGAATCATCGTTTTCAATTCTGACCAAGCACGCTCCACCAGCATAATAACTGTTTCCATTATTCTTGAAAAATAACTTTTGGTTAGTTGATTCACAAAATGATTTCTCTCCACCTGAAGCAGATAAAGCCGAAAAGTCAATTATTTTAAAACAAACGAATCCGCAGATTGCAAGAGCCAAAGCGGTAATCATAACAAATAGTAACAGCTTACGCTTGTTTTTGACTACCTTGTTTTTTTCTTTTACTACATGATTATCAATACAAACAGAACATTTTCCGTTTGCATCCAGCAAAGAACCGCATCTACCACAAAATTTAGACATTTATATTTCTCCGTTCATAATACAAATTAATATACATCAATCAAGTTCATAGTACTTAAAATTACCATCTATAAATACTCCGTCAACAAAACAATATCTGATGGTTTCAATATTCACATACTCGCTACCGTCTATTTCACACGGAGTACTACCGTTTTCTGTCACTTTTCCAACTTCTACGAGATTGGAATTAACGCTTGGATTACCCAAAAAGCCCACATAGTAAACATCATTCGAATTTACCAAATCAATTGGGAATGACATAAATGTAAAATCTTTACTGTCAATCTGCGCTTTTTTACCGTTTTCGAGATTATATATATAGTACTTTTTATTACTCAAATCGACGGAATCAGTATATATTACAGTATTTTCGCCAACAATAGTAGCCGGCAAAGTAGCGTCAGGAACTTTATTTGAGTTCTTAACTGTTCCATTTTTATCTATCGTATAAATATACTGATCATAGAATTTACTTTTATTGGATTTGGCATCATATTTATACTTGAATGAAATAAAATGCAGCTTATCATCGGCTAAAACACTGCCATTCAGTGTACTTTCCGTGGCAACCTGAGTGATTTTTTCTGTATCAAGGTCCATAGCATTTACGGTATTATTTTTAATTAATTCTACATTCTGCGACACAATGTCTGTAGAATAATAAATTTTATTACCTAAGCGGTACGCATTTTCTGCTCCTGCAAGTTCACTTTTAGATTTGCTTTTAGTATCATACTTCTGTAAAGTACCGTTTTCAAAAGCCTGATCAACATAATAAATGCAACCCTTGTAATAGCCAACAAAAAATATTTCGTGATCTGCACTGAACACTTTTTCCAAATTACTTCCGTCAATATTTACTGAATAAATATCATCCTGATAATATATCTGACTACCGTTTCCGTTTGTTAAATACATTTCGTTTTTATTACCATCTGCATCACATGTATTTGTAACAGAGAAATAAACTGTATTTCCGTCAGACATAAGGTGACCTGAATTTGTCTGATCAACTATTTTTTTACCACTTTCAAACATTGTATTTTTGTAATAAATAGCGTTGCCGTCAGAGCAGATGTACTTATCGTCTGCCATAACAAGGTAATTATTGGCCACATAATCGTGTTTGTTTGCAGATACAGATAACTTGGTTTCGGAATTGCCGATAATTAACGGATACACTTCTTTATCGTCTTCATCATCGGCTTTTTCGTAATAAGTCTGAAAATATTCATACTGGGTTTCACCAAGAAGATTTTTTGCATTTTCAAATGACTGACCGATTGTCTTTGAAGTCATCAAACTCTTAACAATATTCTCCATAAACAATGGACCGTAACCTTTTATGGTATATTTTGCCTTGTTTGTTTTATCAGCATTATTTTCTCTGAAAATGTTGACCGAATTATGGAAACCGACTACTGCACCTGCATCGGGAATACTGCTTGCCAGGTCATAATCAATTTCTTCATTTTCACCGAAAGCTAAACAGCTGTCAATCAATACTATGGAATTCTTAAGACTACCGTCTCCGTAATATGTTGAAAAGAAATTTGGAGAAATGCAATAAACCGTTCCGTCAACATAGTTTCTACGAATAATATTGTGCTGGTTCAAATCAAATTTGTAACTCTTGTCTTTTTCTTTCGTACATTCCTCATATGTACAAATTATAGAATATGTATTAAACGGACTTTTTACCCTGTCTCCGTGTGCGGCAATTAAAACAAGCTGTTTTCCTGAAAGTTGCGTCTTGTACTGCTCTACTGTTGGGTTAACAGCTAAATCTGTTTTCATTCCATCAGATGTCCATTTGTTCTGATAGTCTTTGTAGAAATCAAGTATTGCGTCATTATCTTTATACCAATCGTACATAATGACAGCATTCACATTATCTCCGCTGTTTTCGGTCTTTTCTTTGCTTGTTTTATTTTTTATATTTGAAGTTGTCAATGTGTTTTTCACAGAAGTATCAGCCACACCGCCGTTAATCATTCCGTTACTGTTGTCATTCATTTCAACACTTACGCATCCTATACAACCGTTTGAGTATAAATAGGAGTATATTTTTGAGCCTTCGTCAAATTTAATCGAATCCTGTAAAATTAACGAACCGTTTTCTTCTGAAGATAATTTTTTCAGAAGTTTTTCAACTTCTTTCGCTCTTTGTTCAATTGACTTATTCTTAAAATTCTTATCACTTAACAATGTCTGTATTTCTTTGTCAGCATTATCCATTGCTGATAGCTCATCATCACTCCAATCATCTTTTACTTGTATTTCAATGGTATTTGACACATAATATCTTAATCCATCTTTTAATACTGCATGGTATTTTAATGTTTTATTTGTATTTTCTTTGATATTTGCAGACGCAACAAAAAAATTTTCTTTATTATCCTTGTCGTTATCTGAAAAATCAGATAAATGTGTATCGGGATTTTCGCAGTATAATTCCAAAGATGAAAATTTGATTTCCGGCTCACAATAAAAATTAACGACATTTTCTTTATCATCAGAAGTGAAAACAAAAGCTTTGTCAGATTCAATATTGAACAATCCGGATGATTTTATTCCTAATGATTCACTTATCTGAGTTGGAATTACATCAAAATAATCCAACGAAAAAAAAGCTATTGCTGCTACAAACACTACTGCAACAACTATTATAGAAATTCTGACTATTGACTTATGTTTTGCCTTTTTTCTATTTTTATTAATTTCTTTCTGAATAATTGTTTCCTTATCACATTGCGGACAAAATCCTGTAATCTCATCAAGTTTCGAACCGCATTTTCCGCAAAATTTTGACATTTTTCAACTCTCCCATACACAAAAATTTATAAAAGGGGATAGTGCATACCATCCCCCTTCTAAGTAATTACATATACTTATTTATTAAATTGTCAATCATAGGTATAACAATTGTTCCCTGATTAAGTGATTTAAGTCCTAATATAATAAACAATACGGCTTTTACAAAATCAAGAGCTCCAATGATAAATCCTACAATTGAGGATATAAACGGAATAGCAAAAGAACCGCCGAATATTTCACAAAAACTGCTTATCAATGTTATAAAATCGGGTATCAGACCAACAATTGATGATACAAGGGCGAAAATAATGTAAAGAACTGCCGCCTTAACGCTTGTTCTTCTGAGCCATTCATTATCTTCGACCAAAAGAACATATCCCACCATGATCATTATCAACAGCAAACCATTAAACAATCCTGAAAAATAGACCGCCGCACCCAATAATCCAACTGATATTCCTAATTTTGTTTTCTGCATTTTAATCTCTCCTTAATTTATTACTTTAATATTAATTTGGTGCCACATTCGGTACAAAAGTCAATACTTTCATCAGCCGTTTCAAAACCGCAGTTTGGACAAGTTTTTGTCTTTTCAAATGTCTGGACAACTTCTTTGGGTGTCGCCAAATCATTACTATCGTTCTGAACATCAATCATTTTAGTTCCGCAGTTATTGCAAAAGAACACTTCTGAATCATTTGAAGTGTATCCGCAATTCGGACACTTTTTATACGACTGAAGTTGTTGTTCACCGCTCTCAACACCTGTTTTTTCTTCATCCTGCGGCATTGGATTACCGCAAGATGTGCAGAAACGCATTCCCTTTTTTACATACTTTCCGCATTTATCACATTTTATTGTATCTTCATCATATGTCTGAACAGGTACTCGTTTAGGCATAGGTGCACCGCACGAGTTACAAAAAGCAGAATTTATGGATACTTCTCCACCACATTTCTCGCATCTGACAACGCCTTTAATTAATTGAACCTGCTCTTTATATTCAACAATTTTCTTTTCTGACTGACGAATAGATTCAAGCATACCTTTAAAATCATCTTCACAATCATTACCGTGCATAGACACATAAAGCTTACCTATCTGATAATAGTTATTGTTTATGCTTTTTTCTTCATCAGAAATCATTGAATTGATTTTTGCCACTTCTGCCATATCTTTTGTCTTTTTAACGGCAGATTGTCCTGTTTGTGCAAGTTTTTTTCCTAATTGATCAAATAATGCCATTTTTATTTCCCTACTCCTAATGTAAATTAATAAATCAATGTCAAGTATCCAATAACCAATAATAAGTAAATTATCAGATATTATGACATATATCACCTAATTCAAATTGCTTAACAGAAGAACATATAATACATTCTTACTTATTACTGCCGTTTGGTTCTATGTAACACAATCCATTTTTTGAATTACTATCAGAATTTCCAACAATTTTAAAGGAACACGAAATATTATTATCCTCATTAACAATAAGTAAATTACTTTCTTTGGAATCCCACGAAAACGGTTTTAAGTTATAACGACTTAACCCATAACTGTCAAGATTCTTATTAATACTGTTGAGGGCATCCTTTTCAGATGAAAATTTTCCTTTCTTTTCAGAATATAATCTTGGTTGTGGTGAGTCAGAATCAATTGAAACCTGAGTTACTCCGTTAAAATAAAGACTTTCTCCATTACTTATATCAAAATAACTAATGCTTTCAGCCTCCGGCATAGCACTTATATGATCACATGAAAACTGTATTCCGAAGGGACTGTCATAATCGTTTTCTTTATATCTTTCAATTTCAAAAAATACATTTATATTTCCAAGACTGTCTTCAACAGAATAATACGGTGGATTTGATGTACTGTATATTTCGGAATCATCCTTAAACTCTGACGACCTTATGATAATCGATTTACCGTTAGTATCAGGCACTATTGCAAAGTGATACTCTATTTCTGAATGTTTTGGCAATCTTAAATATGTTATAAAAAGCTTTCTGGATATATCTGAGTTTTTCTTAAAACTGCCATTTCTTGCAATGTAGGAAGCATAATGAAGTTGTATTGTATCGTATGTTTTTGTGTTTTCGTAATCCGAATAATCTTTTTCTACTGTTACAGTAAATATATCATCTACATCGTCATTATTTAAATCCGCTATAATCCAACCCACGAGTATATTTTTAAATTTATCGCAATTAAAATATACCGTTTTGGTTTTTAAATCCGCATTGGATTCTAAACTTATTTTAGAATCCAACATCCGATATTTAGGAACAATTTTGCTTTTCAAATAATCCTCTGCCGATATTTCTCTATCTGCAGCAGTAGTTTCGACGCTCTCTCCACTTATTTTACTTTGGGCATGAGAAACCTCTTTATCTGTACACGCTGTAATAAATACTGCAATGTATGCCGACAGTAAAGCACTTATCAATATCTTTTTTAATAATTCCAACACACTTAATACCTCATAATTTTTTCAGATATCAAATTTTCAAAATAAAAAATATGCAGATATAAACGCTTTTTGCTGTATATGCCAAAGAATCCTAACGTAGTTATTTTGGGTAAATACATCACATTCAACAAAATAATTATACAATAATCTGTATAATTTATCCATGGCAAAAAGTTACATCAAGTCGCCTATTTTTTACATAATTCTGCAAAAACAAATAAAATCTTTCGTTTTTATAGAAATTATGCTATACTGATTGCATAGATTGCATAAGTTTTAAGTGAAACTTTCACAATATGGGCTAATTAGGGGGAATTAAATATGAACATATTGGTTTGTGATGATGATTTTTCAATTGCAAATAGCATTGCGAAATACATAAAAAATAAGTTTAAACACGAAGTATTTGTTTCTATTAACAGAGAAGAGGCTCTGAATGTAATACATTCAGAAAATATTGATTTGTTGATTATTGACATTGTTCTCAAAGATGACAACGGAATTTTTCTTGCGGAAGATATTCAAAAAGATCAATCTAACATAAAAATTATTTTTATAACAGGCTATGGAAATGTGTACTATGAAAATATTTATGAGCATATTACTCCACAGGGATTTCTTGAAAAACCGATTCAGTACAACATTCTGAACTTTTTCATTAAACAGGCTGAAAATGAATATAAGAAAAAAACTGCAAAATTAAAAATTTCCTATGATTTTAAAGAACACCTGATTCCGATTGACAGTATCCTATACATCCAAAGTTCTAAACGAGTTTGTGAAATTATCACCGACGACAAAATCTATCGTTGCTACAAAAAACTTTCTGATTTTCCAAAGGAGTTGCCCGAATATTTCGCAAGATGCCACCAGAGCTATATTGTAAACGCAAATTATATTGCCTCTTATCAATCAGGGCAATTTACTTTGACAAACGGAGCTATTATTCCGATAAGCGATTCTTACGCTAAAGATGCTAAAAATTTATATCTTATGAATTTCGGAGGATAAACAATGTTACTTGTTTTTGCAACTATATTAGACTTAATTACAACTGCTACTTTTCTTCAGTATCCACTGCAACTGCTTACATTAAAAAAGGACAAACCTATTTACAAAATTATAATGGGAATGTTCTTTGTTTTTACCATGGTTATTTCTTTTCTATCCAGAATAAACGAGGAATTTAACGCTAATCCATTTAAACCTATTATCTTATTCGGAGTGATTGCCATAACATTTTTCACTTGTTTCAGCGATAAAATCTCTCAGAAAACAATAGCCTATGTTCTATTTCTTGCTTCAATGTGTATAACAGAGCTTTCGGTTATGGTGTTATTTACTTTTATGGGATTTTCATTGCGTGACGATAAAGTTGCAAATGTACTCAGCAATGTTGTAGCTATTCTTGTTCTTTGGATTTTACTTTTAATATGCAAAAAAATTTTTGATAAAAATCTTAAGCACAAAAATTATTCATCAAGAATGTGGCAATTTGATATTATCATAGTTTCACAGCTTATGTGCAGTTCGGCAATCGCCATTTCCGTATATAACAATAACAACTTTGAACCGACAAGTGCAAATATTATACTTTGGATTTTTGTCCTTGCAACAATCATATGTATGGTTATATGTGACATCGCACTTTACAAAGTTTTGCTTGTAAATTCTGAAAATCACGATTTGAAAGAAGCACTCGAACTTTCTAATTTAAAGAACGAACTCGAACTTGAATACTACAACAAAATGAAAGTAAGTATTGCCGAAACAAGAAAAATGAATCACGATATCAGTAATATGATTACAGTTGTAAAAGCTATGGTCAACGATAACAGTGATAATAATAGCGAGCGAGCAAATGCAATTATCCAAGATTTGGCCGAAACTCTTGAGAACAACAAAATCAGAAAATTCTGTGACAACGAATTGGTCAACATCATTATGATTAACAAATATGACACCATAAAAGCAAATCATATTGAGTTTTCAAGTAACTTGAATGTTCCAAATAACATCAATGTTAAAAACACAGATCTCTGTAGATTGTTTACCAACATAATTGATAATGCAATAGAGTCTTGTGTTAGCTCTAACGATAAAAGCAAAGTATTTATTATTCTTTCATCGCAAATTAAAGATAATAACTTTGTAGTAAAATGCATCAATTACTGCGACCATAATATTACCGATAACATTGATAATTTACAATCCACAAAGCCAAATCATAAAGGACTTGGTATTGAAATCCTAAAAAATATTACCGAATCATATTCAGGCGATTTCACAGTAAGTTGTGAAGATAATACTTTCACTACAATAGCATTGTTAAAAATCTGATTATTACAAACAGCACCCACATCATTACGACATGAGTGCTGTTTTGTTGTGACTAAAAGTTTTTTATGCTATAATAAAATCATCTTTTAACTCCAATAACGATAGCTTAAATTGGTAAATTATAATTCTCTCATTGAGTTATAACAAGTAAAAATCCACTTTGCACCCCCTACTCAAAAGCTATCGTTATACGGTTGATTTTGGAAGTAGTCTGCACCCCCCTAACTGACTACTATTTGACTACTTTTGGAAAATCTAATATGCCACATTTTGCCTTGATTTGCGTGTTTTGAGGGAATTTTAAAAGTGATACTCATTCTTGTTATACTCAAATTACCCTTGCAAATCACGGCATATTACGGCAAATCGGGAGGAATTTTGTTATGATAAGGATAATGTTTGTGTGCCATGGGAATATTTGTCGGTCACCTATGGCGGAGTTTATATTCAGGGACATGATTAAGAAGGCAGGAATTGCGGACAGGTTTGTTATTGAATCTTCCGCTACAAGTACGGAGGAGATATGGAACGGGATTGGAAATCCTGTTTATCCGCCGGCTAAGCGTGAGCTTGCAAAACACGGAATCGGTTGTAACGGCAAGAGGGCTGTTCAGCTCAAAAAATCCGACTATGACAAGTACGATTATTTCATCTGCATGGACTCTAATAATATCAGAAACACTATGCGAATTTTCGGCGATGACAAAGACGGAAAGGTTTGCAAGATGATGAGCTTTGCAGGTATGAATCGTGATGTATCGGATCCGTGGTACAGCGGTGATTTTGAGCAGGCATACAACGATATTTACAGCGGATGCAAAGGACTTTTTGAAAAATTTAAAGGCAAAGCTTAATTTTGTTGTTAATATGCACAAAGATTTTTGATCGTATATGTGCAAAATCTAAAACGCCTTTAATTGACACAATAAATAAACGATGTTAAAATTGTGACAGGTTGTCATATGACTGCCTGTCACATTTATTTTGGAGGATTTTTTATGATTAAAAACACCTTTTATAATCTTCCCGAAGAAAAGCGTAAGAGAATCACGGACGCAATATTCAATGAATTTGCCGGTTCGTCGGGAGAGAGAGTCAGCATAAACAATATTATAAAGAACGCAAACATTTCGAGAGGCAGTTTTTATCAGTACTTTGACGATAAGGTTGACCTTGTGGAGGTTATGACACGCTCATTTATCAACTTTTCGCTTGAAAAAGCCACAGAGGTTATCTCTCGCACTCACGGCGACATATTTGTAACTTATGATTTGCTTTTTGAAATTCTATGCGAATGTTCAAAGGATGCAAAACAAAGTATCATTATGAAGAATCTCATCAAAAATATAAAGGCAAATGACAGTCTTGTTTCGGAATATTTTATCAACCGTTTCAAGGGCGTTGCAGAGCTTGTCAGCGTTACAAACAATTTTGACAGAAGTAACCTTAAATATACTTCAGATGAAGATGTGAAGTGTCTTTCACAGATTCTCACTCAGGTGCTGAAGAATGCCGTGTTCAATGTTTTTGTAATAGGAAAGCCTTTTGACGAGGTTCACAGGGAGTATCACAGAAAACTTGAAATTATCAAAACAGGTGCAATTGCAGATTAAGTTTAATATTCATGCAACCGGTTGCGGCCGATTTCAACAGAAAATGTAAACCTAAGTTGGTAGAAATTGCATTTAATATGAAATATACTCATAGATAAAAAGCACAAACGAAGGAGTAATCCATGTTATCAAAAATCAGCGTAAAAAAACCGATGACGGTATTGGTTGCGGTTGTACTTGTTCTGGTTCTGGGTATTGTGTCATTTTTTAAGATGACCCCCGACCTTTTACCGAATATGGACTTTCCCTATGCCGTTATCATGACCACCTACGCAGGTCAGACGCCCGAGGCGGTTGAAACAACGGTTTCAAAGCCTCTTGAACAGTCGATGTCGGCAATTGACGGTGTTAAGGAAATCACCTCTACCTCATCGGACAACTATTCACTTTTGATGATTGAATTTGAGGACGGCACAAATATGGACAGCGCAACTGTTGATATGCGTTCAAGCCTTGACACAATCAAAGGCAATTGGCCTGACGGAGTCGGAACACCGTACCTCATCAAAATCAATCCGAACATCCTCCCTGTTGCAATGACGGCAGTTGACTTTGAAGGCAAGTCGCAGACAGAGCTTTCGGATTATGTCACAAACAAACTTTTGAATGAACTTGAAGGCATTGACGGTGTTGCCTCTGTTTCTGACAAGGGCATTGTTACGGAACGGGAAAATGTCGTACTTTCACAGGATAAGCTTGACAAGCTTAATAAGAAGATTTCTGCTGCGCTCGATAATCAATTCGGTGATGCGGAGGACAAAATTGCCAAGGCTAAAAAGGAATTGCAGGATAATATCGGCAAAGCTAAGGACGGTCAGGGTACAATTTCATCATCTATTGAGCAAATCAATTCACAGCAGGAGGCCGTTTCAAAACAGCTTTCTGACGCACAAAACAAAGCCGAGAACGGCAAAACACAGCTTTTGTCGGCAAAGATGCAGTTGCTTGACCGAAAGGCAAGCCTCACTTCAACAAAGACTTTGCTCGAAACCGCTTATCAGGGTTTGCTTGAACTGAAAACTACCTATGATGAACTGACTTCCGAGCAGTCACAGCTTACGCAAAAGCTTGAACAGCTTTCAAAATTCAACGAGCAGTATCAGGAAATTATTCGGAAAATGAACGATGTTCTCCCCGACAGTGAGGATTACAAGGCACTTCAACAGCAGATTGACGAGCTTAACAAGGCGCTTGAGCCTTACGGAATCAAGGCTCCCGATATTACGAAGACAATACAGTCGGTTCAGGAGTCAATCAACAAGAGTGCAGAGGCACTTCAAAATGTTGAAAATTCATTTAAAAAGCTCGGAACTTCGGGAGATAAAATCGACTCTGCATTAAGCGAAATGTCGGATAAAATCTCACAAATCAACTCGGGCATTGCACAGCTTGACAACGCAATTTCGGGACTTGACGATAAATCGGTTTCGGTTGATTCCGCTCTTGCCCTCATTTCACAACAACAGTCAAGTGCAGACTTTAAAATGTCCTCTGCCATGTCAACTCTCACTTCAAAACAGAGTGAACTCAACAGCGCACTTACACAGCTTTCGAGTGCAGAAAAACAGATTGAAACATCCGAAAAAGAACTTGCAGATAAAAAGAAAGAGGCAAAAAGCAAGGCTGATGTGAGCAACACGGTCACACTTGATACCATTTCTTCAATTCTAACGGCACAAAACTTTTCAATGCCGGCAGGCTATGTTACCGATGACGATAACAATAAATTCATGGTTCGTGTCGGCGACAAGGTGAATGATGAAAAAGAGATGAAGTCGCTTGTGCTTTTTGACACAGGAATTGACGGAATAGGAGTTATTCATCTTGAAGATGTTGCAGATGTTTTTGTTGCCGATAATTCCGATGAAACCTTTGCAAGAATTAACGGCAACCCCGGTATTGTATTGAGCTTTTCAAAGTCAAGCAACACAGCATCTTCTACCGTTTGCGAAAACATTAATACAAAGCTTGATTCGCTTTCAAAAGAGGTTGACGGACTTCACTTTACAAACCTTTACAATGAAGGTGACTACATTAATCTTGTAATCAACAATGTATTACAGAACCTTCTTATGGGTGCGGTTCTTGCAATTATCATACTATTCCTATTTCTCAGAGATATCAAACCGACGCTCATTGTCGCCTGCTCAATTCCGATAAGCGTTGTGTTTGCAATTGTCCTCATGTATTTCAGCGGTGTAACACTCAATATGATTTCGCTGTCGGGACTTGCAATAGGAGTCGGTATGCTTGTTGACAACTCGGTTGTTGTTATCGAAAATATCTACCGACTGAGAAGTATGGGTGTTTCGCCGATTAAGGCGGCACTTAACGGTGCAAGACAGGTTGCCGGCGCAATTACGGCGTCAACTCTCACCACAGTATGCGTGTTCCTGCCAATTGTATTTGTTGAAGGCATCACCCGTCAGCTGTTTGTTGACCTTGCACTCACGGTTACATATTCACTTCTTGCAAGCCTTATTGTTGCGCTGACACTTGTTCCGGCCATGGGACAGAGAATGCTCCGCAAGATGAAACCTAATTCCGCTCCGAAGGACGGAAAAATCAAGAAAGCATATGAACGCTCACTTCGTTTTGTATTAAAGCACAAAGTTCCTGCAATTCTCGTTGCAGTTGCACTTCTCTTTACAAGTGCAGGTCTTTGTCTGATGAGAGGTTTCAGCTTTATGCCCGATATGAGCAGTACACAGATTCAGGTATCATTGAAGCTTGACGATAACGCAACCTTTGAAGAAACAGTTAAAGAGGGCGAAAAGCTCAACGATTTGCTTTCAAAATATGACCAGTTTGAAACCGTAGGCGTTATGGCGGGCAACTCGTCAAGCCTTATGGGACTTACAGGCGGTTCATCGTCAAATGATGCCGGCTCACTTATGGCATATGCCGTTCTCAAGGATGACTGCACAAAACAGAGCGGTGAGATTTCAAAGAAGATTGAAAAGGATCTTGAAAGCCTTGACGGCGAGGCTGCCGTAAGCGGCGGCACTTCAAGTTCAATGTCAAGCCTTATGGGTGACGGTTCCGTTCAGATTACGCTCTACGGCGATGACCTTGACACACTCAAAAGCACTGCCGAGGATATCGGCAAGACACTTGAAAAGGTTAATGGCGTTGCATCGGTTGACAACGGCATCGGTGCTGTTTCTCCCGAAATCAAGGTTACTGTTGACAAGTCAAAAGCCGCTGAAAAGGGACTTACCGTTGCACAGGTTTATCAGCAGGTTGCCGCTGCAATTTCAACAGAAAAAACCGCCGCCGCTATTACAAATGATGACGGCAATGATATGAATGTTGTGGTTGTAAAGGACGACAGCGAAACCGTTACTCCGAAAAATCTCCGTGACCTCGACATAACTTATACGGATAAGAGCGGTAACGAAAAGACAGTTAAACTCTCCTCTGTTTCGGATATTTCAAAGTCGGAAACTATGGATAAAATCAGCCGTGAAAATCAAAAGCGTTATCTTACAATCAGTGCCGAAGTCAAGGACGGCTACACGCTTACATCTGTTTCAAACAATGTAAAATTCGCAATGAACGATTACAAGCTCCCGAAAAGCTGTTCAATCGACTACGCAGGTTCAGACAAAATGACAATGGAGGCAGTTTCACAGCTTATGCTTATGCTGTTGCTCGGCATTATTCTCATCTACCTCATTATGGTTGCACAGTTCCAGAGCCTTAAATCACCGTTCATTATTATGTTTACAATTCCGCTTGCATTTACGGGCGGTTTCCTCGCACTTTTAATCACAGGATTTGACATCAGCGTTGTATCGCTTGTCGGTTTTGTAATGCTCTGCGGTATCATTGTAAACAACGGTATCGTACTTGTTGACTACATCAACAAACTTCGTATTGAGGGCAAAGAAAGAATTGAGTCAATTGTTGAGGCAGGCAAAACCCGTATGCGTCCTATCCTCATAACCGCACTCACAACCGTTCTCGGTCTTGTTGTTATGGCCCTCGGCATAGGCACAGGTGCAGAAATGATGCAGCCTATTGCAATTGTCTGCATCGGCGGTCTGCTCTACGCAACATTTATGACGCTCTACATCGTCCCCGTTATTTACGATTTGTTCAATAAAAAGGAACTCAAAAAAGTAAGTGACGAAGACCTTGAATTTATTGACGAATAAATCATATTAATAAAATACACCCCCGACTAAACCGTTTGGCACAGTCGGGGTGTTGTTTTTTGAATATCAGGTCAGTCCTTTATAATATCGGCACATTGACCGTTTGTAAGACGGATTAAATCTTCTGGTTTTAAATCAATTTGATAACCGATTTTTCCTGCGCTGACAATGATTTTCGGAATTGACTCTGCTGTAATGTGGAAGGTTGTCTTGAACTGCTTTTTCATTCCGAGAGGTGAACAGCCTCCACGCACATAACCAGTGACCTTTGTAATATCCTTTACGGGAATCATTTCAACCGACTTTTCACCTACGCTCTTTGCACATTTTTTAAGGTCAAGCTCATGGTCAACAGGAACTACGAAAACATAATAATCTCTGCCCAAGCCCTTTGTTACAAGAGTTTTGAAAACATAATCGGGATTTTGATTCATAAGTGTTGCCACCGTTACTCCGTCAACGGCATCCTTGCCGTGGGGATATTCGTGGTGAGTATATTCAACCTTTTCTTTGTCTAAAATTCTCATTACATTTGTCTTGATTTCTTTCATAAATACACAATACTCCATGCATATTGCCATCTTGTTATTACCCTCACATAATACAACTTTTCGCATCGGATTTCAACCTTGATTTATTTGCAATTTTATTAAAATAATGTTAGAATAAATTCAGAAGTTATTCGAGGTGGAAGATTTCGTCCCCGTCCACACGCCGATGGCTTGACAAAGTGAAACCTTGAGAGATGTAGGAGAATGGGACGCCTGCCGAATAACCATAGCTTTGAAAGCCGCTCCGAATTTTTTCGGGACGGCTTTCTTCTGTTTTACAGACTAAAATATCGCTGTTTTATCCACAACACGCAAGATAATAAGCAAGTCAGTAAGCAAGATAGTAAGCAAGATAATAAGCAAGTTATTGATAAATTCAATTGAATTTGGTATAATTAAAAACAGAATAAGTGCAAGGAATGGTTAATATGTCAGACTACACACCGCCGTTTTCAATATCAAATAAAATGCTCGGATTTGTATCATCAATTTCTGAGAAGATAGGTAAAATCAGCAATTATAATGATTTTGAATCAAAACCTCAGTTAAGAAAAAACAATAGAATCAAGTCCATCTATTCTTCGCTTGCCATTGAGGCTAACTCGCTTTCAATTTCAGAAGTGCGTGATGTAATCAACGGACACATTGTTTTAGGTCCGCAAAGAGAAATTCAAGAAGTAAAAAACGCATACGATGCCTATGACAACCTTAACAATATAAATCCTTATTCTGTAACAGAGCTAAAAAAATACCACGGCATAATGACATATGCTCTTGTCAATGAATCGGGAAAATTCAGAAACGGTGAAGAAGGTGTGTTTGACGGTGACAAATGCATTTTTATGGCTCCGCCTGCACATTTTGTGCCGTCATTGATAGATGATTTGTTTAAATGGATGAACAGTGAAAAAAATAATGTTCACCCACTGATTTTGTCATCTGTTTTTCATTATGAATTTGTTTTTATTCATCCGTTTTCTGACGGAAACGGTCGCATGGCAAGGCTTTGGCAGACTGCAATTCTGACAAAATGGAAACCCATTTTTCAATACATTCCTATTGAAAGTCAAATTCAAAAATATCAAGACAGATATTACAAGTCAATTTCAAAATGCCATATTGAGGGCAACTCAAATATTTTCATAGAATTTATGCTTGAAATGATTGACGAAATTCTTACCGAAATTATTTCACAAACCAAATCCGATATTCGGCAGATGAATGATTATGTAAAAAAATTGCTTGATGTTATGGAATTTGATGTTTCCTATAATACTGCGGAACTTTTGGATAAGCTGAATTTAAAATCAAGAGAAACTTTCAGGAAAAATTATCTTAATCCTGCACTCGAAATGAATCTGATTCAGATGACTGTTCCCGATAAACCGACAAGCCGCAATCAGCGGTATATTAAAAATAATTTTTAAAACTATTAAACACCGTATTATGCGGTGTTTTTTCTTTTATCGCAAATTAATGCTGTAAAACCACTCGCAAATGCGGTCACAGGGAAGAAAATAATAAAAAACTGGGCAAACTTTAATGTATGTTGATTGCTTTTTTAAAATAATTGTGCTACAATCTAGGAATAGAATAAACAAAATAGTGTATTCTTCAAAAATATTTTTATGCAATTTTTAGCAAAGGAGGATAACAATGGCAAAAGATATGCTGGACGCCATTTACAATGCCGAAGAGGATTGCAGACAGCGTGAGGCAAATGCACGAGCAGAATCAGCAGAAAAGGTTGAACAGACAAAGGCAGATGCCAAACAGGTTGTGCTTTCGGCAAAGGAAAAGGCACAGAAGGATGCCGATATGCTTTTTGAAAAGACTGTGAAAGAGGGCAAAAAAGAGCTTGAGAAAGCCTCTGAAAAGGCAAATCTTGAGTGCGACATTCTCTCTCGGACTGCAGACAAAAACCGCAAGCGTGTTATTGACGGGGCTATACAAAGGCTCTCTCTTTAAAACGGTTGCAATGAAAGAAGCGTGGTGATAGAAATTGGCAAAACTTAAAATGAAGTCGGTTCGGATTATTGCCCTAAGACAGGACAGAAAGCGACTTCTTGAACATTTGCAGGATTCGGGTTTGGTTCAGATTGAAAAGGCCGAAACCTGCAGAAAAGGTTTCGGCAAGATTGATATGACCTCACAAATTCAGATTTTCGAGCGGAATGTTACTCTCAGTGAAAACGCTCTGAAAATTCTCGACAGCAACTCTCCCGAAAAGAAAAGTATGCTTTCCGCATTTTGCGGACGGCGGGAGATTGATCCCGATGAAATCGGAGTTATCGCATCAAATGCAGGCGAAGTTATTGATGTGTGCAACAGAATTTGTGAGCTTAACAAACAGATTGCCGATAATGCGGCGGAACGGATTCGCATAAAAACCGCTCTTGCACAGCTTGAGCCGTGGAAGAATCTTGACATTCCGCTTAATGCAAAGGACACAAAAACAACGGCTGTTTTCATAGGCTCAATTCAAAAGGAGTACAACGAGGTATCGCTTTCAGAGGCACTTGCCGAGGCTTCTCCGAAGCTTGAATTTGATTTTGAAATTCAATTTGCAAACGAGGGGCTTACCTGCATTGTACTTTTTGCACCGATTGCTCAAAAGGAGCTTGCAGAAAATGCTCTGCGTGATATCGGTTTTGCAAAACCTGTTACAAACTCAAGCCTTACCCCTTTGGCGGAATCAAAAAAGCTTGTTGAAAGAAGTCACAAGCTTGAAGACGACACGGAAAATGCAAAAAAGGAAATCATTTCCTTTGCAGACAGACGAAAAGATATTAAAGATACACAGGATTATTTCAGAATCAGAGCCGATAAATACAGCGTAATCGGTGAACTTCAGCATTCACGGAATGTTTTTGTTATTTCGGGTTATATTCCCGAGGAGGACTGTGAAAAGCTTGAAAGGCTTTGCGAAAGAGTTTCTGTATGCTATGTTGAATTCGGCGATGTTGACGAGGAAAAAGCTCCTGTAAAGCTAAAGAACAGTCGCTTTGCAGCACCGGCAGAGAGCATTGTAAATATGTACTCTCCCCCGTCGCATTACGACATTGATCCAACGCCGTTGCTTGCGTTCTTCTTCTACTTTTTCTTTGGAATGATGTTCTCGGACGCAGGCTACGGACTGTTAATGGTAATAGGAACAGGACTTGCAATAAAGCTGTTCAAGCCTGACAAGGAAATGCGAAACACCTTGAAGCTGTTTCAATATTGCGGTGTTTCAACATTTTTCTGGGGACTTGTTTTTGCAAGCTTCTTCGGAGATGCCCCCGCAACCCTTTACAACTACTTTACGGGTGCAGACATTACGATGGAGCAAATCTTCCCGTGGCCGACAATTGATCCGCAAAAGGACGCACTTATGCTGATGATTATTTCAATAGCATTCGGTCTTGTACACATTCTTGTCGGTATGGGCTGCAAATTCTATGTTTGCCTCAGGCAGAAGGATTACGGCGGAGCGTTCTTTGACACGGGACTTTGGATGCTTATGCTTATCGGATTTGCCGTTTTGGCGGCAGGTATGGCGTTTGGTCAGACGCTCATCTATGTAGGAGCAGGCATTGCGATTTTCTGCGCAATCGGTCTTGTTCTCACACAGGGCAGAAACAAAAAGGGATTCGGCAAAGTCATCGGCGGACTTGCCTCTCTCTATGACATCACAGGTTACATCAGTGACCTTCTGAGCTATTCAAGACTTCTTGCTCTCGGACTTACAACGGGAGTTATGGCTCAGGTGTTCAATATGCTTTCAACCATGTTCGGAAAGAGCTGGTTTGGAATTATCTTACTCATTATTGTGTTCATCATCGGACACGCAATCAACATCGGACTCAACGCACTCGGTTCATATGTTCACACAATGCGACTTCAGTATGTTGAAATGTTCGGAAAATTCTATGAGGGCGGCGGCAAACAGTTTAAGCCGTTCAAGCTCAACAGTAAATATATTAAAATTCAGGAGGACAAATCAAAATGAATGGAATATTTTTCGCACTTTTAGGCGCATCAATAGCAACAGCACTTGCAGGCGTAGGTTCTGCTCGAGGTGTAGGCTCTGCCGCACAGGCAGCTATGGGAGTTCTTTCCGAGGACTCATCAAAATTCGGTAAAATGCTCGTTCTCACACTTCTCCCGGGTACTCAGGGACTTTACGGATTTATCGTAGGATTCCTTATTCTTGTAAGAGGCGGTGTTCTCGGCGGCACAGCTCCGACAATCGGACAGGGTCTTGCATACTTTGCAGCATCGCTTGCTATCGGCATCGGCGGTATGATTTCAGGTTTTGCACAGGGCAAGGCAGCCGTTTCGGGTATTGCACTCAGCGCAAAGGACGATTCAAACTTCTCAAAGGCAATGGTTTCCGTAACTCTCGTTGAGATTTACGCTCTCCTTTCATTCATCGTTTCACTTCTCGTTGTTATCAAAGTTCCAACCCTTAACATCTGATAACCGACTAACGAAAATTACGAAAGGAAGGTGGAATCACTTTGAGCAGCGGTGATAAAATTTTAAATCGCATAAGTCTTGACTGTGACGAAAGAATCAGCCAAATAGGTGCTGAAACCGACGAAAAATGCGCACAGATTATGGCACAGGCAAAGCTTGATGCCGACAAGATTTCTGCCGAAATTGCCGACAGGGCACAGTCAAAGGTCAAGCAGATGCAGGCGGCTTCAAAGAGCCGTTGCGACCTTGAAACACGCAACGCTTTCCTAAAGAGAAGGCGTGAAGAAATTGACAAGACATACAGTGAAATTCTTAATAAAATGAAAAATCTTCCCGATGAAGATTACTTTGAACTGATTTACACATTTGCAAAAAAGTTAAACGGAATGAGCGGTGTTGTGCTTTTGAATGAAAAGGATATGAACCGACTTCCGAAGGATTTTCTTGCAAGGCTTGAAGAATGCGGTGTAAAAGCAGAGCTTTCAAAAACGCCGTGTGACATTGAAAGCGGATTTATTCTTAAATGCGGTGACATTGAAGAAAATATGGACTTCTCGGCAATATTGTCCGAAAAGCGTGACGCTATCGAGGATTTTATAAATCAGGAACTTTTTAAGGCATAGGGAGGAATATGATGGCATTATCTTATGAATTTTCCATCGGCTCCGTCCGTGCTAAAGAAAAAAATCTGTTTACAAACAGCGACATTGAGCATATGCTCGGTTGTGAAAATGTGAATGAGCTTTGCAGATACCTCTCGGACAAGGGTTACGGCGAGGGCGATGACATTGAAGATATTTTGAAATCACACAGCGAAAATGTGTGGGAATATCTTAAAAAAACCGCACCCGATTTTGCAATATTCAAACCGTTCTTCTATCTTAACGACCTTCACAACCTTAAAGCTGTTTTAAAAGGAACGCTTTCAAACAGACCGTATTCACAGCTTTTGGTAAAGCCGTGTACTTTCTCTGAAGAAACGCTTAAACAGGCGGTTGAGAACAGAAAGTTTTCACTTTTGGGCGAAGAACTTTCCGCACCTTGTGACAGGGCATATGAAATTCTTGCACACACAGGTGACGCAAGACTCAGCGATGCGGTTCTTGACAGAGCTTTTATGGAGCTTGTTCTGAAAACATCCGAAAAATCCGACAGCGAATTTATGTCCGAATATTTTAAAGCTACAGTATTTTATAATAATGTAAAGACAGCCATAAGAGGTGCAAAAGCCGATTGTGACAGGGATTTTCTTGAAATTGCAATCTGTGATGTGCAGGACTTCCCCCGTTCAAGGGTTATTGAGGCAAGCGTAAAGGGACTTGAACCAACGCTTGATGTGCTGTCAAAAATCTCGGCATACGGCTGTAACAAGGCTGTTGAAGAGTACAAGACTTCTCCGTCGGCATTTGAAAAATTTGTTGACAACAGGCTTATGAGCCTTGCAAAAGAAAAATGCAAAAGAAGCGGTGACGGTGCAGACCCGATTACGGGCTATCTGATTGCAAGTGAAACAGAGAAAAAAGTTATTCACATTATTGCAAGCGGAATCCGCACCAAAACAAATTATGAAACCGTAAAAGAAAGGTTGCGTGAAGTTTATGGCTAAAAATATTGCCGTTATCGGCGACAGCGAAAGCATAAAGGGCTTTGCGGCAATCGGCATGGACATTTATCCGTGTGATGACAACGAAAACGCACCGCATCTTTTCAGAAAGATTGCTGACGGTGACAACTATGCGGTAATTTTTATTACCGAGGAAATGTTCGGACTTGTTGAAAAAGAGCGAAAAAGATATGAGGAAAGGCTCATTCCTGCCGTTATTCCTATCCCCGGTGTAAAAGGCAATACGGGAATCGGCATAAAAAGACTGTCGTCATTCGTTGAAAAGGCAGTCGGTTCGGACATTATCTTCAATGATTGAGGTGTAAGAATTTGAAATCTGGAATTATAACTAAGGTAGCAGGTCCTCTGGTAATTGCCGAGGGTATGCGTGATGCCGATATGTTCGATGTTGTGCGTGTAAGCAGTCAGCAACTTATCGGTGAAATAATTGAGATGCACGGTGACAGGGCATCAATTCAGGTATATGAAGAAACTTCGGGACTCGGACCCGGTGAGATTGTTGAATCCACAGGCGCTCCGCTTTCCGTTGAACTCGGTCCGGGACTTATCGGTTCAATTTATGACGGTATTCAGCGACCGCTTAACGAGATTATGAAGGTTGCCGGCACAAACCTCAAAAGAGGTGTTGATGTTCCGTCACTTGATCACAAAAAGAAGTGGCACTTTACTCCCCTTGTTAAAAAGGGCGACACAGTTGCGACAGGCGACACACTCGGTACTGTTCAGGAAACACACGCTGTTCTTCACAGGATTCTTGTTCCGAACAAAACAGGCGGTGTTGTTGAAAGCATCAGCGAGGGCGATTTTACAATTGACGAAACAGTTGCCGTTCTCAAAACAGACAAGGGCAATGTTGAGATTAATATGTGTACAAAATGGCCTGTTCGTGTGGGCAGACCGTACAAGAGAAAGCTCTCCCCCGACATTCTTCTTACCACAGGTCAAAGACCTATCGACACACTCTTTCCGCTTGCAAAGGGTGGTGTAGCCGCAGTTCCGGGACCGTTCGGTTCGGGCAAAACTGTTGTTCAGCATCAGCTTGCAAAGTGGGCGGCAGCCGATATTATCGTATATATCGGCTGCGGTGAGCGTGGCAACGAGATGACCGATGTTCTTAACGAGTTCCCCGAACTTAAAGACCCACGCACAGGCAACTCTCTTATGGAGAGAACCGTGCTTATTGCAAACACATCCGATATGCCTGTTGCCGCCCGTGAGGCATCTATCTACACAGGCATTACTATTGCCGAGTATTTCCGTGATATGGGTTACACGGTTGCACTTATGGCTGACTCAACATCCCGTTGGGCGGAGGCTCTCCGTGAAATGTCGGGCCGTCTTGAAGAAATGCCGGGTGAAGAAGGCTATCCCGCATACCTCGGCAGCCGACTTGCACAGTTCTATGAAAGAGCAGGCCGTGTTATCGTAAACGGCAGTGAGGATACGGAAGGTGCACTCTCGGTTATCGGTGCTGTATCACCTCCGGGCGGTGATATCTCTGAGCCTGTATCACAGGCAACACTCAGAATCGTTAAGGTATTCTGGGGACTTGACGCAAACCTTGCTTACAAGCGGCACTTTCCTGCAATCAACTGGCTGACAAGTTATTCGCTTTATACAGACCAGCTTGCAGATTGGTTTTCAAAGAATGCCGCTCCCGACTTTATGGAGCTTCGCGGCAGACTTATGTCGCTGTTGCAGGAAGAAAGCGAGCTTCAGGAAATTGTAAACCTTGTCGGTATGGACGCACTTTCCGCACCCGACAGACTTAAGCTTGAAACTTCCCGTTCAATCCGTGAGGACTACTTGCACCAAAACGCATTTGACCCGACAGACACATACACATCTCTCGGCAAGCAGGTGCTTATGATGAGGGCAATTCTTGCCTACTATGACAAGGCAAAAGAGGCTCTTGCAAACGGTGCAGACATTGAAATGCTTGTCAATCTTCCTGTTCGTGAACGCATAGGAAGATATAAATATGTACCCGAGGATAAGGTTCGGGACGAGTTCGAGTCAATCAAGGCTCTGCTTGATTCGGAAATTAAGGATGTACTTGAAAGGAGTGAGGACTGATGCCAAAGGAATACCGCACAATACGAGAGGTTGCAGGTCCTCTTATGATGGTAAGTGATGTTGAGGGCGTAACATATGACGAACTCGGCGAAATTGAACTTCCGAACGGTGAAACACGCCGTTGCAAGGTTCTTGAGGTTGACGGCTCAAACGCACTTGTTCAGCTTTTTGAATCAGCCGCAGGCATTAACCTTGCAAATTCAAAGGTAAGATTTTTAGGTCGTTCAATGGAACTTCCCGTATCTCCCGATATGCTTTCACGAGTATTTGACGGTCTTGGAAATCCGATTGACGGCGGTCCTGCTCTTATTCCCGAAAAAAGACTTGACATCAACGGCACACCTATGAACCCTGCCGCAAGAAACTATCCGCAGGAGTTTATTCAGACAGGCATCTCAGCGATTGACGGACTTAACACACTTGTAAGAGGACAGAAGCTGCCTATTTTCTCGGCATCGGGTCTTCCCCATGCACAGCTTGCCGCTCAGATTGCAAGACAGGCGGCTGTAAGAGGCAAGGACGAGCAGTTTGCCGTTGTATTTGCCGCAATGGGCATTACATTTGAAGAGTCCGACTACTTTGTTCAGTCATTCAAGGAAACAGGCGCTATTGACAGAACCGTAATGTTTGTAAACCTTGCAAACGACCCTGCCATTGAGCGTATTGCAACTCCTAAAATGGCACTCACGGCGGCTGAATATCTTGCATTTGACAGAGGAATGCATGTTCTCGTTATTATGACCGACATCACAAACTATGCCGACGCACTCCGTGAGGTTTCTGCCGCAAGAAAAGAAGTTCCGGGCAGACGAGGCTATCCGGGTTATATGTACACAGACCTTGCAACATTGTATGAAAGAGCCGGCAGACTTAAAGGCAAAGAGGGTTCAATCACTCTTATTCCGATTCTTACAATGCCGGAAGATGACAAGACTCACCCGATTCCCGACCTTACAGGTTACATCACAGAGGGTCAGATTATCCTATCCCGTGAGCTTTACCGAAAGGGAATTACTCCTCCGATTGATGTTCTTCCGTCACTTTCAAGACTTAAAGACAAGGGCATCGGTCCCGACAGAACCCGTAAAGACCACGCCGCAACCATGAACCAGCTTTTTGCCGCTTATGCAAGAGGCAAAGACGCAAGAGAGCTTATGGTAATTCTCGGCGAGGCGGCTCTTACCGATATGGATAAAAAGTATGCCGAATTTGCCGAGGCATTTGAGCGCGAGTATGTTTCACAGGGTTATGACGCAAACCGTTCAATTGAAGAAACACTTGACATCGGCTGGAAGCTTTTGCATATTCTTCCAAGAAGTGAACTTAAACGAATTAAGGACGATATGCTTGACGAGTTTTACGGTAAAGAATAATCGCATTGAAGGTGTTTGCTAATGGCAGTTATGAATGTTAATCCCACCCGTATGCAGTTGACAAAGCTGAAAAAACAGCTTGCAACCGCAACCCGTGGTCATAAAATGTTAAAAGACAAGCGTGACGAGCTGATGCGCCGATTTCTTGACCTTGTAAGAGAAAACAAGGAGCTTCGCGAGAAGATTGAAAGAGAGCTTGCAGAGTGCAACAACCACTTTGTGAATGCAAGTGCGGTTATGTCAAAAGAAGCTCTGGACGCCTCATTGATGTCACCGAAGCAGAGAATTGACCTTGAGCTTTCTTCAAAAAATGTTATGAGCGTTGATATTCCGCAGTTTTCATCAAGCACACGAACAAGCAATGAGGGCGATATTTTTCCCTACGGTTTTGCGTTTACTTCGTTTGAACTTGATGATGCGGTTATGTCGCTCAACGAGCTTTTGCCCGACCTGATAAGGCTCGCTGAAATTGAAAAAAGCTGTGAGCTTATGTCGGCAGAAATTGAAAAGACACGCCGCCGTGTTAATTCGCTTGAGCATGTTATGATTCCGAGATATCAGGAAACAATCAAATACATCTCGATGAAACTTGAAGAAAATGACCGCAGCAGCCGTACAAGGCTGATGAAGGTTAAGGATATGCTGCTTGACAAGGCACATCATTATTCGGAACACTATAATTAACTACACAACAAAACAGGGACAGCACATATGAAATCGTGCTGTCCCGTTTTTATTTTCTTCTCTTTTGAACTATTTTACTTTCAAAATCATTTTTATATGCTAAATTTGAAATAAAAAAATAACTTGGATGCTTAACGCAAATTAATTTGTAATTTATATTATTACAAAAAATATTATAAAGAATTTTTTTAACATCATTGCCACAACAAACAATTAAGTCAGGCGAAAGTATTTCAATCTCTCTTTTTATAAATTTTCTTCTTTCTTCATTTGCACAATATTTTTTCAAATTATTATAGTTACATCGAGAACTACCTGCTGTTTTCTTTAAATTCATATACGAAATCTTTCGTAATACATCATAACCTAAATCAGTATTATAATAACAATTTGACATCATTACTATCCTGTTAGAAAAACGACTTTTCTTTTGTGATTTATCAGTTAAAAAGTTTTTTATCCAAAAAATATCACTGTTATATACTCCGCCTGCATTAGGTTCTTTGGCTATAAAAAGTAACTTAGGGTTATTTTTTCCGTATTCATCTGAACATATAATACCATCTTTGCTGAATGCAAAATGTGAATCTGAACCAAACTCCTGACTGTCTGTCTTTTTCCACTCTTCAAATAACTTATCAAGCAAATTCAACTGATTTTCAAGCATACCCAAAACACCAAACCTTTAAATTTTAAAATTTTTCATTTCTGTTTTAATGAAGTGCGACATAATTTTGCCGAGATATTTTTTCATCATTTTGTTATAGCTTTCGGGATTGACTTCACCGCCGTATGCCATAACATCAAATGTTATTTTCGCCTCAACAATCTTTGCATTCAGCCTTAAAAATCCGCAACGCTGATAGAATTTATAACGGCTTATTCGCTGTTTTTGATTGGGGGCATTTTCTTCTTCAAGCTGTTCAATTGCAAGAAAAATCTTCTGTCCCTTATACAAATTTTTAAATTCATCAAGCACGGCGACTCCGATTCCGTGTCCCCTCTCCTTTTCGGAAATTGCATAGTAGTACACATAGACAACTTCGCCGTCCGTGATTGCATAGATAAGTCCAATCCACTTTTCTTCATCATAAATTGCGTAGAAATCTGCACCCTCATTTTTTGATTTTTTCATCAAAAGCCAAAACGGTACTCTCTCAACGGCAGGAAATGCGGAAAGGTATAATTCTTTTACAGATTTATAATCATCAAGTTGTTTTGTGACTTTTTTAAAGCAAATCATAAAAATCCCTTTCGTTATTATAATCACAGGGAATATTGTACCACATAAAGGATTAATTTGCCACAACAGTTTTCGTCTTTGAAAGTTTTCTTATTTTAACATAATAAACCGCAATCATAAGGAGCATACTTCCTGTCCATGCGGCAGGACCGGCAACACAGATTGATGCGTAACCTATTACAGAACTGAAAATAACAGGCGTCATAATTCGCATAACAACTTCGATAAGCGAACCAATCATAGGCACAATGCCGTTTTTAAGTCCCTGAATTGTTCCACGGTATATAAACAGCATTGCAAGCGACCACTCAAACGGGCAGTTCCAGAAAATAAACTGAACGGAATAATCAACAGTCTGCTGTGAGCTTCCGCTTGTGAAGATTCCTGTTATCGGCTGAGCAAAAATCATTGAAACCGCACCGATTACAATTGAATATACAATGCAAATTAACAGGCAGAAATTAACGCCTTTTTTGATTCTGTCATATCTTCCTGCACCCTCGTTCTGACCTGCAAATGTTGCGATAACCGTACTCATTGAGTTCATCGGATTCTGGATGAGGAGCTGAACACGGTTGCCGATTGTGTAGGCGGCAACGGCATATGAACCGAACTGATTTACGAAATACTGCAAAACCATCATTCCGATTGAAATTACTGAGTTTTGAAGTCCCATCGGGAAACCGACTTTTAGTTCGTCCTGTACAGTTGAAGTCAAATTTTTAAAGCTGTTTCTGTTCGGCAAGAGCATTTTCACCTTGAAAAAAATGTACACGCAACAGAGAACCGCCGACACAAGCTGAGAGATTACCGTTGCAATTGCCGCACCCGAAACATCCCACCTGAACACTATGATAAATAACAGGTCAAGTCCGACATTCATTACGGATGAGAAGAGCAACAGATAAAGCGGAGTTTTGCTGTCACCAACCGAACGCAGAAGTGATGCCGTAAGGTTGTAGAGCATTGTTGCGGGGATTCCGAGGTAAATTATTGTAAGATATCTGCTTGCATACTCGAATGTATCCGAGGTAGTTCCGAGCATTGTAAGCAGCGGATTAACAAGAAGTACAAACGAAACAGTAAGCACAACAGCCGACACTACGCCAATTATTATGTGGGCGGCAACGCTCTTTTTCACCCGTTCCATATCGTTTGCACCGAAATGCTGTGAAGTGATTACCGAACAGCCGGCGGAAAGTCCTATGAAAAAACCGAGTGCAAAAAAGTTGAGCGAACTCGTTGAACCGACAGCCGCAAGCTTGATTTCACCGAGAGTCTGACCGACAATCAGCGTATCGACAACATTGTAAAGCTCCTGCAAAAGGTTGCCGATTATTACGGGAATTGCAAAAAATAAAATCTGACTTGAAATTTTTCCCTGAGTCAGATTTCTAACAGATTTTGAACCATTCATAACATTCACACTTCTTATGAAAAATTTTTATGTTTTTAATATCTTTTTCGTTTAAGTATAAGTCCATATCAACGCTATGCTTTGCCTGACGATGCGGTATTTCTGCAATCTGTGCAAAGGGGCGATAGCTCCTCGGGATTTCAGTCATTAGACTGAACCCTAAGAAGTACCGCACTGCCAAGCGGTGCGGTACTTCTGCACTTGATTATAGCACAGCGATTTGTGAATGTAAATGTATAGGAATGACGAAATAAAGACGCTTTTGTTTTGAAAAAACTTTACACAGTGCACAGTATTGATTTTGTCCTATTTTATTACAGCATAATTTTATAACCAAATAATAAGTATTTCACATTATCCGATTATTATTGACTGTTTCAAGAATACAACCGTTTTGATAAAAATTTGCAAATTGTCAATATTTTGTTATTCTGAGTTTTCAGCAAATCAAAACCACCCGTCCAACGGGTGGTTTGCTCTAGGGCTATAAGCCCATGCTA
>OBAF01000343.1_pt1 | contig 45808 bp, 42 predicted proteins | sample 1517851 | NCBI WGS metagenome assembly OBAF01 (sample SAMN04571706, study PRJEB22368) | human gut metagenome | biome: human gut; material: stool | host: Homo sapiens | place: Luxembourg | collected 2012-10-19 | reverse complement strand
ACGACTCATAAATCTACCCTTAATCGTGTATTGGATGATAGTTGCGGATTTTAGGAATATATATGCATTGGATTGTGAGGGAACTCTTATACTTCCTATGTATTGAGAATTAAAAAATCCGAGACATTGTCTCGGATTTTTTAGTACGGAAAAGTTACATCTTGTTGCTGACGAAGAGGTGGGTCGAGGCGCGGAACTCACCGCCGGGAGCGATGTGGTGGAAGCCGTAGGCTTCGGGGTCGGAGAGGTTGGGGGCGTTTGTGGCCCAGCTTTGCGGCTCGGGGCAGGCGTAGGGTACGTTGCCTCCGTTGTTCCAGAAGGTCCAGTATTTGAAGTTCTCGTCGACTTCGTAGCAGGCCGACCAGCCGCTGGCGGTGTCGGTCATGATGGCGCCGTTGTAGGGGTGTCCGCCAACGGTGAGCGTTTCGTTCACCAGCGCCCATTCCATGGCTTCGCCGCAGGGTGCGATGCCTTCGGTGCGCAGGGGTGCTTCGGCGGCGGTGAAGTCGAGCAGTTTTTCGGTGGGGAGTGTACGCTCGTTCATCTCCATGCGTTTGCCCACCGAGAGGCGCAGGCGGTAGTTCTCGGCTTTGCCGTCGGCGGTGAAGGGTACGCGTATGGGGGTGTGGAAGCCCATGCCCACCGGCATGTCGCGGTCGCTGAGGTTCTCAAAGACGGTGGTCTGGTGCAGGCCGTCGGCGTCGAGACGGAATATCATGCGGCAGCAGAATTCGTGGGGAAAGTCGCGGAAGATGGCATCGTTGAAGGCGTTGCTGTAATAGACAGCCTCGACCTCGGCAAAGCCTTCGCCGTCGACGGTGCGCGACACGACAAACGGTTCGCCTTTGATGATGCCGTGGTGGTAGTTGTTCTGGGCCGGTATGGTGATGGGGTACTGGTATTTGCGCCCTTCAAAGGTGTAGGTGCCGTCGGCGATGCGGTTGGGCGGGAAGAGCAGCGGGAGTCCGTATATTTGGGGCCGTTCCTTGAAGTTGTCCATCTCTTCGGCGTCGGGTGTGCGCAGTATGTCGATGCCGGTGGCCGTGTGCCGGAGTTTTACAACGTTGGCGCCGACCGAAGGTACCATGACGGCTTCGTAGCCTCCTGCGGCGAAATGTACGGCGGGAAGGCCGTTAAAGTTGATTTTTTCAATCATGATATTCTGTTTTTAAAAGATTCGTTCTCAAAAATAGGAAATATTTTGCATCATATCTTCTCTTCGCTCTCTCTTTTTTAGATAAATTTTGGGCGAGGGCCGTAAAAAACGGCTGCACTGTGCGGTGCAGCCGTTGTGGGGTGGGGCTGAGGTTGTACAGCCTTCGGGGGGTTAGAGGCTGAGTGCGCCGTTGGTTTTGCGCACGGCGTCGGCACTGGCCTTGAAGAGGGCTTTTTCTTCGTCGTTGAGGGGGTAATCGACGATTTTCTCCCAGCCGGTGCGGCCCAGAACCACGGGTACGCCTATGCAGATGTTGTTCTCGCCATATTCACCTTCGAGGTATACGCTGCAAGGTACCACTTTTTTCTGGTCTTTGATGATGGCCTCGGCCACGTAGGCGGCAGCGGCTCCGGGAGCATACCAGGCCGAGGTGCCCAGCATCTTGGTGAGGGTGGCACCACCTACCATGGTATCGGCAACCACCTGGTCGAGCGTGGCCTTGTCGAGTAGCTCGGTGACGGGAATCCCTTTATATGTGGCAAAGCGCACCAGCGGTATCATGGTAGTATCGCCGTGTCCGCCGATAACGATGCCTTCTATTTCGTTGGGGTTGGCGTTGAGCGCTTTGCTCAGGTAGCATTTGAAGCGCGCGCTGTCGAGGGCTCCGCCCATACCTATGACACGGTGCTTGGAGAGAGCGGTCGTTTTCTGTATGAGGTAGGTCATCGTGTCCATGGGGTTGCTTACGCACACGATGATGGCGTTGGGCGAGTGGGCCAGCACATTCTCGGTAACACTCTTGACGATGCCGGCGTTGACACCGATGAGCTCTTCGCGGGTCATGCCCGGCTTGCGGGGTATGCCCGAGGTGATGACGACGAGGTCGGAGCCGGCCGTCTTGGTGTAGTCGTTGGTTACGCCGCTGATTTTGGTGTCGAAGCCGAGCAGTGTGGCCGTCTGTCTCATGTCGAGGGTTTTGCCTTCGGACACGCCCTCCTTGATGTCGAGCAATACAACTTTGCTTGCCACTTCGTTGAACGCCAGTATATTGGCACAGGTCGCGCCCACATTGCCGGTACCTATAACAGTGATTTTTGCCATAATTTTCTCAATTAAAGGGGTTATACAATCTTTTTTACAGTCTAGCAAAAAACTTTGCATGCTTTACAAAGGTAAAGTGGATTTTGCATGTGGAAAAATTCCTGCAATTAAAATTCGATGAAAAAATCGTAGCCTTTTCCGAGCTGAACGTCAGTGTGTCGGCAGTCTGGGGCTAGTGCCGAAGTGAGGGAAATAAATTGGGAAAAGGCTTGTTTTGCAAACTTTACCTGTCAAAACAGGAGTTAAATCGAAAATTTTCAGGGAAATAGGAGGAATTATACGCTAATTTTCCTGAAAAATGATGCGAGCGTAAGGATAAAATAGCTACCTTTGCGTCGTGAAAATCCAAGTTGGGTTTGAACAGATTCGAGTAAAAAATCGTTATTATATAACCTTTTAAAACTTAGAACAATGATTAAAGTAGGTATTAATGGTTTCGGCCGCATCGGACGTTTCGTGTTCCGTGCCGCCCAGAAGAGAAACGACATTCAGATCGTTGCCATCAACGACTTGTGCCCCGTAGATTATTTGGCATATATGCTCAAATACGATACGATGCACGGCAAATTCGATGGTACTATCGAAGCCGATGTTGAAAACAGCCAGCTTATCGTAAACGGTCAGAGAATTCGTGTGACCGCCGAGAAAAATCCCGCCGACCTGAAATGGGACGCTGTAGGCGCAGAATACGTTGTTGAGTCGACCGGTCTCTTCTTGACCAAAGAAAAAGCCCAAGGCCATATCGATGCAGGTGCCAAATACGTTGTTATGTCGGCTCCTTCGAAAGACGATACCCCCATGTTTGTATGCGGTGTAAACGAAAAGACCTATGCCGGTCAGAAATTCGTTTCGAACGCTTCTTGCACCACCAACTGCTTGGCTCCCATCGCCAAAGTATTGAACGACAAATGGGGTATCACCGATGGTTTGATGACCACCGTACACTCTACCACCGCTACTCAGAAGACCGTTGACGGTCCTTCGATGAAAGACTGGCGTGGTGGCCGTGCCGCTTCGGGTAACATTATCCCCTCGTCGACCGGTGCTGCCAAAGCTGTAGGTAAAGTTATTCCCGAACTCAACGGTAAACTCACCGGTATGTCGATGCGTGTTCCAACCCTCGATGTTTCGGTAGTTGACCTCACCGTAAACCTGGCTAAACCCGCTACCTATGCCGAAATCTGCGCCGCTATGAAAGAGGCTTCGGAAGGCGAACTCAAAGGTGTGCTGGGATATACCGAAGATGCTGTTGTTTCGTCGGACTTCCTCGGCGACACCCGCACTTCTATCTTCGATGCCAAAGCCGGTATCGCTCTGACCGACACTTTCGTAAAAGTCGTTTCTTGGTATGACAACGAAATCGGCTATTCCAACAAAGTGCTCGACCTCATCGCTCACATGGCTACCGTAAACAAATAATATTTACAGTCAAGTATAGAGCAAGAGTTGCCCGACCCCTGTCGGGCAACTCTTTTTTTATATCCCTGCCTCTTTATGCCTCCACTTCGCGCGGGCAGTAGGTGCGGTAGTTGTCGAGGTAGGCATTGATCCACTGTCGGGCCTTGTCCCGAGCCTCCTGCATCGACCCGATAATGCATAGTGTCGTGCGGTGGTCGTCGCTTTCGACATCGAAGTCAAAGTCGGTAATCCGTTCTCTCTTTTTGTCAAAACGGGCCCGACAGTGCAGTCGCAGCGGAATGCTCTCTACCGAGGTTTCGTATTCGCTGCGGTAGCGGTTGTCGACCAGGTCGTCGTAGTCGAAGTGTGCAATAAATTGTCCGGCACACAGTAATGCCAAGTGGCGGGTGTTCAGTTCTGTCATATGTCAGTCTATTTTTTTTTGAATGCCGAAGAAGAGGAGCGACAGAGTCCCAAGTCCGGAGGTTCCCGTTCCTCCGATGTAACAATCCTAAAATAAAAGTCGCTCCTCTCCCCGGCATACCATTTTATTGAAATCAAAATAGGTATAAAACCATCAATATAAAATAAAACAGCAAGTTGAGAATAAAAAATATGCCTAAAATAATAGGATATTTAAAACCTTTCCTTACCTTTGTTGTCGCAAATATATGGTAATATACCCATAGACTCATGTGATATTTATAAAATCGCAAGTCCAAAAAAATTCCCGATATGACAAACGATGTGCTTATAACACGCATCAGGGAACTGATACGTATGCTGGGAATTACCCAGAATGATTTTGCCGATCGCATCAAGACCGACCGTTCCAATTTTTCCAAGCATGTGAATGGCAAGTTGCCCATCAACGACTCGCTCATCAACAAGATTGTCGTAGGGCTCGGCGTCTCCAAGGAGTGGCTGCTTACCGGGCAGGGAAACGTCTTCTACATGACGCCGCCCCAGCACAGTAAAGCCGTTTCGTTGCCTGCATCGGCCATACAGCCCGATGCACGTCATGGTGCAAAAGTTTACGATGTCGACGTTACTGCCGGCAGCATGGGGCGCAGCATGATGTTCTCCAACGATCGGCTTATCGGGGCGATAGACGTGCCTTTTATCAGTCCCGACAGTTGTATCGTGAGAGTGAGTGGCGACAGTATGCAGCCGGTCATCTGCTGTGGCGACATGATAGCCATCAGAGAGGTACGCAATCTCGACCTCATCTTCTGGGGGCAGATATATGTCGTGCTCCTCGACGATTATCGCATGGTGAAGTACATTCGCAAGCACGAAGACCCCTCGATGGTGATTCTTCGCAGTGCCAACAAGGAGTATGACGACATCGAGGTGCACAAGAGCGATATCCGCGACCTCTTTGTCGTGGAGCATATCATACGTTTTGACAGTCGCATGTAAGAACTATTATCGTATGGGAAAAAACAAATTACAGAAATTCGACGACATGAACGGTTATCCGCATGTCTTTCAATACCCTTTTGCCGTGTTGCGGGAGAAAGGTTTCGAGATGCGCGGCCGCTGGAATACCGACTTTTTCAAGAACGACAACCCGATTGTACTCGAACTGGGCTGCGGCAAGGGCGAGTATGCCGTGGGGCTGGCCCGCAAGTATCCGCAGAAAAACTTTATCGGTGTCGACATCAAGGGGGCCCGCATGTGGACCGGTGCCAAGGCTTCGTTGCAGGAGGGGCTCGCCAATGTGGCCTTTCTGCGCACGTCGATAGAACTCATCGACCACTTCTTTGCCCCCGGAGAGGTGTCGGAGATATGGATTACCTTTCCCGATCCGCAGATGAAGAAGGTGCGCAAGCGGCTCACCTCGACCCGCTTCATGGAGCTTTATCGCCGCGTGTTACGCCCCGACGGGCTGATACATCTCAAATGCGACAGCCCCTTTCTCTACACCTACACCTGCGAAATGGTGAAGGCCAACGGCTATCCGGTGCGTGTGCAGACCGATGACCTCTACCATTCGGGCATCGACGACGACATACTCTCCATACGCACCTTTTATGAACAGCAGTGGCTCGACCGGGGCATGACCATCAAATACATACAGTTTGTGTGTGAACCCCGCGACACCTATGTCGAACCCGAGGTGGAGATTGCCTATGATTCTTATCGCAGTTTCAATCGCAGCAAACGCAGCGCTGCGGCTTCGGGCAAATAATGTGTTGAAAACTATTATTTCTTATTGATTATGGCAATATATCCAAAACTGATTCTTGACGCACTGGCCACAGTGCGGTATCCCGGCACCGGCAAAGACCTGGTAGCCGCAGGAATGGTCGAAGATGATATCCGTATCGAGGGTAACAAGGTATCCTTTTCCCTCATCTTCGACAAGGCCAACGACCCCTTTCAGAAGTCGGTGGTAAAGGCTGCCGAAACAGCCATACTCACCTATGTGGGCGAAGATGTCGACATCAAGGGCAATATACGGGTCAAGAGCCGCCAGGCGCAGGCTCCCGCTCCCGGAAAACTCCTGCCACAGGTGAAAAACATCATTGCCGTCTCCTCGGGAAAAGGAGGTGTGGGCAAGTCGACCGTCTCGGCCAATCTGGCTGTGGCACTGGCCCGTCTGGGTTATAAGGTAGGCTTGCTCGATGCCGATATTTTCGGCCCCTCGATGCCCAAGATGTTCGACGTTGAAGAGGCGCGCCCCTATGCCGAGAATGTCGACGGTCGCGACCTTATCGTTCCGGTCGAGAAATATGGCGTGAAGCTCCTTTCGATAGGTTTCTTTGTGAATCCCGACAGTGCTGTTGTGTGGCGGGGCGGTATGGCCAGCAATGCCCTCAAACAGTTGATTGCCGATGCTAACTGGGGCGACCTCGACTATTTTGTACTCGACCTTCCCCCGGGAACGAGCGATATACACCTTACGCTCATACAGACACTGGCCATTACCGGCGCCATTGTCGTGTCGACTCCGCAGCAGGTGGCCTTGGCCGATGCTCGCAAAGGTATCGACATGTTTACCAACGACAAGGTGAATGTGCCGGTGTTGGGACTGGTTGAGAATATGGCCTGGTTTACGCCGGCCGAGTTGCCCCAAAACCGCTACTACATCTTCGGCAAAGAGGGAGCAAAGCGACTGGCCGAGGAGATGCATATTCCTTTGCTGGGGCAGATTCCCATCGTGCAGAGCATCTGTGAAGGTGGCGACGAAGGCCGACCCGTGGCTCTCGACGGCAATACCGTGACGGGAAGGGCATTTACCGAGCTGGCCGAGGCCGTGGTAGAGGCCGTTGCCCGTCGTAACGAGACATTGCCTCCCACGCAGATTGTTGAGACGCATAAGTCGTAACCGTCAGTTGTCGGTAGAGTTTTTTCCCTTCGGCTTCGGTGAAGCGGGGAGAACAACGAAAAAGCGGCCAGCCTTTGTAAGGCTGGCCGCTCGTATTTAAAGATGAGTGACGAAATTATCGGGGAAGCACGTTGATTTTGAGTTTGGCATAAGCCCGCTCGGCTTTGGCCAGAGCCTCCTCGACGGTGTCGGCGCAAGCCAGTATGACTCCCAGACGGCGATGTCCCTTGACTTCGGCTTTTCCGAAGATGCGTATCTGTACACCGGGCTCGCTCAAAACCTCTTCGAGATTGTCAAACTCTACCTTGTCGGTGTCGCCCTCGACAACGATGGCTTTGGAGGCCGAAGGTCCGTAGAAGCGTATGCCTGGAACCGGCAGTCCCAGTACGGCGCGGGCGTGGAGGGCAAACTCCGAGAGGTCTTGCGAAATCATGGTTACCATGCCGGTGTCGTGAGGCCGCGGTGATACTTCGCTGAATATCACTTCGTCGCCTTTGATAAACATCTCGACGCCGAAGATGCCCCAGCCGCCCAGTGCTTCGGTTATCTTGCCGGCAATTTCTTGGGCAGATTTCAGTGCCTTCTCGCTCATGGCCTGCGGTTGCCACGACTCGCGATAATCGCCGTCGACCTGGTGGTGTCCGATGGGTTTGAGGAAGGTCGTACCACCTATGTGGCGCACGGTGAGCAGGGTGATTTCGTAGTCGAAGTTGACAAATCCTTCGACAATAACGCGGCCGGCCCCGGCGCGTCCGCCTTCCTGGGCGTAGTGCCAGGCGTGGTCGATGTCGGCCTGGGAGCGTATGACGCTCTGTCCGTGGCCCGACGAACTCATGATGGGTTTTACCACGCAGGGCATGCCTATCTCGGCTACGGCAGCGTCGAACTCTTCACGTGTCGAGGCAAAGCGGTAAGGCGAGGTTTTCAGCCCCAGCTCCTCGGCGGCGAGGCGGCGTATGCCTTCGCGGTTCATGGTAAGGAAGGTGGCTTTGGCCGTGGGGGTTACGTTATATCCCTCTTTTTCGAGCTCAACGAGGGTAGGAGTGGCGATGGCCTCCACCTCGGGAATGATGTGGTCGGGTTTTTCTTTTTCGATGATTTCGCGCAGTTTGGCACCGTCGAGCATCGATAATACATAGGAGCGGTGAGCTACCTGCATGGCCGGGGCATTGGGGTATTTGTCGAGGGCGATTACTTCGACACCGTAGCGTTGTAATTCGATGGCGACCTCTTTACCCAGTTCGCCTGAGCCGCAAAGTACTACTTTGGTCCCGATTTTAGAAAGTGCTGTTCCAAGTTTTGTCATAGTGTAAGGGTGTTTTAGGGGTAGATGTTGGTGAGAAGAAGAGAAAAATCGGGACATGAATGCCCGATTTTCCCTTACAATAAAGTGTTATTTGGTGATGCGGAACCAGTCCGATTCGAGCCAGCCGCTGTCGTTGCTCGTCCAGGGGCGGGTGCAGAAGAGGCCTACCTTGGCTCCAATCCATTGGCCTACCTTGGCGGTGAATTTTTCTCCGATGGGGGAGAATTTCTTGCCGTCGAGGCTGTAATAGAAGGTGCATTCACAGTTGTAGTCGGGTTTCTGTGTGGGGTTTTTGGTTGTCTGTTTCACCTTTACGCGCAGATAGAGTTCATTGCCGTCGAGTTTGATGGAGGCATTTTCTTTTTCCACTCCACCCTTGTCGGCTTTGGGGCAGACAGCTTGTACGAGATAGATGCCGTCGGCACGGCTTTCGAGGGCGAGTACGGCATAGTCGAGACCCATGATTACGAGACCTCCTCTTTCACCCTCTACTGTCTTTCCTTTGTTTTTGCGGGGTGCAAGTTTTACTTGGGTGGTTGCCGTGAAATTCTCGGCCGGGAATTTTTGCAGCAGCAGATTGGGTACGTCGTATAGACTTTTCATGCCGGGGGTGCAGTGGGAGAACAGCCGGAGTTTCGAGGAGGCTGCGTCGCAGAAGTACCACAAGGCATTGGGGTTGCCGTGCCATTGCCATTGCAGGCCGAGGTCTACGCTGTCGAACTCGTCGCTTTCGGCCGGTGTGGCTTTGGGATAGGTTTTCCCTACATTGGGTTTTTTATAAGTGCTGACAGGTTCGCCGCAGCCGTCGCCGTCTTTGTCGACGCCGATGACGGGCCAGCCGTTTTCGAGCCACTCCATGGGTTGCAGGTGTACCACACGGCCGTAGGCGCCTTTGTCTTGGAAGTGGAGGAACCAGTGCTCTTTACCGTCGGGGGTGTCGACCCATGCACCCTGGTGCGGGCCGTTGACGTTGGTGTTGCCTTGTGCCATGACGGTACGGGCTTCATAGGGACCCCATACGTTTTTGGAGCGAAGCACTACCTGCCATCCGGTGGCTACGCCTCCGGCGGGTGAGAAGATGTAGTAGTAGCCGTCGCGTTTGTACATCTTGGCACCTTCGATGGTTTCGTTGCCGATGTGACCGTCATAGATGACACGGTCGGGCCCTATCGTGGCGGTACCGTCGGGGGTCATCTCTATCATGCCGATGATGCTCTTCACTCCGGCTCGGCTGCCGGCATAGCCGTGGGCGATGTAGGCTCGGCCGTCTTCGTCCCAGTAGGGACAGGGGTCGATGAGTCCTTTGGCCGGATGTATGAGTATGGGTTCGTCCCAGTGTCCGGCGGGGTCTTTGGTCTTAATCATGTAGATGCCACGGTCGGGGTCGCCGTAACATACATAGAATTCGCCGTTGTGATAACGTATGCTGGGAGCCCACACGCCGTTGCCATGCTGGGGCTTGGCGAAGTCTTCTTCCGGGGTCAGCCGTTCAGCGGCATAGCCGATGAGGGTCCAGTTGACGAGGTCTTTGGAATGGAGAATTTGCAGTGCCGGAATGCAGTTGAAGCTCGACGAGGTCATGTAGTAGTCGTCGCCGACGCGGCACACGTCGGGATCGGAGTAGTCGGCGTTGATGACCGGATTTTTGTACTTTCCGTTACCAAGGTCGGGGACCCATACTTCCGAGAGGCTCTGGGCCGCGAGGCTGCCCGACAGGAGCATGAGGGCTGCGATGATGCTGTTTTTTTTCATGGATGAATTTGTGTTTGTATAGGTGATTGTATGAAAACTTATTTCGAGGTATTTTCCCACCAACCGGTACCGAGTACATTTTCGCGGGTGTATTTCCGGGCCTCTTTCTTGGAGAGTTGGCGGCACCAGTCTACTCTTTTGTCGGTGGCTGCACCTGCGCCGTAGTTATGGTATTCGGCATATCGGGCTGTCTTTTCGTTTTCGGGGTTACGCCAGTTTTCCCACCCTTCGGAGCGAATGTGGCTGCCCAGTTCGCAATCGATGAATACGACGGCAGCGTAGGCGCGCCACGGGCGTCCCAGGTATACTTTGTTTACACCGTCGGCTGCGGTGAGACGGCAGTTGTGGAATACGTAGCCGAATGTATTGTCTCGGGCCGTAGAGGCGGCCGTTACGTAGGAGTTTTGCTTGCTGTGTATCTGACAGTTTTCAAACCAGCAGATGGCGGGGCCAAAGATGAAGTCGGTCGTGCCGTCGATGTAGCAGTCTTCAAAATAGACATGGCTCTTTTCGTCTCCGGTGAAAAGCGTGTCCTGATTGCCTTTGAGACGGCAGTTGCGCACGACAATCTGATCACCCTCGGTGTGCAGGGCTACGGCCTGGCCTACGCGCCCGGCCGTGTTTTCAATGGTCAGATTTTCGAGGGTGATGCGGTGGCCGGCTACCAGCATGGTATGGGTGCGGAAGGTGCCCATCTTGGCGATGCTGTCGCCGAAGTAGATAATATCTTTACCGGCATAGTCGTCGTAGGTGATGATGGTGCTGTCGGCGTTTTCACCGCTGAGGGTGATGTCGCATTTCCAGGTGGGGATAATGAGTTTTTCTTTATAGACGCCGTTTTTGATGTAGACGGTAATGGGTACGGGGGTATAGTCGCGTATGGCGTAGATGGCTTCCTGTATGGTGGTGTAATCGCCGGTGCCGTCCTGGGCTACTATGAGTAGTTGCTTGGGCTTCTGTGCGGCTGAAAGGAGAAGGCAGGGAAGGAGAAAAAGCAGAATAAATTTTAATCTATTTTTCATGATGTGTGTATTTGTAATTTAGGGGTCTAAGATAGTATTTTTTTTGTTTGCAAAGTGGGTTTTTACGACCAAACAAGAGGACTTTTTAGCTTTTACGGGTAAAAAAAGCGGTGATGCACATGATGTGTACCACCGCTTTTCTGTTCTATATCAGATGTCTTATCTGATGAGAGATACTTCCAAGTCGTTTTCGACTTCGGTTGTTGAGACTTTGTCTTCGCGAGACAACCAACCCAAAGCTGCATAAATCTGTTTGTCTTTCAGTTTGGTCGCTTTTCTCAGGTCTTTTACGGTCATAGGGCCTTTTTCGTTCAGTGCATTCCACACCAAACCGGCGTTCATGCCAATTTCTTCTCTTTTCATAATCGGTAAAATTTTTTCTAGTTAGAGAATATACGACAAAGGTATAAATTTTATTTTTAAATAGATAAAAAATAAGAACTATTTCGATTTTTGTCGAAATAGTTCTTATTATTTGGTTGTCGGCACCGTCCGGGCGGTGTGATAGGTACTCTATTAATTACCCATTTCAAGGCACAACATGATAAAGGGGGCTACGCCTTTGGGGTCGTTGTCGCGGACGATTTCGTTGATGTAGTACTCAAAGGAGCCGTCGCGGTAGGGTTTGCCACCCAGGCCGGCCACACCGCATACGTTGGTGAGTGATACGAGGCCTTTCTCATCGACCTTGATGAAGTTGTCGAGAATACCCTGATAGGCTTTCTTTGCCATTTCGAGGGTCGAGGGGTCGAGATAACCTTTGCGCACGCCTTTGGCAATGGCGTAGGCATACATCGGGGTGCACGACATTTCGAGGTAGTTGCCTTCACGGCCTGTCTGGTCGATGACCTGGCACCAGGCACCGGTTTGCGGGTCTTGGTATTTGGCCAGATTCTTAACGATACCTTGCAGGATATTTATCATTTTGTCGCGTCCCGGCTGATCTTGTGGCAGATAGTCGAGGGCATCGACGATGGCCATCATGTACCAGCCCAAGGCACGTCCCCAGACGTGAGCCGAGCGTCCGCTCTTGTCCGACCAGGGCAGGGCCTTGATTTCGTCCCAGGCATGGCGGTAGAGCCCCGTCTCCTTGTCGTAGGTGCGTTTGGCTACCAGCAGGAACTGGTTGACGATGTCGGCGTAGGCTTTCTCATTGTCGGCATCGAATGTGGCGGTATATTGGGCGTAGTAGGGTTCTCCCATGTAGAGGCCGTCGAGCCACATTTGGAACGGATATACGCGTTTGTGCCAGAATCCGCCCTCTGAGGTGCGGGGTTGGGTGGCCAGCTGTGAGCGCAGCGTGTCCATGGCAATTTTGTAGCGGGGGTCTTTTTCCCGTTCATAGAGACGGAAGAGTATCTTGCCGGGGTTTACGTGGTCGATGTTGTAGTTGGTTTTCTTGTAGCCGTAGATGATGCCCTTTTCGTTGATTATCGTGTCGGCATAGTCTTTTACGTAGGTATAGAACGGGGCTACGATTTTGGCATATTTTTTCTGTCCGATGTAGTGGTCATATACGTCGAGAAACGATTGACATTCGAGCCCGTGGCAGTAGTTCCATTTCAATCCTTTGCTGAAATCGAGCATCCATCCTTCGGGATTGCGGATAATTTCCGATTGCGTCATGCGTATCGACATGGGCAGGTCGGGGTCTACTTCAAACTTCTGTTTCTTCTTGGCGTCGACCGTGCCGCAGCAGCCGATGGCCAGGGCTGTAAACAGCACGATTTTACTGAACTTTTTCATAAGCGCTTATTTTTTATGGTATTTAAGAGTTTTGGTTTCGGTGCAGGTGTGCAGCCTCACGAGGTAGAGTGCCGCCGGCAGATGGCGGGTGTCGAGCTTTTCGCATTGGGCTCCGGCCGGTATCCCTTTACGGGTGATTTGCCGGCAGACGCGTCCGTCGGTGGTGGCGAGGGTGATTTCTACATCACTCGCACGGTCGAGGGTATAGTGCAGTGTGGCGATGTTTCCATCGGTAGTTATATGGGCGGGCAGGTTAGCGGCTGCCGTGATTTGTGTGGCTGCCGGAAGCTTTGCGGCACGCTCCATCTCGATACACAGGAGGATAAAGGGGCCTACCCCTTTGGGGTCGTTTGAGATGGTCTTGGTCTGGTTGACGTAATAGTCGTAGGAGCCGTCGCGGTCGTTACTCAACCCGGCTACGGAGCATATCTGGCGGAGGGTTATCTTGCCGTCGCTTTCGATGTCGAGGTAGTTGGCCAGCAGTCCTTCATAGGCTTTCCGGGCAACGGGCATGAGACTCTCGTCGAGGTAACCAAGGCGAATACCTTTGGCGATGGAGTAGGCAAACATGGCCGTGCAGGAGATTTCCTGGTAGTTGTCGGTACTGTCGGGGTAGTCTACCACTTGGTACCACGCTCCGGTTTCTGCGTCCTGATAGGCGGGTAGTTTGTCGAATATGCCTTGCAGAATGGTGAGCAGTGACTCGCGGTCGGGGGTCTCTTCGGGAAGTATTTCGAGCACATCGACCAGAGCCATGGTGTACCAGCCGAGGGCGCGTCCCCAGACGTGCTGCGACTGGCCGGTTGTCTTGTCGGCCCATATCTGAACGCGCTTCTCGTCCCAGCCGTGGCGATATAGGCCGCTATGAGAGTCGAGCGTGTGCGAGGCAACGAGCTCGAATTGTTTGATAACGTCGGCGTACGAGGCCGTGGGATCGCTTTCCATGTCGCGGGCGTAACGGGCATAGTAGGGTGTACCCATGTAGAGGCCGTCGAGCCACATCTGGTAGGGGTAATTCTGCTTGTGCCAGAAGCCTCCGCCGGAGGTGCGTGGTTGGTCGGTTAACTGGTCGCGCAGTGTGCGCATGGCCGTGAGATAGCGCTCGTCACCGGTCTCGTTGTAGAGACGGAAGAGATTTTTCCCCGGATTTACATGGTCGAGCGAATAGTTTCCTTTTTTGTATTTGTAGATGGTGCCTTGGCTGTTGATGCAGGCTTCGTAGTAGCCTTTGGCGTAGGTGTAGAGGTCGGTACAGTCGAGGGTGTCGCTGTGGTAGTAGTCGTAGGTGGCAAAGATGGCTTGGCAGAGCAACCCGTGGGTGTAGTTCCATTTGAGGCCGTTGTTGCCGTCGATGGTTTTGTAGTCGGGGTGCCGCAGCATCTCGGAGCGGGCGAAGCGGACGGCCAAAGGCAAATCGGGGTCGACAACAACGTTGTCGGCCCTGAGTGTGGTATGGAATAAAAGCAGAACAGTGGCAATCACGGCCCCGCTTTTACATAATTGTGTGGGGAGGTTTTTCATGGAATAATGGTTGTAATGGAAGGTTTAGCGACGTTTTTTCTCCTGAGGATTCCAGCCGTCGTTCCCTCCCAAGACGTGCTTGATGTCGTATTTCGAGGCCTCTTTGCGCGAGAGTTGGTGCGACCAGGCTACACGTCCTTCGGTATCGGCACCTTTGCCTTTGTTCTTGTACTCGCCGTATCGGGCAGTCTCTTCGTTGGAGGCTTTGCCCCAGTTGTGCCACCCTTCGGGACGGATGTGGCTGCCCATTTCACAGCCGGTAAAGAGTACGGCGGCATAGGGACGCCACGGGCGGCCGAGGTATACGCGGTCTACACCCTCGTCGGCTGTCAGTCGGCAGTCGTGGAATACATAGCCGTAGGCAACGTTTTCGGGGGTAGCGGCTGCTGTGATGTAGGAGTTCTGTTTACTGTGTATGGTGCAGCCTTCGAACCATGCGGTTGCTTTGCCGAAGATGAAGTCGGTTGTGCCTTCGATGTAGCAGTTTTCATAATATTGGCGAGTGCCTTCACCGTAGGTATAGAGCGTATCCTGGAAGCCTTTGATTTTGCAGTTCTTGAAGACGCATTTGTCGGCGGCCACAAAGAGGGCGACGGCCTGACCTACCGGCCCGGCACTGTTTTCAAAGGTTACGTTCTCGGCCTTGAAGCCGTTGCCATAGACATAGAACGAAGCCGAGCCCGAGGTGCCGGTTTCGTTGCCGACGGCATTTTTCTTTGATGCGTAATCGTCATAGGTAAAGACTACCTTGTCGGCATCTTCGCCGATGATGTGTATGTTGGTGCGATTGCCGGGTACGGTGATTTTCTCTTTATAGACGCCGTTTCGTACATAAATGGTAACGGGCTCTTTGCTGAAAGTGGGTACGGCGTCGATGGCTCGTTGCAGGGTGAAGAAGTCGCCGCTACCGTCTTGGGCCACGACGAAGTCGTAACGACGGATGTAGGGTGCCAGTTCGGGAATTTTCTTCTCGATGGAGTCGACAGCCATGCCGGCTACAATGCGGGCGCCTTTTACCCGAAGGTGGGTGTCGTCTTTACGACCGTCGGGTATGGCCGGGCAGGTTCCGGGGGTTACCCACATGAAGAGCTCTTTCGAGTCTTCGTCGCCCAACTTGTTGACGAGTGTTTCGGTACTGTTGTTGAGGTCGATGCACACGACATTCATTTCGGCGGCCACCTCTTTGCAGGCCGAGATGTAGCGCCCGTGGGTGTCGATGAGTTTGCCGTCTTCGCCAAATTTACGTCGGATAATGGAGGTGAAGAGTACGGGTATGGCTCCCTTTTCGCGGGTCTGGTTGATGTAGAAGCGAAGGTTGTTTTTATAGGCCGTGTCGGGGTCGGAGTAACGGTCGGGTTTCTTTTTCTGGTCGTTGTGCCCGAATTGAATAAAGACGTAATCGCCTTTTTTCAACTGGTCATATACGGCGTTCCACCGGCTCATGAAGCTGAGCGAACTGCGGCCGTTCACGGCGTGGTTGTCGATTTTTATTTCGGGCGAAAAGAATCCGGGCAATACATGACCCCAGCCGCGCTCGGGATTTCCTCCAGCCAACGATTTATTGGCCATCGTCGAGTCGCCTATCATGTATATGACGGGTTTCTGCTTGTTCGACAGCGCCATAAAGACGGCCATGAGGCAGACCCCAAACAGATAAAGAAGTGTACGTTTCATGGTGTTTCTTGTTTTTTATTGATTTTATTCGATATGACAAAAATACGAAAAATAACGAAAGGTCGATTCTTTTTGTTTAAAATCGCTTTTTATAAGGAGTCCTTTTATGGAATTCTCAGTATCTGTCCCGGTTTCAGGTTGTTTGACTGTAATGAGTTGGCGTTTTTCAATGCCTGAACGGTAACCCCCGGGAATTGTCGGGAGATTTCCCACAGGCTGTCGCCTTCTTTTACCTTATAATATCTGACACCGTTTTGTGTCCATGTCTCGGCCTTGCGGGTGGTTTGCGACGAAGAGGCCGATGTGGTGCTTTTCTTGGCGTAGGCTCCGTTTACTACCAGACGCATGCCGGGATATATATTGTTGCTTTTCAGATTGTTCCATCGTTTCAGATTGGCTACGCTGGTGCGGTACCGATGGGCTATGACCGAGAGGTTCTCGCCCGAACGTACCCGGTGGTATCCCTGTACGGTGGTGGCTTTGGACAGTTCGGCCGTTATGCGCCGGGCATAGAGGTCGGACTGGTGGTGACTGATGGAGTCTTCGTTTTCGACAAAGGCATAGGCCGATTGTTCGGGGAGAATCAGGGAGTAGGGTCGCTTGGCTGTGGCCGGAATGACGTCGCGGCGGTATTGTGGGTTGAGTTGTCGCAGTTCGTTCACTTCGATGCCGATAACGTCGGAAATCTGTTTGAAGTGCAGCCGCTTCGATACCATGACGGTATCGATTTGTGCCGGCAGTTCTATTTCGCCCGGTTGTATGTTGTGGTAGTTGTAGTAGTTCATGATGTAGTTGGCGGCGATGAAAGCGGGAACATATCCGCGTGTTTCGCGGGGCAGGTAGGGGTAGATGTCCCAGTAGTCGCGTTTACCGCCAGAGCGGCGTATGGCTTTGTTTACGTTGCCCGGTCCACAGTTGTAGGCCGCAATGGCGAGGGTCCAGTCGCCGAAGGTGTCGTAGAGTTGTTTCAGGTAGCGGAGTGCCTGTTGGGTCGACTTGTGCGGGTCGCGACGTTCGTCGACAACACTGTTTACTTCGAGGCCCATCATGCGGGCGGTGCCTATCATGAATTGCCAAAGTCCTGTGGCGCCGGCAGGCGATACGGCATTGGGGCGCAGGGCCGACTCGATGACAGGAAGGTATTTCAGTTCGATGGGTAGACCTTGCTTGTCGATTTCCTGTTCAAAGATGGGTTCGTAGTAAAGGTTCAGGGCCAGCAGTTTCTCGACCAGTTCTCTCCGCTTTTCGGTGTAGAGGGTAATGTAGCCTTTGACCACGCGGTTGTAGGGCAGTTCGATAATGGCGGGGAGGGCGCTGAGTCGCTGTATATATACCGAGTCGGGATAGTCGATGTTACCGCCGTATCGGTTGACGGGCGGTTGCAGGTTGTCGACTTCTTCGCTGATGAGCGTGTCGACGCCATTGGCAAGGCCTTCGGGCAGGACGATGTCGTTGTCGGTGATGGTGTCTTTGGCCGTCAGTTTGCGGGGTTCGGTCGGCGCTGTTTGTGTGGCGGCTTGTTTCAGGGTGTCGACGGCAATAACTGTCGTGTCGCGACGGGTGGCGGCTGTAAGGGTATCGGCGGGGATTTCGGTTTTATTCTGTTTCCGGTCTTTTTTTCTTCTGGCGGCTGATGTGGTTGTGGGGAGCAGAAATGCAAGACATAGCAGTATGGCAAAAATCTTATTCATGAGCGGGGTCTTTTTAGAATGTTATGGCGCACTGGAATCCGATGGAGGCTGTCGAGTATCGGACAGGCTCTATGACCGTGGGCGCGACTTTCATGGAGAGGTTGTCGGATATGTCAAAGTTATAGAGGTGAGCATCGACGTAGGCTTCGATCATGGCTACAAAGTAGACGCCTATCATCGAAATGATACAGAGGTCGCGGTATTTCCTGTAATAGTCTTTTTTGCGCTTCATGGCGCTTTGCAGCCAAGCCATGTTGGCGGCAATCCATTCGGGGTCGTTGCGACGGTTGTAGGCAAGGAAGTTGATGAAGCTGTTGGTGTTGGGGTCGTTGTCCATGGCGTCGCGGTAGGCCGTGGAGTAGTCGTTGAAGTAGCGGGCGTTCCAGTTGGTCGCGTAGATGAGGCCAAGGTATCCGCCCACGAGAATGGGTAGTTTCCAGTAGCTTCGGTTGTAGATTTGTCCCAGGCCGGGGCAGAGGGCCGAGTACCAGACGGCTTTTACCGGGTCGGGGCTGAAAGCCGTGGTGTCGAGAACTGGGACCGATTCCTGGGTGGAAGCGTCTTCGACCCGATAATAGGGCAGGTCTACGGTAGAGGCCTCTTCCCGACCATTGGCTGCGGCTCTTTCTTCGAGACTGTCGGGGAGGGCGGTGACGTGCGTTGGGAGGCTGTCGCGCTCTGCGATAGGGGCGTGGTGGTTCTCTTCCTGTGCCGTTAACGGTAGGGAGAGCAGACTTATCCACAGAAGAAGGAGCAGTCTCGGGCTGTGCTGAAAAAGAGATGTCCGGTTCAAAATGTGTTTTATTTCAGTTGATCAAAGAGGGCGATGAGCCGTTCCAACTCTTCTTCGTTTTTGAAGGGTATGGATATTTTCCCTTTTCCTTTGGCGTTACAGGTGAATTGCACCGGTGTCTTGAAGAAGTCGGAGAGGTGCCGGCGCAGTATGTCGTAGCCTTCGGCGGCTTGGGGGTTCTCTTTTTTCTCTTTTGGGGTGGATGCCGGTTGTGGGTCGGTTATCTCTTTGGCCAACTCCTCGACTTTCCGCACCGAGTAGCCGTGTTCCTGTATCTGCTCGTAGAGTTGCAGTTGGCGGGCGGGATTGTCGACCGAAAGGAGGGCGCGGGCATGGCCCATGTCGATGAGTTTGTTTTTCAATCCTATTTGTATTTCGGCAGGGAGTTTCAGTAGTCTCAGGTAGTTGGCGATGGTGGCGCGTTTCTTGCCTACGCGTTCGCTCAGCCGGTCTTGGGTGAGGTGGTATTGCTCGATGAGTTTTTGGAAAGTGAGGGCGATTTCCACGGGGTTGAGGTCTTCGCGTTGAATGTTCTCTATGAGCGCCATCTCCATGACGGTTTCGTCTTCGACAGTACGCACATAGGCGGGAATGGTTTCGAGTCCGGCCAGCAGTGAGGCTCTGTACCGGCGTTCGCCTGAGATAATCTGGTAGCTCTCGTCGGGCATCTGACGCAGGGTGATGGGTTGTATGATGCCCAGCTCGCGTATCGAGGCGGCCAGTTCGTTGAGCGATTCTTCATCGAAGTCTTGCCGGGGTTGTCCCGGGTTGGGCTTGATGAGGGAGAGTTTTATTTCGTTTATCGACGACGAGCCTCCTGTCTTTATGTCGTCCATGGTGATGAGGGCGTCGAGGCCGCGGCCGAGTGCGTTGCGTTTGTTGATGGTCATGTTCTTGGCGGGTATTCTCTCCGGCAGTGCCGGGAGGAATTTTATTTCGATTTCTTTTCGCGTTTGATGAGTTCCTTGGCCAGTTGCAGGTGGTTGAGGGCTCCTTTGGAGTTGGGGTCGTACATGAGTACCGGTATGCCGTGGCTGGGCGCTTCGCTGAGTTTGATGTTGCGTTGTATCACGGTGTCGAAGACCAGTTCGCGGAAGTGCTTTTTCAGTTCTTCATAAATCTGATTGCCCAGTCGCAGGCGGGAGTCGTACATGGTGAGCAGGAATCCTTCGATTTCGAGGTCGGGATTAAGTCGCGACTTGATGAGCTTGATGGTGTTGAGCAGTTTGCTGATGCCTTCGAGGGCGAAATATTCGGCCTGTACGGGTATGATGACCGAGTCGGCTGCCGTGAGCGAGTTGACTGTGATGAGGCCCAGAGAGGGGGAGCAGTCGATGAGTATGTAGTCGTATTCGGCCTTGATTTCTTCGATGAGGTGCAGCAGTATGCGTTCGCGGTTGGGGGCGTTGAGCAGTTCGAGTTCGGCACCTACGAGGTCGATGTGGGAACATACGATGTCGAGACCCGCTACGCAGGTGGGGCCGATGGCTTCGCGCAGGGAGGCTTCGCCGATGAGGCACTCGTAGATGGAGATGTTTTTCTGAGTGATATCGACTCCCACACCCGATGAGGCATTGGCCTGCGGGTCGGCATCGATGAGCAGCACTTTGCGGTCCAGGGCTGCCAGCGATGCGGCCAGGTTGATGGTTGTCGTGGTTTTCCCTACGCCGCCCTTTTGGTTGGCTATTGCGATGATTTTACCCATATTCGTCTTTTTTACAACGCAAAGAAAAAAGTTTTCTTTGTATTTCTGTTGCCCGGGAGCCGATTATCGCTTACAATGTTGATAAGTCGTTCCTCTTGTTGAAAAGTGAAAAGAACGATTCTCTTGTGCTGTGGCGGACGAGTATGACCTCTGTTGTTTCGTCGTTTTTCAAGAATCGATTCCGGGGGCTTTTATACCTGTCGGGTGGTATGCACATCAGGCTCACGGGCAAAGATACGGAATTTACTTAAAAGATAAATAGGCTTTTATCTATTTTAGCAAACGTCTTGAGAATGGTTTAAAAGAGGTTTTCTGTCAACGACGGTTTTTTGTATCTTTGTCGGACAGTAAAATTGTGATAATATATGTTTTCTTCCGATTCAGATTCTCTCCTCCGCCCGCGCATTCTTCTTACCAACGACGACGGCATCGGGGCCAAAGGTCTGCATTTTCTGGCCGATTGTGTTTCCGACTTGGGCGATGTGCGTGTTGTAGCCCCCGACCGGCCTCGCTCGGGACAGTCGGGAGCGATTACCTCGGGTGTGGCACTTGGGGTGAGCCGCGTGGCTGCATTTTCGGGGGCCGAATGTTATACCTGCAACGGGACGCCGGTCGATTGTGTGAAACTGGCGTTGCACGTTTTTCCCGACAGTCGCCCCAACCTTATTCTTTCGGGCATCAACCATGGTTCCAATTCGGGTATAAGCATCTTTTATTCAGGAACAATGGGAGCGGTACTCGAAGGATGTGTGGTGGGTATTCCCGCGGTGGGCTTCTCGCTCTTGTCGCACGATGCCGATGCCGATTTCTCGGTCTGCCGCGATGAGGTGCGGCGGTTGGTGACACAGGTGTTGCGGCGCGGGTTGCCCGATGGGGTGTGTCTGAATGTGAATTTCCCCGTGCTTCCCGCTCGTGGCATACGGGTGTGTCGGCAGGCTCGCGGTTATTGGACCGAGGAATATGAGTGGCGTACCGGCAGCGATGGACGAGAAGGTTATTTTCTAACCGGCCATTTTGTCAATGTAGAGCCCGATGCCGTTGATACCGACGAGTACTGTCTGGCGCAAGGATATGCGTCGGTTGTGCCTTGCACGTGCGATCAGACGGCCTGTGGGGCCATGCCTTTTGTCAAGGATCTTTGCGAATAAGAGACTGTCTCGCCCGTACCTCTCCTAAGATGACCGAATGATTGTATTCTTATTATGTATGAATATCCGTTTATTTTGGAATAAAAATTCAATTATATATTTATCGATTCCTGAATAACAGGTGATTGGGTGTTTTTGTTGCTCTTGTGGTAAATATTTTATCAAAAAAATGAAAGAAAGTGTATGAGGATAAATTTTTATGCGTATATTTGCGGCCTCTAAGAATAAATATGCACGATAATGAAAGATAAAGTCAATAGGTTGGAGGCTATAAAGTCGATAGTGAGCGCCAATCGTGTAGGCGGTCAGGAAGAACTGTTGCAGCGATTGCATGAGCAGGGGTTCGACTTGACGCAAGCCACACTGTCGCGCGACTTGAAGCAACTCCAAATCGTGAAAGTTTCGTTGCCGGCTGGGGGGTATCAATATATTTTGCCCGAACTGGCCGGCTTGGCACGCCGCCCCAAAATATCGAGAGGAGGCGCATTTGCCGCTTCAAACGGATTTCTCTCCATTGCCTTTTCGGGCAATATGGCGGTAATCAAGACTCGGCCCGGCTATGCCGGCAGCACGGCGAGCGATATCGATGCCCATACCTTGCCCGAGTTGCTGGGAACGTTGGCTGGCGATGATACCGTACTCCTTATTCTGCGGGAGGGAGTGAGCCGCGAACAGGCCATAGAGGCTTTACGCATAATTATACCGAATATTCAATAATAAAAATACATTCGACTTATTCAATTTGAAAAATGGAATCTCAGAATATTGAAGTGATGGTGGCTGATGCCTCGCACGAAAAATATGTCGATACGATACTCGATACCATCAGAGAGGCAGCCAAGGTGCGCGGCACCGGCATCGCCGAGCGCACACATGAGTATGTCGCTCAGAAGATGAAAGAGGGTAAAGCCATTATTGCCCTGTGCGGCGATGAATTTGCGGGATTTACCTATATAGAGTCGTGGGGCAACAAGCAGTATGTGGCCACGTCGGGACTTATCGTACACCCCAAATATCGGGGTATAGGTCTGGCCAAGCGCATCAAACAGGCTTCGTTCCAGTTGGCCCGTCTGCGCTGGCCCTGGGCAAAAATCTTCTCGCTCACCAGTGGTGCGGCGGTCATGAAGATGAACACCGAGCTGGGTTATGTGCCGGTAACTTTTAACGAGCTTACCGACGACGACGCCTTCTGGCGCGGTTGCGAGGGGTGTATCAACCACGACATACTGGTGGCCAAGAAGCGCAAGTTCTGCATCTGCACCGCCATGCTCTATGACCCCAAGGCCCATGAAGAGAAAGAACATCATCACCACGACGAAAACAAATAAACATCGAGATATGGAAAAGAAAAAGAAAGTTGTCGTTGCTTTCAGCGGCGGATTGGATACATCGTTTACCGTTATGTACCTGGCCAAGGAGAAGGGCTATGAAGTATATGCCGCTTGTGCCAATACCGGAGGTTTCAGCGCCGAACAGCTGAAACAGAACGAAGAGAATGCCTATAAACTGGGCGCCGTCAAATATGTAACCCTTGACGTTACGCAGGAGTATTACGAGAAGAGCCTCAAATACATGGTCTTCGGTAATGTGCTGCGCAACGGCACCTATCCCATATCGGTCAGCTCCGAGCGTATCTTCCAGGCGTTGGCCATTGCCCGTTATGCCAAGGAGATTGGCGCCGATGCCATCGCACACGGTTCGACGGGAGCCGGTAACGACCAGATACGTTTCGACATGACCTTCCTCGTGCTCACGCCCGGAGTCGAAATCATCACCCTTACGCGCGACATGGCACTCACCCGTCAGTACGAAATCGACTACCTCAACCAGCACGGTTTTGCTGCCGACTGGACCAAACTCAAATATTCCTATAACGTGGGCTTGTGGGGCACCTCGATTTGCGGCGGAGAGATACTCGACTCCAAGCAGGGGCTGCCCGAGAGTGCTTACCTCAAACAGGTTACCAAGACCGGCAGCGAGGAGTTGCGCCTCGAATTCAAGGAGGGTGAGCTCTGCGGTGTCAACGGCGTAACCTACGACGACCCCATAAAAGCCATACTCAAAGTAGAGGAAATAGGTGCAGCCTACGGTATCGGCCGCGACATGCACGTGGGCGACACCATTATCGGTATCAAGGGCCGTGTAGGCTTCGAGGCCGCAGCCCCCATGCTCATCATCGGAGCACACCGCTTCCTCGAAAAATACACCCTGAGCAAGTGGCAACAGTACTGGAAAGACCAGGTAGCCAACTGGTACGGCATGTTCCTCCACGAGAGCCAGTATCTCGAACCGGTGATGCGCGACATCGAAGCCATGCTGCAAAGCTCGCAGCGCAATGTCAACGGTACAGTCATTCTCGAACTGCGTCCGCTCTCATTCTCGACCGTGGGTGTCGATTCCAAGGACGATCTGGTGAAGACCAAGTTTGGCGAGTACGGCGAGATGCAGAAAGGCTGGACGGCCGAAGACGCCAAGGGATTCATCAAGGTTCTCTCTACACCGTTGCGCGTGTACTATACCAATCACCCCGACGAAACGTTGTAACATGGCCCCGGCAAAAAAACTTTTTCGCTCGACCGACAACCGGATTCTTGCCGGTGTTTGCGGCGGCGTAGGCGAATACCTCGACATCGACCCCACGGTGGTGCGTGTCGTGTATGTGTTGCTTTCGCTGCTCACGGCCTTTGCAGGTCTTTTGGCCTATATAGTTTTATGGTTGATAATTCCCGCACGTCCCGTATAGCGCGGTGCGTCGGGAACAAAAAAATAGCACATGATAAAAGTAGGAATCATAGGCGGGGCGGGATACACCGCAGGTGAGTTGCTGCGGCTGCTCATCAATCACCCCGATGTAGAGATTGTTTTTGTAAACAGCGCCAGTAACGCGGGCAACCGCATAACCGATGTCCACAGCGGGCTCTTCGGCGAGACCGACCTCGTGTTTACCGACCAGCTCCCGCTGGACGAGATTGACTGTCTCTTCTTCTGCACGGCTCACGGCGACACCCGCAAGTTCATGGAGTCGCACACCCTGCCCGAGACGCTGCGCGTCGTCGATCTCTCGATGGACTATCGCATCGAAAGCGAAGAGCACGACTTTGTCTACGGGCTTCCCGAGCTCAACCGCAAGCGCATCATTCGCGCCCGGCACATCGCCAATCCCGGCTGCTTTGCCACGGCCATACAGCTGGGCCTTCTGCCCCTGGCCAAGAATCTCCTGCTCAACAATCCCGTGCACATCACGGCCATCACCGGCAGCACCGGTGCCGGACAGAAACCCTCGGCCACGTCGCATTTCAGCTGGCGCAACAACAACATGTCGGTCTACAAACCCTTCACCCACCAGCACCTGCCCGAGATACGACAGAGCCTCAGTCAGTTGCAGCACAGTTTCTCGACCGACCTCAACTTCATTCCCGTGCGTGGCGACTTTGCCCGGGGCATCTTTGTCTCCATGTACACCGACTGTCCCGTGGCTCTCGACGAGATACGGCGGCTTTACGACGAGTATTACGACGACCACTCCTTCACGTTTGTAACCGATGCCAACCTCGACCTCAAACAGGTGGTCAATACCAACAAGTGCCTGATTCATCTCGAAAAACACGGTGACAAACTGCTTATCCTCACGGCCATCGACAACCTGCTCAAAGGTGCGTCGGGCCAGGCCGTCCACAACATGAACCTGCTCTTCGGGCTCACCGAGGTGGCTGGTCTCAAACTCAAACCGTCGGCCTTTTAATGCACATTAAGACAGTACGATTATGAAACTATTCGATGTATATCCCCTCTTCGACATCAATGTCGTGCAAGGAAAAGGGTGCCATGTCTACGACGACAAGGGCAACGAGTATCTCGACCTCTATGGTGGCCACGCCGTGATTTCGGTGGGCCACACTCACCCCTATTATGTGGAGAAGCTCACCGCCCAACTCCACCGCCTCGCCTTCTACTCCAACTCCGTCATCAACAAGTTGCAGGTAGAGCTGGCCGAGAAGCTGGGTCGCGCATCGGGCTACGACGATTACAGCCTTTTTCTTATAAACTCGGGGGCCGAAGCCAACGAAAATGCCCTCAAACTGGCTTCGTTCCACACCGGGAAGAAAAAGGTTGTTTCGTTTGCCCACTCTTTTCACGGTCGCACTTCGGCCGCGGTAAACGTAACCGACAATCCCAAGATTATCGCTCCCATCAACCACACCTTCGAGGTGGTCTTTCTCCCGCTCAACGACATCGAGGCCGTGCGGCGTGAGCTGGCCGGCGGTGATGTATGTGCTGTCGTCATTGAAGGCATTCAAGGAGTGGGTGGCATACAACTGCCCTCCGACGAATTCCTGCGTCAGTTGCGCCAGGCTTGTACCGACACTGCCACCGTACTCATCATCGATGAGGTTCAGTCGGGTTACGGCCGCAGCGGCAAGTTCTTTGCCCATCAGTACGCCGGTATTCGCCCCGACATCATCACCATGGCCAAGGGCATGGGCAACGGATTCCCCATCGGCGGACTGCTCATCAGCCCCATGTTCACCCCCTCTTACGGTATGTTGGGAACCACTTTCGGCGGTAACCATCTCGCCTGCACGGCTGCCATCGCCGTACTCGACATCATGGAGAGTGAGAAACTCATCGATAATGCCGCCCGTGTGGGTGCCTGGCTCATGGAGCAGCTCAAACAGCTGCCCGGCATCAAGGAGGTGCGTGGTCGCGGTCTTATGATAGGTATCGAGTTTGAGCCTCCCATCAAGGAGTTGCGCACATCGCTGCTGTTTGACCAAAAAGTCTTCACGGGTGTGGCCGGCGCACATGTGATAAGACTGCTGCCGCCGCTCTGCCTGTCGATGGAGGAGGCTGCCGATTTTATCGAACGTTTCAAGAAAGTTTTACCCTCTAACGTGTAATCATGAAAATAGCCATTATAGGTGCCGGAAACATGGGGGGAGCCATAGCCCGCGGGTTGTCGCGCGGCACGGTGGTCGCTCCCTGCGACATCTGGGTAGCCGACCCCTCGGCTGCGAAACTCGATGCGCTCACCCGCTTCAACCCGGCCATCAATACCACAACCTGCAACCAGACGGCCGTCGATGCCGCCCAGTGGGTGATTCTTGCCGTGAAGCCGTGGCTGGTCGATTCGGTGGCCGGCGACATAACCTTCCGTCCCGACCATGTCGTTGTATCGATAGCTGCCGGCGTGACTTTCGAACATTTGGTAGAGGTGCTGGGCGATAGCCGCACGATTTTCCGCATGATACCCAACACCGCCATATCGGAGTTGGCCAGCATGACTCTCATTGCCTCGCGCAACGCCTCGCCCGAGCAGGAACAGACGGTACTCTCTCTCTTCAACGAACTGGGGCTCGCCATGATGATTCCCGAGTCGCAGATGAATGCCGCCATGATTCTCACCTCCTGCGGCATTGCCTATGTGTTGAAGTATATCCATGCCGCCACCGAGGCCGGTGTCGAGATGGGCATTGCTCCGCAGGCTGCCATGAAAATGATTGCCGAGTCGGTGAAGGGGGCTGCCGAGCTGATACTCAACAACGATACCCACCCTGCCATTGAGATAGACAAGGTAACCACCCCCGGCGGAGTCACCATCAAGGGGCTCAACGAGCTCGACCATGCCGGTTTTTCATCGGCCGTTATTCGTGCCATGAAAGCCTGTCTCTGAGGCGGGCCGTGTGTCGTTCCGTTTTTCCGGCGGGAAGGAAAGTTTACAGGCTTTCCCACCCGCCGCTACTTTTTCCGTGCCGCACCTTCCTGGATAGGGCGGTTGAAAAGAGTGTTGAAAAGAAATTGGAACACACGGTTGGCGGTTGCCCCTCTTTCGTGTATCTTTGCAGGGAAACCAAAATCGAAAAAATATGTCAGTCAATAAAGTGATTCTCATCGGCAACGTGGGCAAAGACCCCGAAGTGAGATATGTCGACAACAATGTGGCCGTGGCCAACTTCCCGCTGGCTACCAGCGAGCGCGGCTATACCACCCGCTCGGGTGTGGAGGTTCCCGAACGTACCGAGTGGCACAACATCGTGATGTGGCGCGGCCTGGCCGAGACAGCCGAGAAATATGTGCGCAAGGGTACGCAGCTCTATATCGAGGGGCGTATTCGCACCCGTTCCTACGAGGTAGACGGTGCCACCCGTTACATCACCGAGATTTATGCCGACAACATGCAGCTCCTGGGCCGTCGTGGCGACCAGCCGCAGACGGGCATGGGCGATGCACCCGCCACTCCCTCGGCAGCCCCGTCGCAACCCGCCGCCCCCAAGGCTCCCACCTTCACTCCCGGTGACACTACCGACGACCTGCCTTTCTGATATTTCCGAACTTCCCACACAATGAAGGGCTGCATGAACTTTCGTGCAGCCCTTTTTGTTTTAAATTTACTCTTGAAAATATTCCTAAAGGAGATCCTGTTAGAAGGAAAAAACAGTTTTTTGATAAAATTTTTACAATAAAGTTTGCTCTTTATTGTGTCTTTATATATTTTTGCACATCACATTATCTCTTTTATAATCATATCTAAGCGTGCTAATTTTTTTTAATCGGTCTTATTATCGCTAAAGTATGCTTAGAGTTTAATTTTATTAATATCTACATATGAAAGAACTACTTTTTTCCCTGTCGGTCATCTGAGGGGGCGTTTGGCAAAATATTTGTTGTAGGGGAATTGATTTGTATAGCTGCAATTCTTTTGTTGAAAATATTATTCTCTTTGTAAGAAAGTTGATGTCGTCCGTATAAAAGTTTATGCCGATGATTGATGGCAAGGTCGCGTGTTTGAAGGTGAGAGCAGGAACGAATATGCGCGAAATGAATGAAAGAGGTATGTATGTTGTAGGAAGGAAGAAGATTTTGCTCAATTGAATGAATTTCTTCTTTTTCCGACGGGACTACAATCTTTTGTAGTCCCGTCATTTTTTTGATAGCAATGAAGATGGTGAAAATATATTAAATCTGAGACTGCTACGGTATTGATGATAAAATATCGTTAGTTTTGCAAATGGTATGAACGAAAAGTCTCGACGATGTCGGGAGAGGTCGTGCCGCGACGGGCAAGGGCCCGACCGCATGTCTAACTAAAATATATCTGTTTGGACCCTGATAGTTTCTTATCGAGCTTTTGGGCTTCGATTGAGATTGCTCCGGTGACATGGAGCAATGCCTTGTATCTTGTTTTATCTCTTTTCTTTTTGGGCGTGTCGGCATTTATGTCGGCATCAGAAATAGCATTCTGTTCACTCTCTTCCCGAGATATGGAGAAGATAGAAGCCGGGGAGTCGCCTCGTGATTCTCGTGTGGGAGAGTTGGTGCAACGGTCGCCACGACTGTTGGCCGAGATTTTTATCGTGAACAATCTGGCCAACATGGCCGTCATCATGGCCGGAATATTTTTTCTGACCGATATTTTTGATTTTTCCCTGTATCCGTGGTTGGTGTATACATTGGCGTTTTTGCTTTTTGCCTTTCTGATATTGCTTTTCGGAGAAATAATGCCAAAGGTCTATGCCCGACAGAATGCCCTGGCCATGGCACGGCGGTCGGTGCCGGTGATGACACTGCTCGAAAGGACGTTGAGCGGGGTCTCCCGCGTGATGGTGGGTATGGCATCGTATATCGAACGCCGTTTTGGTCACAAGGAACCGGCCATCTCGATGGACGAGCTTTCGCATGCCGTGGAGATGACGCAGGCTGCCTCGGGTGAGGAGAAGGAACTGTTGCAGGATATCGTACACTTCGGCGACAAGACGGCGCAGGAGATTATGACTGCCCGCACCGACCTCACCGATGTCGATATTCACATCGATTTCCCGTCGCTTCTGCGGGTGGTGGTCGATACGGGCTATTCGCGTATTCCTGTCTACGACGGTTCGCAAGACAATATCAAGGGTATCATATATATCAAGGACCTCTTGCCCTACCTTTCGCGGGGCGACGACTTTGATTGGCGCCACCTGCTGCGCCCGGCCTATTTTGTCTCGGAAGAGAAGCCCATCGACGAGTTGCTCGAAGATTTCCGCCGCCAACGGATACACATGGCGGTGGTGGTCGATGAGTTTGGCGGCACCTCTGGCATTGTTACGCTCGAAGATGTGCTGGAAGAGATTGTGGGCGAAATCAGCGATGAGTATGACGACGACGAGCCTCTCTATACACGCATCGACGACCACCAGTATGTGTTCCAGTCGAAGATACCGCTGGAAGATTTTTATGAGGTGACGGGGGCCGACCCGTCGGAGTTTGGGGTTGACGATGATGTGGAGACGTTGGCCGGATTGGTGCTTTTTGCCACGGAAGATTTTCCCAAGCCTCTCGATACCATACGTATGGGGCGGTTCTGTTTTCAGGTGCTCGACATCGACAAATACCGCATCGGAAAGGTGAAGGTCACTTTTGAAGATAAAACGTGCGACAAAGACGATGAGTAGACTCCGCATTCCCCTTTTGCTGGCGTTGGCCTGTATGCTCGCAGCCGTCTCGTGCCGGCAGGGTCGGGAAGGTGTGCCGCGACCCGAGGGCCTCTTGCGCATCGAGCGGACCGATACTCTCTATCGTGCCTTTTCTCCCCGCTTTCCCCTGACATTTGAGATTCCCTCGCAGGCCGTTGCTGAGGCCGACTCCACTTCGCCAGACTGGCTCAACATTGTTTATCCCCATTACGGTGCCACGCTGTGGTGCAGCTATGTGGCTCTTACACCCGAGACCCGCGATGCCCGCCTGGCCGAGAGCCGCGAACTGGTATATGTGCACGCCTCCAAGTCTCCCTCGATTTCGGTACAGCGTTACGACGACGAGAGCCGGCGGATACATGCGCTTCTCTATTACCTGTCGGGAGAGGCTGCCACCCCTTTGCAGTTTGAGGTAACCGACAGTGTCTCTTCTCTTTTCAGGGGGGCGCTCTATTTCGATGCCCCTGTGCGCAGTGATTCGGTAGCCCCTGTTGTCGGATATATTGCCGACGATGTGGCCCATCTGATAGAAACCTTGCAATATACCCCTGCCCATGCCCATCAGTAACGTGTACGAGCCGGTGCCGGGGATGCGTGTCGCCCTGTGGCATTTGGTCGAAGATGAGGCGACCCTCTACGCTTTATTCCCTGCCGGGGCGAGACGGCTGGCCGATGAGGCGCTGGCCGGTGTGGCCCATGCCACCCGGCGGTGCGAACGCCTGGCTGCCCGCCTGGCCTTGTTGCGGCTGGGGGTGTCGGCTCCGGTGGTCTATACGTCGCAGGGAAAGCCCGAAATTTTCGATGAATCGGCGCATATTTCTATCTCGCACACCCGCGGGTGGGTGGCTGTGGCGGTATCGTCGCGCCCGGTTGGTATCGATGTGGAACGGTGGAGTGTGAGGCCGCTGCGGGCTGCGGCGCGTTTCTTGTCGGAACGGGAGCGCGACTGGCTCTCGGCGAGCGATGGAGCCGCCGATGCGGCTACGTTGCTGTGGTCGGCCAAGGAGGCTGTTTATAAGGTGCTGGGTGCCGAGGGTGTCGATTTTTCACAGCATCTGCGTGTGATGCCTTTTGAGTATGTGCGCACCACTGATGTCCGGCGGTTTGAGGCCGAAGAATATTGTACCGGCAAGAATCGTAGGTTTCTACTTTTTTACAGCTGTTTTTGCGATTTTGTATTGACGCTTGCGCTTGAACGTGAGGCGGAGTAGGCCTGGCTCGGGTCAACATTAAGCCGCTCTCCGCCTGATGTTACATGCGGAGAGTGTTGGTGTAAGCGAATTTCTTTCCTTGACATTTAAGGGTGATAGATGTGTCGGCCGCGAATAAAGTAGTCGACAACGATGTTGCGTCGCCCTTCGGGTGTCTCTTTCAGCAGGTTGACGGCCGGTTGCTCGTGATAGCGCTTGCGCTCTTTGCGGTAGTGGCAGTGGGCGAGCCACACGGCCTGGGCGTGCCGCCACTCTCCGGCTGCCATATAGCGGGCCAGTGCGACGGTATCGAGCAGCCGCCTGATGAGGAGCAGCCACCGTCCCTCACGGCGCGGCAGGTTTTTGTAGAGCATGAGCAGGTTGTTGCGGAAGTTGAGATAGGTCTTCCGCGGTTCAGTAGCCGACAAGGTGGCGCCGCCGAGGTGGTACATGCGGCTTTGCGGGACGGTGTAGATTTTGTATCCCAGGATTTTTACGCGCCAGCACAGGTCTATTTCCTCCATGTGGGCAAAGAAGCTCTCGTCGAGGCCTCCGGCTTTGAGGTAGACCTCGCGGCGGATAAAGAGACAGGCCCCGGTGGCCCAGAATATCTCGGCCGGTGTATCGTATTGCCCCTCGTCGTTTTCTATGGTAAAGAAGATGCGGCCCCGGCAGTAGGGATAGCCGTATTTATCGAGAAATCCGCCAGCGGCTCCGGCATACTCAAAGGCTTTCTTGTTGCGGTAGGCCAGCAGTTTGGGCTGGCAGGCTCCCACGTCGGGGTGGTTTTCGCAGAAGTCGACAAGTGGTTCGAGCCACTCGGGAGAGGCTTCGACGTCGGAGTTGAGCAGCACGATATAGGGGTGTGTCAGTTGTTTGATGGCCAGGTTGTATCCGCGGGCATAGCCGTGATTCTCTTTCATTTCCAGCACTACCACTTCGGGGTGATGCGTTTTGAGCCAGTCGACCGAGCCGTCGGTCGACCCGTTGTCGGCCACTACGACATCGGCCATGTCGGCCGGTGTATAGGCGCACACTGAGGGGAGGAACTCTTTCAGCAGGTTGAGTCCGTTCCAGTTGAGTATGACGACAGCGACTTTTTTCATAAGACGGAATTATAGGTGGCGATGTTTCCAGCGGTTATGGGTCCAGAGCCAGTATTCGGGAGCCCGCCGTATGGTCTCTTCCATGAGAGCCATGTAGCGGTCGGTGATTTCAAAGTCGGGACAGGAGCGCGGGTCGAGTTCGATTTTCTTGATGGTGGCTCGGTAGTAGCCCCGTTTTATCTTCTCCACGTCGAAGTACATGACGGCCATGTCGAGTTTCTTGGCGATGGTCTCTCCGCCGGTGAGTACGGGGGTATCCTGGTTGAGAAAGGTTATCCAGTGGTGGATATTGGCCGGCGAGGGAGTCTGGTCGGCGATGAATCCGGTGCCCGATTGTCGGCCCGAGGCTCTTACCGAAAGCAGGTTGCGCAAGGTGTTGGCCTTGGGTATGCAGGTGAGGCCAAACCGGGAACGTATTTGCAGGAACAGCCGGTCGAACCATTTGTTTTTCAGCGGTCGGTATATCTGTCCCAGCCGGGCGTTGGGGGTGTCGACCCACAGCGAAATGGAGGAGATGTATTCCCAGTTGCCGTAGTGCCCCAGCATCATGATGACCGAGCGTCCGCTGTTAAGAGCCGATTCCAGCAACTCTGCATCGACAAACTGCATGCGGCGGCGCATCTGCTTGTCGGAGATGTGCAGCAGTTTGATGGTTTCGAAAAAGTAGTCGCAGAAGTGCCGGTAAAAGCGGCGCTCGATGCGACGGCGGTAATGCTCGCTCTCGTGGGGAAAGGAGTTTTGCAGGTTTTTCCGCACCATGTGCCGGCGGTAACGCACGACATGATATACCAGCAGGTAGAGCAGGTCGGAGAGGATAAAGAGAACCCGCAGTGGTAGATGCGCCACGGCGTGAATCATGAGTCCGAGGGGCGCTAGAAGTATGTTTTGCAGGGTCTCTGGTTTCATGGCTTACAGGAGTTGGGCGTGAAGGGCGGGAATGTCGGTTTTTTCGATGAAATCGCCCAATTCGACGTTACGCACGGTGTTGATAAGGCTCTTTTCGTAGGGAAGCTCTATGCGCACGTAGTTGTCGGTAAAGCCGTGCAGGGGAGCGTTCTTGGCCGGGTGTTCAAAGAGTACGGGGCGCACTTTGCCTCTTTGCGAGGCGTAGAAGTCATGCAGTTTCCGTTCCGATATTTCGAGCATGTGGCGGCAGCGTTCGTGGCGTATCTCCTGAGGAACTATGGGCTCTATTTTCAAGGCCTGGGTGCCCGGCCGTTCGGAGTAGGTGAAGACGTGCAGCTGGGAGATGTCGAGGCTGTCGACAAAACGGGCCGACGCTTCAAAACGTTCGTCGGTCTCGCCGCGCATGCCCACGATGAGGTCTACGCCGATGAAGGCGTCGGGCATCACCCGCTTGATATGCTCGATGCGCTGGGCAAAGAGGGCGGTGTCGTAGCGGCGGCGCATGAGGTGCAGCACTTCATCGCTGCCCGATTGCAGGGGTATGTGGAAGTGGGGAGCGAAATGTTTTGATGCGGCGACGAAGTCGATGATTTCGTCGGTCAGCAGGTTGGGCTCTATCGAGGAGATGCGGTAGCGGTCTATGCCCTCGACTTTTTCGAGTTCCTTCACGAGCTCAAAAAAGGTCTCCCCCGTCGTCTTGCCGAAGTCGCCGATGTTCACGCCCGTCAGGACAATCTCGTGCCCTCCCTCGCGTGCTACGCCGCGGGCCTGCTCCACGAGGTCGGCGATGCGGCCGTTGCGACTGCGCCCACGGGCAAACGGTATCGTGCAGTAGGAGCAGAAATAGTCGCAGCCGTCTTGCACTTTGATGAAATAGCGGGTGCGGTCGCCCCGGGAGCACGACGGGGCGAAGGTATTGATTTCGGGACTGGGGGTGGTGAATATCCCGTGGGCTTCGTCGGAGGTTTGCAGCCGCTCGATGTAGCGGGCTATCTCGCCCTTCTCGCCGGCACCCAGTACCATGTCGACGCCGGGAATGCGGGCTATCTCCTGGGGTTGCAGCTGGGCATAGCAGCCGGTAACGATGATGCGGGCCCCGGGGTGTTGCCGGGCGATGCGGCGAATGGCCTGCCGGCATTTCTTGTCGGCCAGCTCGGTAACCGAGCAGGTGTTGATGATGCACAGATCGGCTCTCTCGCCGTTACGGGCACGGCGTATGCCTTTCTCTTCGAGGGTGCGTCCTATGGTCGAGGTCTCGGCAAAGTTGAGTTTGCATCCCAGCGTGTAATAGGCGGCTGTTTGCGGCCCGAACGTCTGACTGTCTATCATCGTTGTGTGGATTGAATAAGATTTCCCGATACAAAAATAACAATTTCGGAGGGAAGTGCCGGCCCTTCGGGGCGACTTTCTTATTATTTAACCCTGTGACTTGCCGGAAAAGATGCGCCGGCCCGGTATTTCCGGGACGGCGTTTGACTGGAAAAGTGCGGTTATCGGGGCTCTCCGGCGATGGTGCGTATGGTACCGTCGGGGTTGTATTGCAACTCGCACACCTTCATGCTGCGCAGGTGTGAGTGCCCGCCCGAGGGGGTGCTGTCGTGGAAGAACAGATACCATTTACCCTTGTACTGGCATATTGAGTGGTGGGTGGTCCAGCCCACGACCGGGGTGAGAATCACCCCTTGGTAGGTAAACGGCCCGTAGGGATTGTCGCCGATGGCGTAGCAGAGCATGTGGGTCGTTCCGGTGGAGTAGGAGAAATAGTATTTGCCGTTGTACTTGTGTACCCAAGCAGCCTCGAAGAAGCGGTGCGGGTCGCCGTTTTTCAGCGGATTGCCTTCGGCATCGAGAATGACGACGGGGCGGGGTTCTTCGGCAAATTCGAGCATGTCGTCGCTGAGACGGGCTACGCGGGCAGGTAGGGCCTCTTCATTGTCGCCGGGTATGGTGCCACACTCGATGGCCTTGTTGTTGCGGAAGCGTTGCAGCTGGCCGCCTTGCAGTCCGCCAAAATAGATGTAGTAGGAGCCGTTGTCTTCAAGCACGGCCGGGTCGATGCTGTAACTGCCGCGCATGGGGTGGGGCTGCGGCTTGAAGGGGCCGTAGGGTTTGTCGGCGACGGCTACTCCGATACGGAAGATGTCGTTCTTGTCTTTGGCAGGAAAGTACATATAGTATTTGCCCTCTTTCTCGGCTACATCGCACGCCCAGAGTTGGCGGCCGGCCCAGGGAATCTCTTCGAGGCTCAGTACCACGCCGTGGTCGGTAACCTTTCCTTTCTCAGGGTCTTTGGTCGAGAATACATGGTAGTCGCGCATGTTGAAGTGGTTGCCGTCGGTAGGGTCGGTAACACCCGACTCCCAGTCGTGCGAAGGGTAGATGTAGAGTTTGCCTTCGAAGACGTGGGCCGACGGGTCGGCCATGTAATCGTCGGGGAAGAGGTAACGGGCCGGGGTGTTGAGCGGGGTGTCGTCGCTTTTTTCTTGTGCCGTGGCATACGACAGGGTGGCGGCAGCCGCCAGCATGACGGCCAGTGTGCGTGCGTGTTTCATGACATGATTTTTTTGTTTCCACAAAAATAGTGTATCCTCGCAGCCTGACCAAATTTTGGCTGTTTTTCGTCATAATATGGGTATAGCGGCAGACCGAATTATATGGGGTGGAATCTTGGTAAATATCGAACTCTCTATTTTCTCGCAGGTAGGGGGTGACGGGGACCGCTCTTTTTTTTGTATCTTTGGAGTCTTGTTTGAATGATTGATAGATAGACTGTTTTTTGCGTTTTGATTATGTGGCGTATTGATTTTCGGCAGAAGTTGATGTCGTGTGTGAAGGCCCTGTTGGCACAGTGGCGTATTGTCTTGGGTGTGGTGGTGCTTTCTTTTCTGGGAACTGTCGTCTGTGTGGCGATAGGTCGCTCCGAGCCTGCCGACCTCGACGAGCGCGCCGAGGAGGCACTGGCTTATTGCAAGAAACATGGTTACAGCCGCGACTATTGCGTGCTGGTCGATTATGGACGCCATTCGGGCAAACCCCGATTTTTCCTTTGGGATTTCAATAAGGGAGAGGTGGCTGCCAAGAGCCTCTGTGCCCATGGATACGGAAAAGGCAGTACGGCCGGCAATCCGGTGTTCAGCAACGAGTATGGCAGTTTTTGCTCTTCGCTGGGCCATTACCGGATAGGCCGGGAGAAAACCATGTCGAAACCCCGGGGACGGAAAGCCCTTCTTCTCTATGGAAAAGACAAGAGCAACAGCAATGCCTTGCGTCGCGGCATACTGATACACCCGGTGCATCTGCCCACCTTCCCGATTTTCCCTTTCATGATACCGGTAAAGGTGCACGACCTGGGGTTGTATACGATACGGCCTTACAGCGAAGGGTGCGTTACGATACCTTTTGATACCTATAAGACGGTGGCAAAGGTCATAAAGGCGCAGCGCAAGCCGGTGATGATGTGGGTTTATGAGTGAGGCCGGGGTGTGGCGAGCTGCCGAGTTTCCGTTCCGGCGGAGGTGCCACTGGTGCGGAGGTCAGGCTGAATGGCGGGAAGTCTTCGCTCCCGTTGCTCCGTCTGTCTTGCCGGAGAGGTCGAAGCGGTTGATTTTCTTACCCTTCTTTATTGATACGATGCTGAATTAATATTTATTTTCTATCTTTGCAGGAAATATAAACGGCTTCCTATGATAGACGAGAATTTCATTAAAATCTACGAGAAGAGTTTTAAAGAAAACTGGGCGTTGCCCGCATTGACCGATTACAATACCAGAGAGACATTTACCTATGGCGATATGGCGCGCCAGATAGCCCGCATACATCTGCTGTTCCGCCATTGCCAGATACGCCGCGGCGACAAGATAGCCCTCATCGGCCGTAATACCCCGCGCTGGGTGATGGCCTTTTTTGCCTCGGTTACCTATGGCGCAATCATTGTGCCCATCTTGCAGGACTTCAATCCCAACGACGTGCATCACATTATCAACCACTCCGATGCGGTGTTGCTTTTTTCGGGAAGTCTTGCCTGGGAGCATATCGAGATGGAGAAAATCAATCAGGTGAGAGGCGCCATCTCGCTCGAAGATTACAGTTGTCTCGACCAGCGCGACGGTGAGGACATCATGCAGTATCTTACCGATATGGAGCAACACTTTGAAAAGGCCTATCCTCATGGGTTTAGCGAGAAAGACATCAAGTATGCCGAGCTCGACAACGACAAGGTGTGCCTCATCAATTATACCTCGGGTACGACGGGATTCAGCAAAGGAGTGATGCTTACCGGAAACAATCTGGCCGGAAATACCTGTTTCGGTATTCAGTCGAAACTTCATTACAAGGGCAGCAAGTGCCTGTCGTTCCTCCCGCTGGCGCATGCCTACGGTTGCGCGTTCGATCTGCTCACTCCTCTGGCCGTAGGTACGCACGTTACGCTGTTGGGAAAAATACCCTCGCCGAAGATTCTGCTCAAAGCCCTCGAAGAGGTCAAGCCCAACCTCATCATCTGCGTGCCGCTGATTCTCGAAAAGGTTTACCGCAAACAGATATTGCCCCTGCTCAACAAGCGTCCGATGCGCTGGGCCCTCTCGCTTCCGGTCATCGACAACCGCATTTACGTCCAGGTGTGCAAGAAACTCATCGATGCCTTTGGCGGCCGCTTCGAACAGGTTATCGTGGGCGGTGCCCCGCTCAATGCCGAGGTCGAGGCTTTCCTGCATAAAATCAAGTTTCCCTTCACGGTGGGCTATGGCATGACCGAGTGTGCCCCGCTCATCAGTTACACCCATTGGAAAGAGTTTGTGCCCCGTTCGTCGGGACGTATCCTGCCCGGTATTATGGAGGTGAAAATCGACTCGTCCGACCCGCAGCTCATTCCCGGCGAAATATGTGTGCGTGGCGAGAATGTCATGAAGGGATACTACAAAAATCCCGAAGCTACCGAAAAGGTGCTTGTCGACGGCTGGCTGCGCACCGGCGACATGGGTACGGTGAGTGAAGACGGAACTATTTTTATCAAGGGACGTTATAAAACCATGATACTCGGTGCCAACGGTCAGAACATCTATCCCGAGGAAATCGAGTCGAAACTCAATAATATGCCCTTTGTCATGGAGAGTCTCGTCATCGAGAAAGATGGAAAACTCGTGGCACTGGTCTATCCCGATTTCGAAGCGATAGACACCTACGGACTCACCAACGACGACCTGCCTGTCGCCATGGAAGAGGTGCGTCGCAACTTGAACAAGGAGGTGGCTCCGTATGAAAATATTGCCCATATATACATTTACCAGTCGGAGTTTGAAAAGACCCCGAAACGCAGTATCAAACGATATCTCTATACCAATTTTACTCCACTTCCCGATAAAAACGAATAATAACCTATTCGGTAAAAAAGATACTTAAAAGATTACGACTATGAACAAAAAAGCATTTCTGTTGATTCTTGACGGCTGGGGCATAGGCGACCGAGCCAAAGATGATGTGATTTATAACACCCCCACTCCCCATTGGGACAAGTTGCTGGCTACCTATCCGCATTCGCAGTTGCAGGCTTCGGGTGAGAATGTAGGTCTGCCTCACGGCCAGATGGGTAACTCCGAGGTAGGCCACCTCAACATCGGTGCCGGCCGTATCGTATACCAGGACCTCGTGAAGATAAACCGCGCTTGTGCCGACAAGTCGATATTTTCCAACCCCGAAATCGTGAAGGCCTTTACCTATGCCCGTGATAACGGAAAACAGGTGCATCTGATGGGTCTTGTCTCCGATGGTGGCGTTCACAGCTCGCTCGATCACCTTTTTGTCTTGTGCGATATTGCTGCCGAGTACGGCATCGACAAGACCTTCGTGCACTGCTTCATGGACGGCCGTGATACCGACCCCCACAGCGGCAAGGGCTTTATTCAGGCTCTTGAAGGGCGCCTCGCCTCGTTGGGCAAAGGAGCCATCGCCTCGATTGTGGGTCGTTACTATGCCATGGACCGCGACAAACGTTGGGAGCGTGTGAAAGAGGCTTATGACCTGCTCGTGTCGGGCAAAGGCACTCCCGCCACCGACATGGTGGCTGCCATGCAGGCTTCCTATGACGAAGGGGTGACCGATGAGTTTGTAAAACCCATCGTCCACGTCGATGCGGCCGGCAAGCCGCTCTCGGTCATCGAAGCCGGCGATGTGGTCATCTTCTTCAACTACCGCAACGACCGCGCCAAGGAACTCACCATCGTGCTCACCCAGCAGGATATGCCCGAGGCCGGCATGCACACCTTGCCGCTTTACTATTGCTGCATGACCCCCTACGATGCCAAGTTCACCGGGCTGCATATCCTCTTTGACAAGGAGAATGTAGAGAACACGTTGGGCGAGATTGTTTCCAAGGCAGGTTTGAAGCAGCTGCGTATTGCCGAAACCGAAAAATATGCGCACGTAACATTCTTCTTCTCGGGCGGCAGGGAGAAAGAGTTTGAAGGCGAAGACCGCATACTCATTCCCTCACCCAAAGTGGCTACCTATGACCTGAAACCCGAAATGAGCGTTTATGAGGTGACAGATGCCCTTAATGCAGCCTTGGCGTCGGGCAAGTACGACCTGGTGGTGTGCAACTTTGCCAACGGCGACATGGTGGGACATACCGGCGTGTATAGTGCCATCGAAAAAGCAGTGAAGGCTGTCGACGAGTGTGTCGGCTCGGTTATCGATACCGCCGTTGCCAATGGATATGAGGCCATCATCATCGCCGACCACGGTAACGCCGACCATGCGCTCAATGCCGACGGTACCCCCAATACGGCCCACTCGCTCAATCCCGTTCCCTTCGTGTATGTAACCGCCAACAAGCAAGCTCACGTCGAGAACGGTATTTTGGCCGATGTGGCTCCTTCGATATGCCACATCATGGGTATTGAGTTGCCGGCTCAAATGACGGGAAAATGTCTCATCAAGGATTAACCGACGAAGAAACCTGTATGTTGCAGATAGGCGATGTGCTTGTCAGTCTCGATGTGGTCGAGCGGGAATTTGTGTGTAACCTCTCCGCGTGCCGTGGGGCCTGTTGCATCGAAGGCGATGCCGGGGCTCCGATTACCGAAGAGGAACACGCTCTGCTCAAAGCTCTGCTTCCCGAGGTGTGGAACGACCTCACACCAGCGGCTCGCGAAGTGATTCGTGCGCAGGGAGTGGCCTATGTCGACGAGGAGGGCGACCTGGTAACCTCGATTGTCAACGGGAAAGACTGTGTGTTTACCTGTTATGGCGAAGACGGCATGTGCATGTGTGCCATCGAGAAGGCCTTCCGCGAGGGGCGCATATCGTTCTATAAACCGCTCTCGTGTCACCTCTATCCGGTAAGGATAAGCCGTTATCCCTCTTTTACGGCGGTCAATTACCACCGTTGGAAGATATGCAAGGCTGCCGAGGTGCTGGGCCGGAAAGAGGGGGTGAAGGTATACCGTTTCCTGCGCGAGCCGCTGATTCGCTGTTTCGGGCAGGAGTGGTACGACGAGCTTGATGGTGCGGCTGAGGCCTATTTGCAGCAAAAGGAGCGGGGCGAGTTATAAATACGGCCTGTTTCTTGTTATACAAAGAAGGGGACGACAGCATTCTGTCGTCCCCTTCCTGTTTTTGCCGCTGTTGCCTCAGTATTGTTCCGAGGCGTTGGGGAAGTCTTTTGACTTGACGTCAGAGATGTATTGCGAAACGGCGTCGGTGATAATGCTGTGCAGGTCGGCATACCGGCGCAGGAACCGCGGAGAGAAATCCTTGTTGATGCCCAGCATGTCGTGCATGACCAGTACCTGCCCGTCGACACCGCCGCCGGCTCCGATACCGATGACGGGTATGCTTATCTCATTGGCCACGCGTTCGGCCAGTTTGGCGGGAATTTTTTCCAGCACGAGAGCAAAGCAGCCGAGCTCTTCGAGCAGATGGGCATCTTTGATGAGCTGCTGGGCCTCGGCCTCTTCTTTGGCGCGCACGGCATAGGTACCGAATTTGTTGATGGATTGCGGGGTGAGTCCGAGATGTCCCATGATGGGTATGCCGGCACTGAGAATGCGCACGATAGATTCTTTAATCTCTTCGCCGCCTTCCAGCTTTACGGCGTCGGCGCCGGTCTCCTTCATGATGCGGATGGCCGATGCCAGAGCCTCCTTGGAGTTGCCCTGATAGGAGCCGAAGGGCATGTCGACAACGACCAGGGCCCGCTTTACGGCGCGCACGACGGCCTGTCCATGGTAAATCATCTGGTCGAGTGTCATGGGCAGGGTGGTGATGTTTCCGACCATGACGTTCGAGGCCGAGTCGCCTACCAGAATGACATCCATGCCCGAGCGGTCGATGAGCGTGGCCATGGAGTAGTCATATGCGGTGAGCATGGCTATTTTTTCGCCGCGCTGTTTCATTTCGATGAGGCGGCGTGTGGTTACTTTCCGGGTATCTTCGGTATAGGTTGACATGGTAAGTGATTGAGTTTGTATTTTGCCGCAAAGGTATGACTTTTTATAATACAAACCTTTTTTATCACTTTTTATTTGCCGTGGGGCAGTGTTCTATTCATAGGAGTAGTACTCGATGGTGCGTTGCGTGGTGGTGCATTGGTCCCCCGAGATTTGGGTGCGTGTGGTCCAGTTGTCGTGTTCGTCGTAGGTATATTCATAAGTTGTGTCTTCTTTCACACCGCCACTTACGAAGGTGATTTTAGCCACGTCGTTATGTTCGTTGTAGTAATAGATTTTTTCCCGACGCGTGCGCCCGTTAATGTCGATTTCGAGCTTGACGTTTCCGTCGGGGGTGTAGTATGTTGTGGTTGTATTCTGGGGCTTATCAGTCTCGTAGCTTTTCGACGAGATGAGGTTCCCGCTTTCGTTGTAGGTGTAGTCGGTTTTGCGTTCTTCCTTTGAGCTTTGGGAAAAGTCGGTGCGTGTGGCCAGTCGTTCGTCTCCGTAGGTAAGCGTGCTGACAACCTGTTCTTTGCCGGAATTGTCGGATTCGGTGATGCGGACAATCTCTCGCTGCAAGTTGTAATAAAAGTTTTTCTGTTTCCCTTGGGAAGTGATGGAGTTGAGAGTGAAGTCGGGGTGGTACAGATAACTTGTCTCTATACTTTTCCCCCCGTTTTGTTTCTCAACATAAATCAGTTGGCCCAGCTGGTTGTAGCGATAGGTGGTCGTCGTCTGCGTTTCTTTTTTGTTGTGAGTTGTCGATGTTGTCTCTTGTACGCTTTTGACGTATCCTCTGAGGTTTTGGCTCGACCAGTGCCAGTTGCCTTTTTGCAGATTTCCCAGCCAGTCTTTGAGGGGGGTGAGGTAGGTGGAGTTGGGATAGTTGCGGACAAACTGGTCGTAGGCATATTGTGAGGGCTGCTGGGTGATGGCCATGTAGTCAAACGATTCGATGGCCGATTGCACCTCTTCTTTCATAGGAAGGTCGGGATATTTGTCCAGTAGATTCAGGTAAGCCTCTTTGGTGTGTGTGTCGCGGGCCTGGGCATAGGCAAGCCGGTATATGCGTTCGCGGGCCTCTTCTACAAGTGGCGACTGGGGATAAAGGTCTATAAATTGCTGGTAGTCTTCGATGGCATTGTCGAGTTGTGCAAAGGTGGCTTTGTCGGCCAGTCGGGTTATCTCTATCACATGGGGCGATGTGGCGTAGTGAAAGAGAAAATAGTTATAAGCTTCGATGGTACCTTTTTCGAGTGCTTGGCGGTAGGCGCATTCTTCTTGTCGGGTGTATGCCTCCTTGGCCCATTGACTGTCGGGGCAAAGTGAGATGAAGTGGGCGTAGCTCTCTTCGGTATTCGCTTGGCAGGCCTCGCGATAGAGGTTGCGCTCGATTTGTACGCGTATGCTGTCGAGTGAGTTGTCTTTTTTGTCGAGAAATCGGATAAGGTCTCGTTCTTTGCTTTGAGGTAGCAGCAGTCGGTTGAATATGTCTAGTGATTTTTCTGGGTCGAAGGCAGAGTATTCGGGTGTGTTGAACAAGAGGCAGTCGCACAAGTCGATGAGCAGCAGATCGCTTTTCTTGCTGTTGTCATAGACTTTGTTGCGGCGTTCCACGGCTTTGTCGATTTTTTTGTCGACAATGAGATCATAGATTTGTCCCGGATTTTGAGCCTGCAATGCGTTGCCGGCAGTTAGGAACAGCAAGAGGACAGTGAACACCCATTGAAGAGATAAATGTGAGGGCCGAACGCTGAAAATTGGCAACATTTGTAGTAGAAAAACAAAAATGTGTTGTGAGAAGATTTTTATCTACAAAGATACGAATACTTTGTGATAGAACATGCCTGTAAAACCATTTTAGGGAAATTCAAGGTTTGTAAAGAATCCAGAGTCATTCTATGTAAAATGACTTTTTTTGTATTATTCTATATAAAGTATGTTAATATATCCAATCAATACTAAAAATATGCATTATAAGTTGGAAATATTTTTATATTTGCAACGATGCAGTTTGTTAAAAAATGTATTGAGCTTGAAATCACGATTGCTTCAGTTACTTGTCATGCTTCTGTCTGTATCCGCATTTGTGCGGGCACAAGACACGTGTCGGGTTGTCGGAACACTTTCAGCCCTTGATTCAACCATATATGCAGCCCCGGTGCAAAAAATTCTTTTTTATGCCGATTATAAAAAGAACAGAGAGTCGATACGGTCATTGTCTCAACTTATAAATACCTTCCGCACGGCAATAGAGGCAGGCGATGTGAAGGTGCGCGTACTCGGTTTCCACTCCTCTTGCGATACCATCACCAAGAAACTCTCCGAGGTTAAGAATTGGAGCAATCAGATAAAATCTTATTATATCGTAACGGACGGATTGAAAGAAGAACATTTCAAGACGACCAATACGGTGCGTCCTTGGCGCAACTCAGACAATCTGGTGGCGATTACCTACCTATACAAAACGTCCGGTAATCCCGACTGTCCGCTCAGTATGGAGGCTATACGGGCTACGACGGCTGCTATCGCTCCACTGTATAGCCAGGAAAAAGTATCCCTGACATTGCACGATGCGGTTGAGCCTTCTCTATCCGGCCGATTGCAGACACTTGCTCCATTACCCGTTTTTGCCGATATAAAATCATCTGAATGTCATGAAGGAACATACCTCCCCTTTTTTGCCATAAAAACGAATGTTGCCTATTGGGCGGTTGCCGTGGCCAATCTCGGTGTAGAATTGGCTTTAGGAGAGCGTTACTCTCTTGATGTGCCGTTTGTGTACAGCCCTTATACCGTGGCTTCGGATTTCAGGTTGCGTTTTCTTGCTGTTCAGCCCGAGTTCCGTTATTGGTTTAAAACACCGTTCAAAGGACATTTTCTGGGTGCACATCTTCATGCCGGTGTATTTAATATTTCTGTCGATAAGAAAACCCGTTACCAGTCGCCCAAGGGCTTTTATGGTGCGGGTCTCAGTTATGGCTATTCGCTGGCTTTGCCCCGTCACTGGGCGCTGGAATTTACCATCGGTGCCGGATATGTATATACTCGTTACGATGCCTATTACAACATACCCAACGGAGCTCGGTATAAGAAAGATGTACCCTATCATTATTGGGGAATAACCCGTGCCGGTATCGGGCTGGTTTATACGTTGGGCCAACAGAAGTGATGCGATATGAAAAGAGTGCTCGGATATATGGCCTTTTGTCTCTTGACGCTGACGAGTTGTATATGCTCTGTCTTGGAGACTCCGGAGAACGGCGGGATAGACCCGACGCTCATACGGGTGTCGTTAACACTGCGGGCCGATACGACCATAGAACCTTACAGAGCGGTGAAATCGTTGTCGGATGCTCCGTCGGGAGACAGTCTTGATATGCGTTGCATTGTGGAGGTGTTTAAAGACAATATAGGAGGTGAATTGGTCGAACGCCGGGTTGTTGGTTGCGACCCGTCGCCCGACGGTAATCCTGTCGTAACGATGCCATTGGAACTCCATGCCGGTCGATATTATGTCGTGTCTTGGCTGGATTATGTTGACGACGGTTCTGTGGCCGACAAGTATTACAAAGCGGCCAGTCTGTCGGCGATTCACATTCCCGATACTTCGAAGTATGTGGGCGACGAAGAACGCAAAGAGGCCTATACCGGCAGGGAAGAACTCGACCTGACCCGCTATTACAATATTTGGCAGGCCGATATGGCTTGTGAGATGAGACTTGAAACACCGGCGGCTCGCATCGAATTTATTGCCACCGATTATGACAAGTTGATTGAAAAAACGGCTTCTTCGTCTGAAATGAGACATTTCTCCAGAGCAGGAGTACCCTATACGGGCGAAGTTGACTTGTCCCAAATACAAGTATCTGTGCTCTATGCCGGATATTTTCCGTCGGGTTATAATGCCTATGCCGGGAAGCCAAATGACGCGGCGCTGGGAGTCTCGTTCGATTGCACGGCCAGGCCGTTGAGCGATACCGAGATGCGCCTGGCGGGCGACCATGTTTTTGTCAATGGTACCGAGTCGGCGGTAACGGTCAATCTTCAGGTTAAAGACCGGAACGGTATCTTGCTTAACGAAGTTGAAGGGGTCAGAGTACCCGTAGTTCGTGGAAAGTTGACGACAATACGCGGAGATTTCCTTACCCGTTCGTTCTCGTCGGGTATCGGCATTGATCCGGGCTTCGATGGCGAAATTAATGTGGTCATTCCCGACTGAGGCAGACAGGATTTTTCCCGTTCTTGTTTTTTGTAGGCCGCAAAAAGCTCTGGGAGTCGAGGTGGAACTGATTCATTACTTTTGATACGAATATCATCACTATCCTTAATTCCGCAACACTATTATAAATATAACTTTTTAAGTACCTGAGCAACAAA
>OBAF01000338.1_pt1 | contig 46168 bp, 63 predicted proteins | sample 1517851 | NCBI WGS metagenome assembly OBAF01 (sample SAMN04571706, study PRJEB22368) | human gut metagenome | biome: human gut; material: stool | host: Homo sapiens | place: Luxembourg | collected 2012-10-19 | reverse complement strand
TCAGTATCAGTAAACAGGGGCATATTCAATCACCGTCCTTTCTCTGGGGGGGGGCTGAAATCCAATGGGCCGCTGTCTGGTTTTCTCCAAGGTCAGCGTTTGGTTTGAAAGTTCCACTTCAATCTTCAAAGACTGATAGGGAAGCCGCTCCGCCCACTGTTCAATTTTCTTCAAAATGTGCTGTTGTTCAAACATGGGCGGTTCCTTTCTATTGGTCAATGAACACCAAACCCCGGAAACATACGGTTTCCGGGGCTGTCTGTTACTATCTTGTTATTAGTCGAAGCTGAAGGCGGGGCCAACCAGCATATCTTCCAGCGCATAACGCATGGCATCCATCAGGTGGTTGAAATCATCAATGGGGGTGTTAATCTTGGCCCCGAACTTATCTTCAGCCCAAGTGTAATTTGAAATTTCAGTGATGAAGTTCACACACCGGGGATGAATGATGATGGTGTAATCCTGAATATACTGAATGCCATTGTTTACACTGTCCTTGCCCTTTCGGGCGGCTCTGATACGCTGAAGGCCAGCTTCCCGCAATTCGTCAATGCTCTTGGGTTCGGCACAATCGGCCTTGATACGCTCTTTGGCATAGCCCATCACCGTGACTTGTTCGCAAATGGCCCGGTTGGTCAGGGCTTTTTTATACAGTTCATCGAAAACCCAAATGGTTTTTTCTGCTGTACTTACCAGCCCACAGAAAAGCGCCGTGGGGTCATTGGTATAACCAAAGTCAAGGCCGAAGGCGGATTTCACACCATCTTTGGCGCTGATTTCAGCCGGGTTGAACAGTTCTTCCCGCCAGTTCTCATAAATCAGGCCATCCACAATACCCCAACCGCCCAAACCAGCCACTTTATAACGCCGGGGGTTGGTTTCCTTCATGGTCTGGAAAACCTTCAGATCAGCTTCATCCAGCCATTCATTACACAGGTAATTGGTAGTGGTGGCGTAAATCTGCCCATCCGGGGAAGTCCAACTGTCATGGAATTGATATGTGGGGTTCCCTTGGGCATCCTTGCCGGTGATTTCTCCAAAGAACCGCTTCCTGATCCAGTGCTTTTCATTCCACGGGTTGAAGGTCAGGGTGATCTGCTTGAACAGGCCGGTTTCTTCCGGGATAGCGCCACGGATACTTTCATCAAGCATATTGAAATCATCTTCATTGGTGATTTCATAGGCTTCTTCAATCCAGCACCAGCACAAATAGCCAATTTCAACCGTGATAGAAGTTACCTTCAGGGGATCATCAAGGCCCCGGAAGTAAATCTTCTGACCGGTGGGGGTATAGGTCATTTCAAGGGGGCTTTCCTTCACTTCCCAATAAGCCTGAACACCAAGCCGGTTGATTGCCCACTTCAATTCCGTGAAACAGCTATCCTTCAAAGTTCTGAACACCTTGCGAACCACAAGGGTATTGGCTTCCGGGTATTGCATCATCCGTTTGATGATGTTCAGGGCCGTGGTTTTGGATTTCTTGCTTGCACGGCTCCCCTTGCAAACCCGGTAGCGGCCTTTGAAGTTCCAGAAGGTGGCGTAACCTTTGCCCACCACTTCAGGAAGGCGGATCACCTTGGCTTTGGGGTTAATCTTCAAGTTGATCATCCCCCATGATAACCACGGGAACAGCGCCGCCAAGATCCATTTTGTCACTGAACAGGGCATAACGCTTGCCGATCAATTCAGCGGCCTTCAAGCGTTCCTTGGCGGAAACATCAATATCTTCCACCACCTGAACACCATCACCGGCCAGCTTCAACACCTGTTCGGTGTGCTGGCCCCGCATTACAGCGGTCAGGTATTCAAGGACTTCTTGGGCATCAGCAATCTTGGCGGAATGCAGTTTGTCAAGTTCAGCTTCAATGTACTGTTTTAGGTCAGGTTTTGCAAGGTTTTCCGAACCCGTCTGCTTGGCGGTCTTGGGCGAATACCCCGCCTTAATTGCCGCATCGGTGGCATTGCCGCTGATTAGGTATTCATCACAAAACTTCTTCTGTCTTGCCGTCAAGGTATTCACCCCCTTTGAAATCAAAAGAAAAGCGCCGAAGGTTCCCCCTCGGACGCTTTTTCACTTTATATGATAGCCGAAAAAACACTAAACTTTCAACAGGTGAAACTAAACTTTACTCGGTTCTTTCAAGAAATCGGCATTTTCCTTGGCAAAAGCAAGTAAAGCCTTCCCGTGGATCTCAAAAAGCCATTGGGTGGTGTACTCAAATTCAGCGGCTAAATCTTCCCACTTTTTCAGTTGGATATACCGGCCTACAAGAACATTTTGCTGGTCAAGGTCAGGAACTTTGCTGATCATGCTGAAGGCTTCCTTCTTCATGGTCACAAGTTCATCAATCCGGGTGTTAATATCATCTTCAAGGGACATGATTTTTACAATCGTTTCCCCTAAAGTGTCTTTTGGCCCGGAAGTCTGAACTTTGTCCGGCTTCAGTTCATAGCTTTGACTGGTCAACCCGGATCGAAGGGTATTCACTGTATCTGTCAACCGCTGGATCAGGCGGTCAGTTTTTCGGATTTGGGCAAAATATTCCTTGGCCCGTTGGGAAAGTTCCTTATCAGTCACTATGTATCACACATCCTTTCACATATCTGTTCTGTGAAAACTCCTGAAATATCAAGGCTTTTCAATATGTAGAACAGATGGAACACATCTTTTGTCTATTCTCTTTTAATATTACTTTCTTATATATTTTTTATATTTTAAGTTTAAGTAATATAATATCTGTTCCATCTGTTCTACTTTACCTAAACGCCAGCATTTACAATAGTTTTCACCAGAACAGATCAAGCCCATGTATCTGTTCCCATCTGTTCCAACCACCGCCCCTGAAGTGTTTGGTAGGGGCGATTTCTTGAAAGTTAATTTTCAAAAGTGGGTAATCCTATGTATCAGCGCCTTCAATCGGTCTTTGAACACCAACCACTTCAGCTTCCACCAAAACCACCTTGAACAGTCCATTGTCAATTTGAAAGAAACATCTCCAAAAGTCCTGGGGAAACTTGACTGCTCCACCTGCCTTGACGGTATTTTAATTTCAGAAATAGGCTCCCCGTTCATATATAGGGTTCCAGTTCTGGTGTCATTTTCAGGCCCCATGCTCCAACACCTCAATTTCCACATCATTAGGATAATCTTTCAGTTTTCGGTTCAGTTCATCCAAGGCATCTTCTAATTCAAGTTGTTCATTGTAGCGATAATCCGCCACATCTTGGGCCATTTCACCCCAATCATCAGGCACATCAACTGTTCCGATGATCTTAACTGTCATTTTCACCGGTATTCCCTCCCGCTCTTTCGGTCTTTCAGTTCAATCCTGTTCAGAAGTTCAAACCCGGCCAAACGGATAATATACTTCAGAACAAAGATCAGATTGTTCAACCGCTTTTGCTGTTCTTCATCCTCCCGGATCACAGGCTTCAAACCCTCGTATGCGGTGGGGTCTGCATAGCCTTCTTTATTCTGCCAAGGTTTAGTTCCCACGCTCTTTCAACCTCCCATCTGAAACAATGGCGATCCCGGTTTCTTCCTTCAGGGTTAGGTGAATATCTTCAAGGGACACATAACCTTTTTCAAAACTGTCATACAGTTCAAGAACCGCATCGGTGAACCGTTCACAGCGAACCGGCCCAAAACCGAATTTGTCATGAAGCACCATAACCGGCAACCCCAACATCAGAAGAAAAGCCTTGTCCGCCGCTTCCTTGGAAGCGGCCTGTTTGATTTTATGAATATCAGCGGCTTTGATATTTACCACAGGTTCCTTCTTCACCGGAATCCCTGTTTTCTTGGCTCTCCGTCGTTCAGCCCTGTTCATGCGGTTCCTCCATTCTGGTTGGTATGTCCTGAAGTTCAGGGTGTTTGATTTCCATATACAGGGCGAATAAGCAATTCCAGCAAGCCGCCCGAAGGTGGGGTTCATCCTTCATGCCCATCATGTACTTGGCAAGGTGGCGGAAGGCCGAATCAATCAAGCTGTGAATGGGAATGCCCTTTTCACAGTTGCGTTCCCCGTACTTCAGCGCCCCTTCTTCACAATGTTTAGATACTTCCACAAGGGCTTCCCACGGCAATAAATCCATGCGGCCCTTGCCGGTGTGCATATCTCGAACCGCCCCGGTATCAAACCGGGTGCGTTCTCCACTATCTTTAATCATGCCATTCACTCAACCTTTCCAATTCCTCAAGTACCGTCCACACCATTTCCCTTGCTTCATGGGTGGCTGTACTCTTTGCAATCGCTTCTTTCAGCCTGTTTTCCAAATACCCCCGATCCAGCGGGTGGCAAACAGACAGAGAATTAGAAAATCCAGTTATTTCACCATGTAGGAAAGAACAACGCTTTTCCAACCGATGAAGAACTTCCCGAATAACCGCTTTTTGATATTTGGCGATTTCCTGAACCTCTTTCTTCAGTTCAGGGTTTTCACCATATTCAATGGCTGAATTTACATCAAGCCCCTGTTCAGAACAGAAGGCTTCAGCATTGAATAGGCTTCCAAATACCCGCCGCCCAACTTTGGCATAGGGGATAGCTTTATTTTTGAATTTTGAATACTGATGGTTCATATTCCACCGCCCTTTCAGTTAAACCATTTAATCACCGGATCACCGGTGAATCCTTTTTCCCATACATACCACGCATAAGCAATGGCGTTTTCGGGCTTAACGCTCATATCTCCGTTCTTATAGCAGGCCAAACGGGAACGGGATATGTAGACTATACGGGGGGGGGTATATTTGAAGAAGGCTCCCCGCTTCTGTCCTTCCAAAAACTGAACCTTCAGGAACATTGCCACTTTCCCACCGGGCCGCACACTTTCAAGCGCCCGTTGAACAAATTCAAGCCCAACAGAATACGGCGGGTTTGTAATAATATCCCCTTCAAAGCCGTCCAAGGTTTCTTTCAGGAAGTCCAGCGGTTCAGGATCACCAAAGCCCCGGTAAACAAGATCGGTGGAAATGACTTGATAACCGTGTGCCTGAAGTACCTTGGAAATGTGACCTTCACCACAGGCCGGTTCCCAAATCACCGGGGCAAACTGTTCCAGTTCCAACAGCATTTCCACAGCTTTTGGATCGGTGGCGTAGTAGTCAAAGGCTTCCCGATTTTCAAGCGCATGACTGGAACTTCCAAGGACAGTGAACACCTTTTTAGAACCACCCATTATAAATCACCTTCTTCCACGAAAATTCTTGTTTTTCTTCCCTTGATATACTTTGCTCCACTGGTTAAGCCACAGCGTTTGCAGATTTGTCTGGAAAACTCAATTTTGGATAGGGCTTGGAAATTGTTTGAAATGCAATATTCCTTATATCTCCGATAAACTGTATCAGTGGCTTCATTGATGATCCCATCAAGCCCGATTTCTTGAATGAAGCCAATAATGGGGTTGTTGTTCTGTTCGTACTCGTCAAGTTGCCCTTGAACCCGGCTGGAAGTGGTAAAGGCGGCGTTGGTCAGAACACGCTTCAGGGCATTCAAGCCCAACTGGATCAGATATTCCATTGAACTTTGTTCACACAGTTCATCTTTAATGAATGGGCGGAAATCTGCATCATTGGGGGTAAACTTGGCATCAAAGGGAACAATCACCAAGCGCCTTTGAACGGCTCCGGTCTTATCCTTCATGCGGGGGATGTTGTTGGCGCTGAACAGGAACTTGGCATAGTTATTGAACTCGAAGGGGTCTTGTCCCTTACGCTCCACATTTACCCGATCACCTGTAACCAGCTTTTTGAACACTGAAGCATTGGCAATGAATTCATCCCCAATATCATCACCAATGTTCGCCAGTTTTCCGAACAGTTCAGCGGTTTTGAACCTGTCCCCAAGTTCTTTCAGGTCAAGGGAAGCAATATTCTTATCCCCCAACATATTTTTGACCACATGAAGGAAGGTGGATTTGCCGTTGCTCTTATCGCCAATCAGAATGAAGGCTTTACCAAGTTCATTGCGACGGTAAAGGCAATACCCGACCATTTCTTCCAGCAAGGCCCGGACTTCAGGATCATTACAAGCCAACCGGTTTAATGTGTAGTCCAGAAGTTCATTGTGGGCGGCTGGGTTATACGGCCACGGAATTTTGTTGGTAATCACAATTTCCGGGGTAAAGTCCATGAAAGAACCATCCCGGATATTGTAAAGGCCATTGCTGAAGGCAATGATATTGGGGTTAGTGGCTCTGGTTTCTCCCTCGGTCTGAAACATTACTTCCAGATAAGCTAAAACCTCTGACCGGTGCGCCCGTTTTAGGTTTGGGATATGCTTAATCATCTGTGCTTCAATTTCCATAGCCCCCGGAACATAAATACCATCCCGGTAAATGTGAAGCTGGTTATTGATTTTTACAATGTGGTTGTTGTTCTTCAGGTAAACCGCAAACTTATCAAACAGAAATGTTTTATCCTTGAAGAAGATAGGCTTTTTGAAGGCATCATCCCGAAGGATTGTTTCAAGTTCCCGGTCAGAAAGGGGATCTTCCAGCACATACCGGTTGATCATGCGGATAGTTTCACGGGCTTCTTCCTTGGTGAAGTCCTCGCTTTGAAGGGTTAGAATGTAGTTGAACAGGGCTTGGTTCCGCCCGTCTCCGGCTCTCATATCCAAGAACTTCATATTGGTTTTTACCGGGGTCAGCCACTTGGGAAGGTCTTGAATTTCATCTTCCGGGCAATCCTGAATGATTTCCCGATCAACCCCATTGAAGCGCATAATGGCATAGCTGTTGTTCCGCCCAACCTTGGAATCTGTTTCAATACCAAGCGCCAAGGTCTGTTTTGTCCAGCTTTTTTCCACATACCCTTCCGGGTTCCTGAAATAAAAGTGCTTGCCCCGTGTGGTGGCATACACCCTGCACCGAAGCCCTAAATCCTGAACAATGCTGAACAGAAGATCACTGGTTTCTCCATCATCCACATCAATCAGGATGGTTTCTTCTCCAAGAATAGCGGCGTATTCGTCAAGGTCTTGAACTTCTTCAAGGGTGTTCAACCTTTTCCGCCCTTTGAACTTTTCAAGACATTGTTTGTCCTTTGTCGGTACATAGCCCCTGAACAGTTGCATTGTTCAAATCCCCCCCCCTTCTCGTTCAACTCCATAATCTTTCAGGCGTTTCCACGCCAAATCAATGTAATACTGCCTGTCCAGTTCATCGGGAACGGGAAGATTTGTCACATCATCATTGATAATGAAGCAATGTTCCGGGGTGTTCCCGAATTTTTCGGGGTTTTTCTTGCGGCCCCTTACCACTTTACCGGACACTTTGAACAATCCGCCCTTGCTCCGGTCAGTTGAAGCGAACACACGGAATGTTTTATCAGTTTGAACTTCACCGCCACAAAACCTTTTCACGGTCTTTGAACGGCCTTTTTCGTCCCTGATTTTTTCCAGCGTGATCACCGGGGAATAAAGCGCACATTCATATTTACTGGAAACTTTTACAACCTTTTGGAAATCTCGCAAATCTCCACACCCCATAATGGTTTCTTCTGGTGTGGTTTTGTGGGAAAAGTATTCACTAATAGCCCGGTTGACAATAGGAAGGTCATAATCCAGATCAGACAGTTTTTTTACATAAGCGCCCTTGGCTTTGACTGCCCCGGTTTCCCGGTCAACCAAAAAATAGTTGTTTACATCTTTCTGATAAATGTCACCCATGAAAGTATCAAAGTCCATCTTCATTCCGGTTCTTTGCTCCCATTCCCAAACCACATCATCAATCTTTTCAAAATCCCGGTCATAATCCGCAAGCTGGACAATGATACCATCTGTGTTGTTCTGAACAAGTTTGCAATAGGGTTCAAGGTGTTCAACTAAATCCAGAAGTAGAAGTTGGCCGTTGATACAAATAGTGTTGTTGCTCATGGGATCGTAAAGGGCCGATTGTGGTTGCTTCATCTGCCCTGAAATAGCATTGTCCATGATCTTGAATGGCTGACGGGCTTTTTTATCTCCCTTGCGCTTGAATTCAATATTGCTGTCATGGATGAACTCAAAGTTTTCAGGATGATCCATTACCCGATACCCAATTTTGTATTGCTTTTGCAAGGATGGGTAATAGGCTGTAACATCAATTACCAAGAAGATCCCGTGGGCGTGATATTTGGGAATAGCGCCGTGCCCACCGCCCCAAGCGAAGGTATGTGGAACACCGGCAACGGTTATATTCTCCTGCGCCTTCCCATAATCATGATTAACGGGGTTTTTATACCAGTCCGCCACAAAACGGTATTTCTTCAACCGTAAGCAATCTAAAATTGGAAAGTCAAATTCATCATCAAAAGATTTTCCCTTCCCATTCCCGCCCAAAATCTCTGCGGCAAGCTGGGCTTTGGTTTTCCCAATAGAATTACTTCCAAGATGAAAGTGATTTACAAAGAACATTGTGGTGTTGAATTCCGCAATATTGCGAACCCATACTTCCACAGTTTCTTCCACATCATGGCGGCAATATTTGACCGTTTCCGCCAGCTCCGCTTCTGTCAAGGGCCGGTCAATATCAAAGGGAACTGTGGTTTCCTTGATAGAATGCCCCATGAAGGCTTCCAGCGCCTTCAGGCTGATAGGCGGATTGGGCATCACATCATAGTTAATCAGGGGGAAGTTCCTGAACAGGCTTGAAAACCGGTAGCCGGGTTTATCATCAAGGATGATCCAGTCATTCACTTTCTTTGGGTTGAACCCGCACAAGATACCCTTCAAAATGAATTGGTCATAATGGCGGCTGTTGTACCCGGCCCAAATGGTTTCCTTGTGGCTCTCATAGAAGCCCTTTAATTTGTCAGGGTCATTGATGATCACAGTTTCCTGTTTGGCATCCAAGTCAATCAGGACAACCAGCCAATCATAAGCGAAAACCTCAAAGTCATAGAAGATCATCGTGTCACCCACTTTCTGAAGGAATTTTCGGTGAATCAGTGAAAACAGCCCCGCCACGGGAAGGCTTCACCTTGGGGCCAACCGGGGCGCTTGCCCCGGCCTTTTGAAAGTCAAGGTTCAAAATCCAACTTTAAGTACATATAGTGCACGATTTAATTATGAAAAAGTGCACATTGGTTCTTAATCCTCAACTTCAAAGACTTCATCAATGCTGATGGAATTGAAGCGGGTATCATCATAATCCACCGCATATTCCAGCTTCCCATCAATGGCTTCCGCCACATCAAGAACAAGTTGGGCGAACTGCTTATAGCTGGTGAAGCTGATGGGAACCCCGGAATCCAGTTTTTCAAGGAAGCCCATAGCGGAAGCGATCATGTTCTTGTCGTTCTTGGTGCCGTACAGAACCCGGTTCATAAAAAGGCGCTGGTTCTTGTACTCACCGGACAGAATCTTGAAGGACACAGCCAGCATGGGACGGTTGGGGTCTGCCTTGGTTCCCTTGATTTCCATGCTCTCCACACGGGCTTCATACTTGCCAGCGGGAATGGTGGGGAAGTCCCCGCCGCCATTCTTCTTGGCATCCTCTACATCGGCCTGAAGGCCCTTCAAATCAACGGTACGATCAATCTTGTCAAAGTCGATAGCCATAATTTTTACCTCCAAAAAATATTTTTAATTGAAATGCTTCAGAATGTCGAACAGGCCGGTAATGGCTTTAGCGGTCTGCTCTGCTTCCTTCACTTTGGCCTGTTCCTCGTCAGTAGGGGTGAACCCCTCCACCGGCTTGAACAAATCATCCGTCAGGATGGTGTCAAACAGGTTTTCAAAAGCCGCTTCAGCCATCATTTCACAGAAATCATCATGCTTCTGTGCGTACATGATCAACGCTTCCTTTGCGGCCAGCTTGTGAACGGCCATCAGGGGTTCCGGGTCAAAACCGGGCGGGGGGGGGATCATGTTAGCGGCAAGGGTGATCTTGCGGAACAGTCCCCGCTTTTCCATTTCCGCTTTGAACTTGTTCAGCGCATCATTCATGGTGTTTACCTCCTAAATCTGATTGGAAATGATCTTTCCTATTTCTCTCACGGAATGGGCGATCTTTTGACGGTCAACCCGCTTCCCTTGAAGAACTTCCATAATGGCGGCGGCTTCCGTCTGAATATCCTGAAAGGCTCTGCGGTTGCTCTCCAAATCGCTTTCGTAAGCGGTCAGGTCAGTATCAACCTTGGCTTGGGTATAATCAGCGGCCTTTTCTGCCTGTTCTACATGGGTTCTTAACCATTTGGCGGCATCGTAGCCCATGCAATCTTCCACCAGTTCCAAGAAGTGGCGGAATTCAAACAGCGTGTGAACTGAACCATCCTTTAGGCTGATCACACAGGGGCAAGGATCAATTTTCATGGGTTTCACGCTTCTTCCGGGTGCGCCGGGGCGGGTTCACATCCATCTTGGGTGTGGGATCATCCTCTTTGGGTCTGTCCCACAGGGGGCAAGCATCAGGGCCGCCTTCCTTGTGGCAACGGTGGCCGGCATCAATATTCGGGCAAAGAGGGATTTCACCCTTGCTGTCGTTGAACTGCTTGAAGATCCGTTCCCCCATCAGGGCATTTGGGCAAGGCTTTCGGCTCCGTCTGTTCCACAGGGTCGGAATCATCTGCTTCACCGCCGCCCGGTGTCCATGTACCATCAGGATCACCAGCCGCCGCCCGTTCAGCATCTTCCACATCTTCAGGATTAGGGGCCGGTGGCTCTTCCTCTTTGGGCTTTCTGCCCCGTCTGGTGGGCTTCTGTTCGCCGCTATCAGCCGTTTCCGGTGCGGGGGTAGCCGGGGTATTGCCGCCGTGTTTCATGGCTCCTGCGGCCTTCTGGTTGGCTTCCTCGTAGACTTCACAGAAGGCTTCATAATCCAGCGGGATTTCCTTGTTGTGGACAGTCAGCCGCCCACCACCAAAGATCACTTCAGAAGTCTTGAAGGAAAGAACCCGGTCATTATCATCCGCCACGATCCGGGCCACAAGGTCAACCATGCCAGCAACCTTGTTGGCAACCTTTTCCCGAAGGTTGGGGCGGATAGAACTGATCTTGTCACCACTCTTGCGGGTAAGGTCACGGCTCCGATCCTCATGGCTGATCAGGATGATGTTTTCATAGTCCAGACTGACCAACCGCTTGATGGTGTTCAGAAATTCGGAAGTCACCATATCCCATGCCCGGAAGGAATCATCACTTTCATGCTTCCATCCCTGCCGGTCACAGATATACACCCGGCAAGCCTCATAGGTATCTTCCAGAAGGTCAACCACAATGGTTTTGAAGTCGTTCTGCTTCTTCTCCAACTCCGCCACGGCATCGGCAAAGACTTCCCACGCCAACAGCCGCTTGGTCAACCGGCCTTCTACCGTTACCGTGTCCCGGATAGCGATATAAGGCGCATCCACAAACTTGATGTTGCCATCCGTGTTCAACATCAGAGGATCGGGAAACTGGTTGGCAAAAAAGGTTTTTCCGCTGAAGGGTGCGCCATAAATCCACACAACCTTCTTTTTGGTGGCGTTCAGATTACGCCGTTCATTCTTGGGGAGTAACATATAATCCCATCCTTTCTCACAGTATTCTTGATATTCACACCAACCGCAAAAGTGGTTAGGGTTCTTGGGGAAATCTGCGGCTTCAACCATGTGTTTTACATCGGTCAGGAAGTCCACAATCTTCATGGGGTCATACTGAATCGGCAACAAAGACGGTTCAGCATCCTTCAAAGCATCCTGCAACCTGTCCCGGAATTGCTGAATGGTTTCCGTTTTCTTCTGCCTGATCTTCACCTTGGGAACAATCAGAAAATACATATTCCTGATCCGGTGGCCGGGATGGGTCAGTTCATACCAATACTTGTATTCGTGAAGCTGACCGGAAACGGCATAGCTTTTGGCGTTGTTGGAATACTTGAAATCATACAGATCAAACACCTGAACATCTTCACCCCAATGGTTGGAAGGGTGCCTTGTGTTCATCCATCCAGCGGGCCACAGATAATCCATGAAGCCGATAAAATCATCGTTTCCAATAGGAAGTTCAAAGGTTCCGCCCGGTGGCAATAGGGCCTTGGCCTTGGGGATCATGGCTTCCAGCTTCATCATTTCATTCACATGATCATCTGTCAGGATTGGGAAGCTGGATTGGTAGAAATCAAGCGCCTTTTCAACCCCTTCTTCAATGCCCGTATGAAGGGCGGTGCCAAGGATCAAGGCGTTGTCGGGTTCCGTGTCAGGGATAGTGTTCAGCCCTTCCACATATCGCAAGCGGTATCTGTATGGGCATCTATTAAAGAGATCAACCCGGCTGTGGGAAACTCGCATTGTTTCACCCCTTTCACAATTTTTTTGAAGGTTTCAAAGCCTTCCGGGTACAGGATGAAGCCGAAGCAACCGGAATTGTTGATTTGGGCAATATTGCGCTTTTGCAGTTCTGAAGGGGTGCCGGTGGTGGCCTTTAATTCCACTTCAAGGGCCAGCCCTTTCACCACAATCCGCATATCAGGAAGGCCGCTTTTCACATACCTTCCACCACCCCAACGCTTTTCCCAATATCCACAAGGCGGGGCGCTCATACGATCAACCGGTTCTCCCAAGGGGTAAATCCCTTCATCCTCCAACCACTTCTTCAAGCGGTTTTCAAAGTTCTTTTCACCGGCCATCAGAACCCCTCCCAAGATACAGGTGAATACTTTGCATCCGCTTTTTACACCGTTTACAGATGTAATGATAGAAAGTGGTTGAATCTCCACATCCGGTTCCATCATCGAAGTGATAACCGGTACTAACCCAATCATGCTGTTCACACGGACAAAGAATTTCTTCAAGTTCTCTAATCCTTGCGGCTTGGATCAGTAATTCTTTTTTCCTCTTGCCAAACATTAGTTTTCACCCCCTCCAATATTTTGATCAAGTTGTGAATACCACGGGTTTGAAGGCCCTGAATCTTGCCGGTTCCAGCGTAGAACTGAAACAGTTGATCATCAGACTTCCGCCAGCAATGGAAATGGCCGGTCTGCTGGTTTTTCAACTGGTATTCGATCCCGTGGGCTTCAAGCTGTTGAATGGCATAGGCGATCCGGTCAGGGTTCTTGGAAACCCGCTCTTGGTGGTTTCGGTGGGCGTGTTCCTTCAGGGCATCCCAAAATTCATCCCTTGCCATCTGCTTCACCAATCCCCATTATCAAAATCATCTTCCGGTTCTTCCGTGGCGGCATCATAGGCATCCTTTGTGATAACCGTTACATCTTCAACCGGCACATTCAACAACTTTGCTGTAATGCGGCGCTGGGCTTCTACAAAGGAATCATCCGCCTGTTCAGGGTGGGCAACCCCTTGAAATGAAGAAGCCGAATACCCAACTGAACCATTTCCGCCATACATTTCACTGTTTCTGATTTCAAAGTGAAGCGTGATGGTTACAAAACATAAAGGGTTCATCATCACTTTCCACCATCCTTCAGAGTGATCTTCACATAACCGGCCTTGGGATTAGGTTTGGAACATTCCGCCGCAATATCGGGATATTTTTTCTTCAGCTTGGCGGAATCAATAGCGGTGGAATTGCTTGGTGCAACCAAAGTCAGGTTCAGTACATCACTTTCAAACTTCTTCACGCCAAACTTCATCATGGCATCATACAAGGCCGCTTTCATGGTCTTTTCCTGTTCTTCAATGGCCTTTTTGTGAGAAGTCAGGGACGCAATAGCGTTCAGGGTGGCAAGCTGGGATTGCTGGAAGGCTTGAAGCCCTGCTTCTTCATCAAAGGTGGAAGAACCACAGGTGTTGGGATCTTCCTGACAGGAATCCGGGCAAGTGTGGAAATCCGGGCATTTATGGCAACACCCATCAAACTTTCCACGGGGACAAGCGTTTTCACATTTGATCATTTCCGTTCAACTCCTTTATGTAGGTTTCTTGGTAGCCAATCACCCGTTGGGAATATTTGCTTTGGTAAATCCCTTGATCCCACAGCTTGGAAGCGCCGCTTTCCCCCATGTTGTAAGCCATCAGAACCTTGTGTGGATCATCGTACTTTTCAAACAGGGTGCCAAGAATATAAATACCGGCTTGGATGTTCTGGTAAGGGTCAAGGAAATCCGTTACACCAACGGCATTGGACAACCATTCATGGTTTTTCTGGTTAATCTGCATCAGGCCATAATCATTGGTGGCGCTGATAGCATCCACTTGAAAGTTGCTTTCGTTTCGGATCAGGCCCATCAGGAAAGTGAAATCAATTTCATAGGCATCTGCCATCCAATAGACATATTCCTGAAGGCTTTCATCCATAGGGACATTCAAAGGGATGAAGTCACCGGCCTGAACAATGGTTCCATCACTCTGAACTTTGACAGCTTGGCCGGTATAGGCCCCATACAAAACCGCCGTGGTGGTAGGCTCCGGGGTGGAAAACCAGATTGGTACTTTGGCAAACAGGAACCCAATCAGCACTCCTATCAGTAGGGCAACGGAAAACATACGCCGAAACCACTGATTTCTTTTAGCCCTTTGGGTGGTTATCCTCGTATTTTCTGAACAGTTCATCGTTATAATCCTTTCTCATTTGCAAGGTGGAAAAAATGCTTTCTTCCACGGTGCCGGGGCAAATCATCCAGTAATAGAAGCATGGCCGTTCCTGTCCCATGCGGTGAATCCGCTTTTGGCTCTGCTCCCACAGTTCCCAACTTTCGGGAAGGCTGAAATAAATGATTTTATTGGCCTTTTGGAAGTTGCCCCCTCTTGCCCCGGCCTGATACTGAATGAAGGTCACAGAATTAGAACGGAAGTTATAGGCTCCTAAATCCTTGATTTCACCAGACTGGATGGACACAGGGCGGTTCATAGCCTTCACAATGCCTTTCATGCGCTCCATTTCTTCTGTGAAGTTATAGAACACAATCAAGCGATCTTCCGTACTCTCCACCAGTTCCCGGAAGGCTTTATACCGGTTCGGGTTATATAGGCCGCAAAGCTGACGGGCATACAGGCGGCGGGTCAAGCTGGTATCACCAATCAATTCCCGCTCATAGCTTTCATTGGAACCCCAAAAATCTGAATCAAGTTCAAATTCCTGAAGGGTGGCGGTATTTATGCTGATCACCCGTTCCCGCCAGAACTTCCAATACTCCTTTGCCGGGGGCGTTCTAACAGGAACAAAGTTCCGTTTAGGAAGGTCAATCCCGGCATCATCGGTGGTCATAAATACCGCCCCATGTTCAGCCAGCTTCTTCTTCAGCCGGTCAACATTTTTGTACCCGGTAATTTTCTGCCGCCAGAACCCATCTTCTTCAACCCATTCCGTTTCAATGTACTGCTTCCAGAACAGTTCCTTTGATATGTTCCACCCCAAAAGGCGGCATTGGCTCCACAGCTTTTCATACTTGCCGCCCGTGGGCGTACCGGAAAGAAGGATCACATTTTCAGGGTTTAGGCCAAGAATGAACTTTGACCGTTTGGCGTTCTCATTCTGGATCAGGGAACTTTCATCAAGCATCAGCGTGAACCCGGAAAGGGTTTTCAAAACCTTTCGCCTGAAGGTCAGTTCATAGTTGATCACGCCACAAATTCTGGTAGGGTTATCGACTTCAGCAACCGCCGCCATAAACCATTCAAATTCCTTCTTACTGGTCAGGTCATAAATCATCCAACAATGGTTCATGGCGTAGTTCTCAACCATGTGATCTATCCAATCAGAAACCTTGGAACATTGGCAGATCAACAGGTTTACCCGGCTATTTAGGGTCAGGGCTTTTTCTGAACCGACAAAAGTTTTCCCAAGTCCCATATCAAGGTAATAGGCGCATCGGTTGTGGCCTTCCGTCAGGTCAAGGGCCTGTTGCTGGTGTTGAAACAGCGTAATCATTGAACCTGAACCACTTCACCCAAAACCTTCTTGGCGTGGGTGGTAGAACCGAACAGCTTCTTCACAACAGCCGCACAAAAGCCGCTATAATAGTCATAAGTGTCACCCGCACCACAGGAAACAATGGTTTTGGTGCCATCCGCCCACAGAACAACAGTTTTGGGGCCGCTGAAGATCACTTTCTTCACAGGGGGAACGCCGGTATGGTGAAGGTGGGAACTGCACCGACAATTCATAGCATTCATTATTTTTGAAACGCTTTCCAAGAAATCATTGGCGGGGGCCAGCTTATCTTCCGAAAACCAAAACAGGCCCTTGGAACTTGCGTCGTTCTGAACCTTGTCCAACTCCACACCAGCCTTTTTCTTGCTGGAATAGTAGTTCTTCACTACACCAACGCACCCGGTATATTTGCCGCCGTACTCCGCATCAGGAAGCACCTTCACAGTCATTCCGATTTGCAACATCTTTATCATCCTTTCTTTCCAGTCAGGCGGACAATGTAAATACAGTTGCCCACCCGGTAAGCGTCATACTTCTTGGGGTTCTTCTCATTCCACTTGCGCTTATGGGAAGAAACCGTGGAAAGTTTGGTTTTAGCTTCCTTCTCGGTGCCATACTCAAAGCACATATTCTTTGCGTTCCCGCTGGTCAGGAAATCTTCAATGGCTTTGACTTCCTCGCTCTTGGCTCCACCGTTGAAGGCTTTCTTGGGTGGGGCCTGAACATTATATTTAATTTCCATTACTTCACCTTCTTACAAAATTTCCGGGGCCGCTATCGTGTCGATATACAACAGATCTTCAGTTCCGGGGATAGGCTCATACAGGCTAACAGTTTGGGGTTCTTTGGCGCTCTTGCGCCGTGCATTCCCAATGGCTGACCGCATAGCATTACAGGCCACAGTGACAAACTTCACTTTTTGCAAATCAGGAAGGGCGAACCACCGCTTCACGCTGATCAGATACCGGAAGATTACCACATCAAACCATTCCGCCCGGTCAAGGCCCTGTTGATCTAAATACCACCAAACAATATTGATGTTGTCCGTGGCAAATTGGGCTTCTTTCGGGGTAAGGGGGCGTTCATAGAACGATTTAGGCAACCGCACACCGCCGCCCACCTCGTTTTTCGCTGGTTTCACTCATTCCCCCCCCCAATCTGTCAGGCAGTCAGGCCAAAAAAGGTGTTGAAGGCTTCAGCGCCCACATACTCCCTGAACTTGGCGGGGTTAATGTAGTAATTCCAGTTGTTCCCGGTGCCGGGAACCGCATTGCCAAAAGGCAGAAGCCCACGCTGAAGGCCGATCCGCACAAACTGATCAGATTTGCCCATGCACCGGGCCGCTTCCTTCACACTGATTTTCTTCACGGGGGACGGGGCATCATTGACCGGGGCCACACCATACCCCATCAAGAAATCAAAGGTGGTTCGGGTGGCATCGGCCAGCGCCTTGATCCGCTCTTGGTTGGGGGTGTTCTTCCCGGAAAGATACTGACTGATTGCGGCCTTGGAAATACCGGTCAGTTCGGAAAGGGCCGATTGCTTCAAATCAGCCTGTTCCATTGCATACTTCAAACGCTCTGCAAAAGTGGTCATGCTCATACACTCCTTTCTTACAGATCGCACGCCTTGGAAGGCTTGCCGTTGGTGCGGGGACACACCCCATTGTGGGCCAAACACCGCTTGCAAAATTCCTTATGGGAATCCTTGGGGTAGTTGGTGGTGGGGTTCTTAACCGGCTTGCGATAACCGGTCTGGTGGCGGGTTTTGGTGTTCCGCACCACCTTCACGGGTTTGCTTTGCTCATTCTTCATGGTGATAACCTCCTATTTTTAGTTGCCCCAATACTGGTCAACCAGCTTGTGGGCCATTTCCTTACCCATAGCCCAAACCCATTCTTTACGGGCTTGCTTGGCTTCAGCTTCCTTTTCGGCCTGTTCCGCCACATAATCCCGGTTCAGGGTGTCAGGGTGGTAATAGCGGATAATGGGGCTTCCGCCATCCACATTGGCAATGGTCAACTTGATCCGGCCATTGTGATTGAACCAGTCATTTTCACACCGGATTTCCAGCCCATCCGGGCCGGTGGTGGCTTTGTAAATCGCCACATCGGAAGGGGTAACTTCCTTCTGGATGTTCAGCCGTGGGTGAATTCGGCTGATCAATTCCCAAGCCTTCCGCTTGGTCAGCTTCACATTCATTGCCCATCCTCCTATTACAGAACCTTGAAGGTAACTTCATGGCCGGGGTTTTCAGCAATTAACTTGGCCTTCAGATCATCCACCATCATGTTGTTGTCAAGGGCCGCTTGAACAACATCCACCAGTTTCTTCCCATCGAGGAAGGCCCACACGGTTTTCCGTTTTCTTCTCATTTAGCATTCCTCCTGAAATTCACAGTCACAATCCGCACAGATTACATGAACTTCTTTGGTGGCCCGGATAATGGCCCCGCAACAGGGGCAAACATACTTTCGGGAACTTGATCCCCCCCCCTTGCTGGAACCCTTTAGGCCAATGGGCCGGGGCCGTACAAGGGTGAACCCCTGTTTCCCAAGGCTCTGAACGAATTCAAGGGCTTCCGGGGAAAGGGCTGTTTTGTGCCAGCCGTACTTCTCGCCTTTCTCCACGGTCAGGCCGTGGGCTTCAGCGGTTTCCTTGAACTTCTTGTTGTGATAGGTGCCAGATCGTGAAGTGTCCTGAACACCGTCTTGAAGGTTCTGAAGATGAACCATTTCATGGATCAGGGTTCCACAGGTTTCTTCAAAGGGCCGGTTCAGGTATTCGGCGCACAGATTGATTTCATAGTGGCCTTCATCCTCGCCAGCTTTCCAAGCCTTCCAGCCAGTACACCACCCATAGGCCCCACGGGTATGATCCGGGGAAACAGTGATCACGGGCTTTTCCAGCTTTTCAGCAAAGAACCGGGCGTTGAACTTTGAAAATAAGTTTTCAAGCTCTTCAATAACCGGCTTCAGGCTTACTTCATTCATGGCTTCTTCTCCTTTTAAGAGCACTTATAGTGCTCAATCGGGGTATAAAAAAGTTCTTGTACTGTCTTACCAAAGAAGTTGGCAATCCGAATTTTGACTTCATCACGGGGAATTCTTTCATCCCGCTCATACATGGCCCAAGAAGATTTTGTAATACCAAGAGCGGCGGCAATTTCTTCTTGGGTTCGATCCCCACGCAGTTTGCGAAGAATCATTCCAGTGGTTTCTTTCTGGATCATGTTCTCACTCCCTTTCTTGTTTCGTGCACCTTTTGTGCTCGTCTGCTATTATAGTACACCTAATGTGCTCAAATGTCAAGCCGAGCCGAACACTAAAAGTGCACAAAATAAAAAGGCACAATTTGTGCACTATGATGGATTGACCTTGTGCACAAATTGTGTATAATATAAATGAAAGGGGTGTTACTAATGGCAAAGTTCAATGAGCGTTTGAAACTTTTACGCCGGGAATCCGGTTTATCTCAACAGGATTTTGCAAAGCAACTCGGAACTTCTAAAAGTAGCGTCAATATGTATGAGCGTGGAGAAAGAGAACCCGGTATAGAAACCCTTGAAGCCATTGCTGATTACTTCAATGTTGATATGGATTATTTACTTGGCAAATCGGATCATAGAAGTAAGTCGGCATGGTTAGAAGATATTGATAATTCCATTGATCTTGATATTCTGCGCTCCCAAGTGAAATTTGAAAATTTGTTTCCGATTGAAAGAAAGAGATACCCTTTGATTGGAACAATCGCTTGTGGGAAACCCATCACCGCCAATGAAGAAAAAGAATTGTATGTAGAAGCTGGAGCGGAAATTGAAGCTGATTTTTGCTTACGGGCAAAAGGTGATAGCATGATCCGTGCCAGAATTTATGATGGTGATATTGTATTTATCCGAAAACAAAGCATGGTTGACAATGGTGAAATTGCTGCCGTGGTCATTGATGATGAAGCAACTCTGAAGCGGGTCAACTACTATCCAGAAAAAAACTTACTAATCTTGAAGGCTGAAAATCCTGATTATGAAGATCTGGTCTATACCGGGGAACAACTGGATCATATAATCATTCTGGGGAAGGCGGTTGCTTTCCAAAGTGATGTTAGATAAAGGGGATAAATATGAAAAAGAAAATTGGTTTAGTTGTGGCAATTATTTTTATAGGGGCTTTGGCTTTTGGTATTTCAAGAGTAGTTCAAAACCCTGAACAATATCAAAAAACTGATCCAAACATCGAAGCCATTATGAATTCTTGTGAAGTTACTGAAGCACAGGCCGAAACCATTTGGGGCATCCTTCAGGAATGCGGCATTGGCGGCATTGAAACTATTTCCCATGACACCATGCTTGATGGACTATACAACCCGGATGATATTGGGTATAGGATTAGAACAGAAGATGAGAATAATCCTGTACTTTATTTGAATGGCGCTGGGGAAGTTTCACAAGTACGATGGGCAGATCAAACACTTTATCCGAAGTCCTAAATTAGAACAGATAGAACACATCTTTAGACAGTTCTCTTATATTACTTATCTTATATATTTTTTTACTTTTTAAGTTTAAGTAATATAACATCTGTTCTATCTGTTCTATTAGATAAATACCAGATAGGATAAAGGTTTTTGATAGAACAGATCATAACAGAAGGTAAAAAAAAAGACCGCCCCCGGTGGTGGCACACCGGAAGCGGTCAGGCGAAACAAAACCCGTTTGAAGTTAATGTTTCAATCCCCATTGGACATTATATCACATCGGGTTTGGCTTTGCCATACCCATTTTCCTGAAAGGACAGGTGATATAATGCGGAATCCCAATGGGTATGGGACTGTGGCGAAGCTGTCAGGCAACCGCCGCCGCCCATTCATTGTGAAGAAAGTGATTGGCTGGAATAACAAAGGCCATCCCATCTATGATATTGTGGGTTACACAGAAACCCGTGAAGCCGGGAATCTGCTATTGGCTGAATATAACCGTGATCCTTGGGATGTTGACCGGGCCAAGATCACTATGAAGGAACTGTTTGAACTCTGGAAAGAAAAGAAGGCTCCGAAGCTGGGGGAATCCAACCGTTCATCTTTGTGTTCAGCGTTCAAGCATTGTTCAGCGTTATGGGAAAAGCCCTATAAACAAATTCGATCATACCAAATGCAAGACACTATTGACGGTTGCGGAAAAGGGTACAGCACCCAAGCGGCAATCAAAAACCTTTGGGGCCATCTTGACAGGTTTGCCCTTGAAATGGACATAATCAACCGGTGCTTTTCTGATTTGCTGACTTCTGATCCCATTCCGCCCACCAGCCGCCTTCCCTTCAGCAAGGAAGAAGTTAAGAAAGTTTGGGAACATCAGAAAGAACCTTGGGTTGACACGGTTCTGATCCTGCTTTACTCCGGGTGGCGGATTAGCGAACTTCTGAACTTAAAACCGGAAGATATAAACCTGAAGGCCGGGACGATGAAGGGCGGAACCAAAACCAAAGCCGGTAAGGATCGGGTGGTTCCTATCCATTCCAAAATCAGGCCATTGGTGGAAGCCCGTCTTGCGGAAGGTGGCCCCCGCCTAATTAGCTACAATGGAAGGGCCTGTTCCCAAACTCAATACCGGGTATTTTGGGCGGATATTATGAAGGCTCTGAAGATAAACCACACCCCGCACGAATGCCGCCACACCTTTGAAACCCAACTGGACAGCGCCGGGGCAAACCGGAAATGTATTGACCTTCTCATGGGCCATGTGTCCAAGGACACGGGAAACCGGGTCTATAATCACAAAACCTTGGATGAATTGAAAAGCACCGTTGAACTCATTCAGTAAGGCTTGTATTTTGTCAAATCCTATGGTATTCTTTTGGTGGTGCTACCGATAAACGGCAAGCGGTTAGTTCCCCTGACCAGATCAGGGGCGCTTCTTGCCCCCTGATCTTTATAGAAAGGGGGGCTGTCAAATGGTTACATATTCTGATCTGATCCAGACAGGTATTTTAATCGTTGGCATTATTGCCCTGTTCATGCAGGCCAATAAAAAGAAGTAACCGCCCGGCCTTCCCAAACCAGCGGTTACTTCTGTAATCCAGTAGGGGGCTAACCGTTTGCCGGTGGCACCCTCGTTCTATGTTCAGTATAATTCAAGGCCGCTGAAATGTCAATAGGGGCCGTTCAAAGCGGTGAACATTATAAGCCGCTGAACACTGAACTATTAACACGATAGTAACAAGAAAGGCGGGAAACCCCGGAAAACCGGGACTTCCCGCCTAATCTGTTTTTATTATACCATGAATTAGTATGCTCCGCAACGCTCCGAAGCGCCCAAATACTGAACATTTCAGCCCACAGAAAGGGGGTCAAATCGGGGCCGGTAGTAACAAACTATTAACACGGTATCACACCGCTTTTGCATAGTCAAGACTGATCCAACCAGCACCGCTTTTCAGCTTGCCCCACTTGGTAGCACCGGCCCCGGTGCTTTCTGCCACGATGGTATAAACACCGGGCTTGATGAAGCCATTCTTCCCGTAGTTGGTGCCGGGGCCTTTCCTGATATACAGATCGGAAATTGTCACCCGCACCAGATAGGGCTTCACTGTGGCCCCTGTGCCGCCCGTAGCGGGCTTTTCCGTGCCGGGGGTAGTAGTTACCCCCACCGCTGGAAGCGCCGCCAGCAAGCCGCCTGTTGACCTCTGCGGCAATATCCCCATGAAGGTTATAAAGATAATCACCGGGGCAAGCCTTATTAGCAAACCACCGGTGAACCGTCATAACCATTTCATTTGTCTTGGGGGTATAAGCAAGGGTCTTTGTCTTATCGGCAAACCACAGGATTTTAGTTTTCCCGTTGCGCTTGCAAATATCGGTTACAAGGTCAAGAAGGGCGCTGTAAGCCTTATCTGTCACCTTGTAGGGGTGGGCGGTTTCACTCGCCGTTTCGATGGTCACGGCCCTGTTATCATTGGCGCTGGAAGAACTGCACCAAGAACGATCCTTTTCTTCCACACACAGGCCAATGGAACCATCATAGCCCACAACATAGTTGCAGGACGCTTTCTTGCTGGTGGGCTGGAAAACCTCACACCCCCGCTTTGCCGTAACCTGACCAACAAAACAGTGAATGGTGATCCGGTCAATGGCATGGTTCCGGGGGCTGTTTTTGTTGGGGGAAATTTGGGTGATGGTCACAAGATTACTGTTGCTCATTTTCGGTTTCTCCTTTCGCCTGAAGAATTGCGTTGAATTTGGTGAAGGCTTCCTTGATATACTTACAGGAAACCAACAGCACAGCGCCCACAATCACCAGATCGGCAAAAATATCCGTGTATTCCTCCGGGATTGCCCACCCAAGCTGTTCAGCGAACAGGGGCAAAGTAGTAATGCTCACACAAAGCAAGGTCAATCCCACCACAAACACCGCAACTTTCAAGGCGGAATTGATAGCCTTTTCTTTGTCGAAGGGCTGAAGCAAAATCCGAATGTTGTAATACAGGGAAAAGGCCACATTTGCCAAGTAAGCCGCCAAGAAGATCAGCATGGCCCACCCAATATCAATCAGATTATTTAGAACCGCATTCAGCATAGTTTACATCTCCTTTGTGTCATTGTAGATTTCCGGGCCGTACTGCTTCCGTAACTTGATCCGGTTTTCCGCCTTGGCCTTGGAATAATAAAAACCGGTTGCCGTTGCCAGTTCAGCGAATATGGCCGGGATCAGATATGCAAGGGGTGAAGTGTCCCCGGTTCTCCAAACGATAGCAAGGGTGAAGGCCGTCACAATCAAGGTGACGGCCCCCACGCAACCTAAAATGATTTTGGAGAACTCCCGCTTTTTAATCCTCATTCATCCGGGGGTTCTGTGGGCAATTCCAAGAATTTTTCATGAAGATTGTCCATCACCCCATTCACCCCCAATGAATGATATTGCGTCCAGCAATTTTCAAAACTTTCCCTTGCGTAGATCGGCGCATAGCCTTTTTCCGAATACTTGTTGAAGTCACTGATCATCTGACTTCTTAAAAGGGCTTGCACTCCCAACTTCAGCGCCTTGTTATCATCTGTATTGCGCTTGATCAGGGCGTGAAGGTATTTGAACACCCCCGCAATCAGGGCGGGAACCCCAAGCAAACAAAGCCATTGATACACCGTCATTGTGTCACCCCTCCACCAGCTTCAGAATATAGCGCAAATCCTGAACCGGCGCATTGTAGAAATCAAAATTCCAAATCCAGAAATCTTCATGTTCCGGGCGCTTGTACTTTTGGCAAAGGGGATCGGCCCACACTTTATCCCACCGGCTCTGATACCCGTTATTCCTCTTTTGAAGTTTGGAAAGGATAGCCCCAACCAGTTCCCCACGCTCCCTGCCCCGGCCATCATCGTTTTGGCTGAAGTAATCAAAGGCATCTTGGCTGGTGGGATAGCAAATAGCCTTTTCACCCCAACAAATAAACGGCCCCTTCACATCAAGGGCCGTTCCATACGGGATATTAACAGGGCCGCAAGCGGCTTGAATTTTCGCCCGTTTCCGGGTGAAATAGGTCTTATACTTCATCGGCGGCTTCCTCCCATCCGTATACACCCGGCTCCCACACATTATTTGCAACCGTGGAAGTCCAGTGTTTTTCCTTGTGGCTCACTTTGGCCCCCAAGGGGTAGGCATCATGCGCCCCAATCGGGGCAATCCATTCCGGCCATTCTTCCGAAGGATCGGCGGTCAGGCTCCAAAGGCTGTGGGCGGTATCAGGTGCCCAATCTTCTTGGGAAGTATGATCTTTTACACACTTGTAAAGATTGCCTTTATAGCGGCGGATTTGGCCGCTCTTATAGTTGACCGGGTAAGTCCATTCAGCAAACAAATCAGCGTGTTCCGCCGCCGTTACCGGGTCAATGCTCCCGGCTTCCGCCATCGTCACAAACACGATCCCGCCAGCTTCATTGGATTTAGTGATTTCCGTCCCGGCATCAGTTTCTTCTAAACTGACGGTTTCCGCCCCATCCAAAGTATCCCGGCCAAGCAAATGGTACACAGTCCCGGCAAAAACAATGCCCGAAGCATCATGCTCCGGGCAAAGGACATAGCAACCATTTTCGGCCTGTTTAATGTAGTTCAGATTTTCGGTCAAGCCAATGTTGGCCCCGTCTTTGATGATCCTATACATTTTGCACCTCCGAAAAAGATAGCATGATATAGCCGCCTTAACCGCAACAACCTTCCGTGGTCATTAAAGTTTCGGTAATAGGCGCTTTGGCATTCCATATACTGTTCAATGTCTGAAAATAACCGCTTCCCTTCAAGAAATTCCCGGTGGAATAGCTTCAGCTTCCGCCTTGCTCGCTTCACCCCATCCGGGCTTCCGTTTATTTTGATTTTCCCCGTTTCGGTCAAAGTGAATCGGGCTTTGCACCAACGGAAGGGCTTTGTCAAGGGTATGATTTTACACTTGCGCTTGTTTACTCGAATTCCAAGGGCTTCAAACCGCTGAACAATTTCATGCCCAAGTTTTTTCAGGGCTTCCACATCAGGAAAGATCAAATAATAATCATCCATATAGTGGCCGAAACAGTGAACCCCGGCTTGGCATTTAATCCAGTTATCAATAGCACTTGGCATGGCAACCATTTCTTGTTGTGAAGGCTCCACACCCAAAGGCATTCCCCGTCCCGGTGTGGGGCAAGGGGAATACTGAATCACCATATCAGCGATTTTCTGAAGTTCCGGGTTCAAGATCAATTCCCGGTGCCGCTGGTATAAAAGGCTATGGGGCGCATTGGGAAAGAACCCTTTCAGGTCAATCAGCAACACAGCGCCTTCCCTCCCATACCGTCTGAAATGCCAATGAAGATGTTCTTTTAAGCGGCGATAGTGCCAATGAAGGCCCTTTCCCTTTTGACTGGCTCCATTGTCATAAATCATACAGGGGTTATACAATGGGATCAGAACTTCATTACACAGGGTCTTGTGGATTTGCCGGTCAGTGATATGGGGTGCATCTATGGGACGCACCTTGCCCCGCTCACATAAAGTAAAGTGGGTGCATTTCATCGGCTTCCAAGTTTGCTTCAATACCTTCCGCCGCCTGTTGGCAGTACCTGAAAACAGGTGTCCTTCAAAGTTCTGAACACTCTGTTTCCACCGTACCCCATTACAGCACTTCCGGCCATAAAAGAACATTTTACGATAACTGAACACTTTGTTCATTGGCCCAAGTGCATCACACCGGGCCTGTTTCTTTGCTTGCCGCTTGGCTTTGCGGCGCTGGTATCTTGCTTCATGCCGTTCTTGGCTTGTCATAAAAATAAAGTATTCGCCTTTCGTACAGATAAATTGTAGGGTGCCTTCTAATCTGCTTTGCCCTTGCACATGAAATGGGATATGGCACGATCCCCCACCATGCAAGAAGCGTCCGTGTAAGGGCATCAAAGGGCAGTTTTATGGATTGGCTACCAAAGGAAGTACTTCTCCTTTTACATCGGTTGTCTTTCACCTGAAATCCAAAAGCTGGGTTTCTGTTACTCCATTTAACCGTGTAATCATGTAAAATCCGGGGCGCAGGGCCAAAGAACGATAAGCGTTATTGTTGTTGTAGTTGCCATCAGTATTAACGGCACAGAAGTTATTGTTGTTATTGTAATTAGGGGAACGCAAAGCCCACCGAACCGCCCGAAGGCAAATTATCAGAAGTACACCTAATATTTGAAATCAATTTTTCAATTTTGCGCCTACATTTTTAATCGCTCCCTTCAATAGCTCATTTTCCTTATCAATCAGATCCCCCAAGTTTTGGGCCATTTTATCCAGCTTTTCCATAGCGTCTTGTGACTTTACCGGTTTTCCCGTGGAAGTGGAAAAGGCCCCTTCCGGGTTTTGGTTCAGGATCAGATAAACATGGGTCAGGCGAACATCAAGCGCCATCAGGGAAGCCCTTGCTTCAAGCAAATGTGCCTTCCGCAAACTCACCCGCTGTTGGTCTGAAGGAAAAATGCTGTTGGCTTTTTCCGCATGGTCTATGATCTCACCGGCCAGCTTTGCTATTGGCTCCGCAATCAGCCGGGAATACCGGGCGGAAAGACGGGTTAGAAAGTTAAGGGTTTCAACATAGATTTGGTTGGCTGTATTGATGAATTCAGCCTTGCTCGTGGTTCGCTTTTGCTTCAGTACAGACACGGTTACACCCCTTTTGGTGTGCTGTCAATTTCAATCGGGCCTTGCTCTCTTTCTACATCTTCCAAGTGCTTCAGAAGCACATATTCAATGTAGTTGGTTATTGACCGATGATCACGGGTTGCAAGCGTCCCGATTTTGTCAAATACTTCATCTGATAATCGCAAGGTAAAAACCCGCTTATTGGTCGCCATCCTATAACCTCCAAAATTTTTGCATAAGATTATTGTATGGCGTTTTCCGGTTCATGTATGCGCTCAAAAGACAGGCAAGTGATAGCACTTTGAACGAAAAAGGCAATTTTTCAAAAATCGCGTCGGCGCTTACGCGCCGAATATTTTTTTTATTTCCCTTTCACCCGGCGAAGCCGCCCCCTTGCGGGGGCGGGATGGGGCCGGGATAATCCTGCGGGGGATTAGACGGCAAAGCCGGGGCGCAGGGCCAAAGAACGATAAGCGTGATTGTAGTTGCAGCTGCCATCAGTATAAACGGCACAGAAGTTATAGTGGATATAGTAATAAGGGGAACGCAAAGCCCACCGAACCGCCGTGGACACGGCGGAATGATTATAGGCAATCTTGCTGTTTCCAGCCTTATAATAATCATACTGAAGCTGATAGTTTTGTTCGTATTGGTTGGCATAGTTTCTGCTTCCAAACACTTCAAATTCAGCAAGATCAAACAAATAATCCGTGGTTGCCGTCACATTGCCAGAGCTGTTAGAAGCGTTTCCGGTATTGTCTGTGTACTTGGTAACAGATTTCATTACCGCCCTCAAAGCGCTTGGAAACGCCGCCATAAGGCTATTGGCAACCGGGCTTGAAGGTGTCCCGGTGTTGCCATACAGGGTTTTCCGCTTGGTGCAAGCGTTCCATCCACCGCTATTGGTATTAGAAGTGTTCCAGTTGAAATAACCACTACTTGAAGTAGTGTCGTTATACATACTATCGCACAAGCCAACCGCCGTGGTGCCAATTTTTCCAAGTTGGAAATGAATCCGGTTATTTCCCTCTTTGGCGCTGTTATGATTGAAGCCCAAGATGAACACTTTGATTGCCAAATTGGAAAATGTGGTATTACCCACCTTGCCATTGATATTGATGGTTTTGGCATCACCAACAGCCCAATAGGAAGAACCTTTCCCGGCGTTACTCGCTTGGCTGATCGTTGCCCAATCATTATCTTCCAAGGTGCTTGTGGGAAGCGTAACCGTGACAGAACAGGTCTTATTTGCGGGGGCCGTGTGATTGGTGCCAGCGGCAACAGAAACGGTCACTGTGGCGCTTCCTTTGGCCTTGGCGGTTACTGTTACCGTAGTTCCCGAAACGCTGACAGTGGCGATCCCTGACGGGCTGACGGTGGCCGAAACCTTTCCATCTCCCGCCCGTGTTACTGCAATGGTATCAGACATTTTAGAAACATTCAGGCTCATGGAAGATTTATTCAAAGAAAGGCTTCCTGCGGCCTTTCCAATCGTCCAAGAAACGGTCTTAACATTGGTGGTTCCGTCACTCCACTTATAGTTTGCACCGGGCGTGAAAGTGGCGTTATAGCTTCCAGCGTTGGTGCCGCTGGTAGTTCCACCAATGGTCATTTTCCCGGAATCATAGTTGGCCCATGTTGGGCTTTGGGCCGATCCCGTATAAGTAAGGCTTCCACTTTGCGAAGGAACCGCCATGGAAGCCCGGTCAATCTTCCATGTCACTTGCTTGGGATTTTGGGTGCCATCTGACCACTTGTATTGTCCTTTCGGGGTAAAGGTGGCCTGATATTCCCCCGCATTGGTTCCGGTTGTCACACCGCCAAGGGTCAGAGCTTCCGGGTTATAGCTGTTCCAAGAAGGACTTTGCGCTTGCCCGTTATAAATCAGCGTCCCATTCTGCGTGGGAACAACATCAATCGTATAAATCAGCCCGGACACGGCTTCCAAAGCCGCATCCGCCGCTTCTTGGGCATTCTGCGCCGCCGTTACACAAGCGCCAATCTGCCCTACAAGATAGGGGTGGGCGGTTTCATCTGTGTTGTGTGCGCTTACTTTGCTTTCCGCTGTCCCTGCCGGGTCATAGTTCATATCGGGCATCTGTTCAGGAAGAACCTTGCCATCTTCCCCCAAATCAGCTTTGGAAGATTGTTCTTCTTCAAGGGCGCTGATTGCATCAGCATTGGCCTTCATCCCGGCATCAATTTTATCCATATTCCCGTTTTGAACAGAAACATCATAAAATTCACTGGGAAGGGGCTTTGTCAATCCATAATTGGCGGTTTTATCTGCCATCAGTTCATTACCTCATTTCTTAATTGGTCATGAGTAAAAGTAGAAAGTTGGGCGTGGGTAAAGCGTCCAAGTTCACCGTGGGTGTTATAAAGCTGAAGCAAGGTAACAACCATATTTTCTGGAACTACCCGATCCAGAAGGGAAGCCACATCACTGAAGTTGTTTTTTGCGGCCAAGCCGATTTTAACCACTAACTGATAAGTGCCTTCTTCTACTTCAGCCGAATAATTACCGGCCCCGCACAAGGTTCCCAAAATAACCCGAAGCTGGGGCAGGGTATAGGGCAATTCTTCATTTAGACGGGTAAGCACCCGGAAGCGGCGATCATCCAAGGTATCTGTTCCTTTTGGGGTGATACCCAAGATTTTTTCCCAACGGGACAGGCCAAGGTTTCCCGCTGTGGTGATGAACTGATTATTCAGAAGATCATCCACCGCCGCCCATGCGTTTTCAAACTCCGGTTGCTCGGCTCCGGCAATCCCTTGAAATTCCGCATAATCCCGGACAACATAGGGAAGATAATTGATTAGCTTGCGATCCATTCAACCACCTTCCTTCAGGTGTCCAATTCAACTGTTTCCGGGGTAATGGTTCCAAGTACCGGAATATGATCAAGGGCCAATTCATAATTGGCCGCTATATCATTGATTTTGGTATTGGCAATGTCCAAAATCCCACTTACCCCCAACAGACGGCTTTCAATTTGGCTGATACGAACCACAAGGGCCTGTTCCTGATCCGCCCATGTTTCAGCCAAATCCTTGAAATACTTTTCAATGGTTTCTTCCACATAGGTTTTCACATCTTCCCAATTCCACCCCTGCTGATAGGTAAGATCAAAAGACAGGTTCACGGTTTCATTCTCCACCCCGTACACCCTCACCACATGGCCGATGGGCGCAATACCCACGCCTTCCCCGGCGTTCTGCAAGGGGTCAATGGTGGTCTGTACCAGTTCCACCAAAGGTTCTGAAGGCTCCGCAAAGGTGCTGTCAATCACCACCAGCTTGACCGTTCCGCCCACCGTCAGCTTGTTATTGTTTGCGGCGGCATACACGGTATCAAGCCAAGATTTTACGGTTTCAGGCACACCGGAAAGGCCGCTGATCCATTCGCTTGTTCCTTCAGGGGGAATCAGTTCAGCGGGGCGAATATCACTGTTCCAAGCCCGGTAAACCTTCACCCCACCCACACCGGGAATGGCGTTCACCTTTTCGATATAATCAATCCGGTTGCCGCCGAAGGCTTGGGCATTAAGGCTATTGAAATACCGTTGACGGAAAACTTCAGTATCTTCTTCATCCTCACCGGGAATCAGCAAGGCGGTAATGGTACAGGTTTCAAGCCCTTCCACATACTCAATGGGAATAACCGTGGCCCCATAATCATTTCCGGCTTCCCCCGCTGTTTCACAGGTGATTTCATACTTTCCATTTCCCCGGTCTGCGGAAACATAGTAGTTCAGATCCCCAATAGAAAACCGGGTGTTCATTGGCAAGTACAAAGAAGTTGGCGTGATGGACAGTTCCAGCACAGCGGGGGTGGCCGCATAAGGGGAAAGGCCCCGTTCTGCCGCTCTCAAAATCAGGTAATCCCGGCTTGCTGTGTCCGCAAAGGTTTCATTCAGGACGGTATCAAGCTGGATATACAGGTTTTGAAGTTCCACGGCGGCGGGGGCGTTGCCAAGCCACACCAGAGAACCTTCACGGGTATCAAGATTGTTGTTGATGGACAGGGCCTTTTCCAGCATCCGGTTCAACAACAGCGCATAAGTGATATTTTCATACATCAGGTTTCCACCTCCATTTCCGTAAAAATGGGGCCAAAAATGCTGATCACTGTGAAAGTGGTCAGCACCTTTTTCTTGTTCACTTCAAACTGAAAATTTTCAACGGCGGTGATCCTATCATCCTGAAGCAATGCTTCCTTTACCCGCCGTTCAATTTCTGGAATGCAAAAATCAACCGGCTTACCAATCAGGCTTTTCTTCTCAAAACCATAGTTCCAAGAATAAATCAGCCATTCATACCGTTCCACATTCAAGATCAGGAAAACCGCCTGTTCCACAGCCCTTACTTCATCAATGGTGCCGGTTATGGTTTTGGTATCATGACGCATTTTGAATGTGCGGCTTGGAAGGGTGGTAAAGGTGAAATCCTGCTTCAGATCGTCTTGAACCTGTGGAATCATGCCCATTCCCCCTTCAGGGCCGGGTTCGGCGCAATCCGATCCAGCACCAAGAATTTCTTGCCCTTTTGAATTCGGGCCATAACCACCCGATCCCCAACCACAAGGGCGTTGTGGACTTTGAACTTCTTCCGCCCTTTGATGGGGTGGTTGTGGTCAACATCTTCAGCGGTGCCGCCCCCGGTATAAGTATCTGTAACCGGGTGGCCGTGGCTGATTGTAACAGTCTGGTGGCTTACCGTCATATCCACTTCATAATCCGTGACATTCCGGGCCAACACCAGCATTTTTTCTGTGTAAATGGCCTTTTGGTCAACCTGAATTTTCAGCGGGGAAGAGGAAATCACGGTTCCAAACAGAATGTGAACCGGCTTGCTTGCGTCCACGGCTTCCACAGCGGCCTTCTTTACCAGTTCCACCGCATTTGTCGGTTTAGGCAATGAATTCACCCCCAATCAAGGTTAAATCCATGAAGTGTTCATCCCCCTTGAAATTATGGGTGACTTTTTCAACCATCAAATAATTGTTGGTGATAATATCCCCTAAATTCAAGGCAACCACCACGGCGCAACCGGCCCGAACCCGCACATCTCCAAAAGCGTTCTTCACCGTCAGCTTCCGGGTTTTCTGGTCATACAGTTTCAAAAGGGCGTTTGCTTTTGCGGCGGCTCCGGTGGCGCTTTGCAAGGCTTCAAAATATTGCAAAACACCCCATTGGTTCATCTTCTCCCCGTCCTGTGCAATATACAGTTCCCGCTTGCCGGTCTGCTCATTGTCATAGGTCAGTTTGATTTTATTATAGGTCTGTTCATCTATGCTGGATGAATAATCAAAGGTTTCCCCGGTTTCTTCATCAATCAGCAAGTTCAGCTTCATGGAATTGATATTCTTCAAAGTCAGCTTCCCGCCATCGTCGTAAAGGCAGAACAGTTGGCCGGTATTCAAAAGGGTTTCGTCAAGGGCATTTTGGATCATGTCAAACAGGGTGCTATCTTCCTCCACGATGGTTTCAAGGGTGTACCCCGTATCTTCCACGCTCCCAAGGTTCAAGCGGAAATCCGCCGCCAGCCGCTTCAGAAGGTCAGAAGCCTTCAGCCCTTCTTCCGTGATAGTGTCCTTGTTTTTCAGGTATCGCAACTGATCATAGGCCACAACATCAATGGTCACACTGTTTGCCTTGCGGCTCTTGGTGAACACAAAGCCATAGAACATAGTGGTGCCGTTCACTGTCAGCTTTACCGGGTTGCCTTCCTGAAAGTTCAAAACCCCGTCTTTGATTACTGTGAATTCCAGCTTGCCGGGGGTGCCTTTCCGCTCCCATGTCAAAGAAACTCCTTCTTCAACAACCGGATAATAAATTGTGGAACCATTCTGAATCAGAAGTTCAATAGACAAGCGGATCACCCCTTTCAGGAAGGCAAAGTAAGAACCTGACCGGCATAAATCAGGTTCGGGTTTTTGATTTTATCTTTGTTCAGGTTGTAAATCTCATTGTATCGGGAACCATCCCCCAAATATTTCTTGGCGATATTCCAAAGGCAATCCCCGGATTTTACCGTATAGGTGGATTGCTTGGGGGCCTGACTGGTTTCCCGCTTGGGCGGCTCCACCGTGGCGGTGGGCTTTGTTGCGGGGGTTGGGGCCGGTTGGATGGTCACAGTTTTAGTACCATAGTGCCTGTATTGTTTCAGGCTCACGGTCACTGTAATATCAAAGCCTTCTTCCGCATCGTCTGTGATCTGGTAATCTTCCATTCCCACAGTCAGATTGGTATAAAACAACCGGCTTCCATTGGGCTTTTCACGGTTCAAGATCCATTGAAAAGGTTCCTTTGCCGTTTTCAGCCGTTCAAAAAGAGAAAGGTAATAATCTGCGGGTTGCGCCCCGCCATTTGTGAAGGGATAGGGGACTTGGGGAAGAAGCAAGTCAAAACTTACATCAGTCAGCCCCGCCGCCTTCAGGATATTGATTTCCTCACCGCTGATCAGGGTCAGGGTTTCATTCTGGTTATTGATTTTTACTTTGACCTTGGAAGGGGTGATGGGCATAAGCACACCATCCAAGTACATTTTGTATGCCATTACTCATGCACCCCTTCTTCAGACACATCCAGCTTTTCAGCAAAATCATTGGCCCACGCATCCATAATCCCGTCAAGGTCGGTATCTTTGGAAATGTGGTTTTCATTGTGCTGTTCAACCTTAATTTCAGCGGTGGTGAACCGGTTGATTGCTTCCCGCTCGGCAATATCCCGCATATAGGCCAAATCTTCTTCCGCAATATCAAGGGCATCACTCATGGCGGCGGTGTTCCCCGCCGTGTCCCCGGTGTTGCCATAGATACCATCAAGGGTGTTCCCAAGGTTGAAGGCATCCAGCCCATCAGCGGCCCCCAAGCTGTCCATTGCGGAAAAGTCGAACAAGCCGCCAATGGTATCTTCCACGCCTTGGCCGAACTCATAGCCCATATCAAAGGCGGCTCCATACTCGAAGCGGCCCAAATGAAGATCCTCCGCATTCAGCTTTTCCATGACTTCTTCACCCTTGCCAAAGGTGGAATCCACCCAACCGCCCAAGCTGTCACGCCAGCCTTGGACGGAACCGGCAAGGTTAGAACCGAAGATGGTATCAATGGCCGAAGCCAAAGCCTGAAGGACGGAAAGAACTGTGTCCGCCAAGTCGAAAAACAGACGGGCCACAGCCCCAACCGGATCATTGAATACATTTCCGATGAAGTTTGCAACCGTAGCCACAAGGTTATAGATCATCACGAACACATCTACAACCAAGTTCCACAGGGCCACAAAGATATTCCCGATGAAGGCCAGCGCCGCCATAAATGCGCCGCAAATCAGGCCGGTTGCGGAAACGCTTGTACCGGCAAAGTGATTGACCGCCGCCACAGCCGCATAGAACAGGGCTACAAGGGCGATAATCAGAATGATAATCCATGTAAGGGGGCAAGCCATCAAAGCCGCATTCAGGCCATATTGGGCCGCTGTTTGGGCAAAGGTGGCGGTGGTCTGCGCTCCGGTTGCAACGGTGGTCATAGCCAACCTTGCGGCCTTCACGGTTTCCAGTGCATTTGTAATGGCCGTAATTGTTCTATAAGCCATCATTGCACCATTCAAAACAAGAAAAGCCGTTGCAACACCCCCCACGATGGGGGCCAGCCAAGACCAGTTATCCACAATCAGAGAAGCACCGCCGATCAGTAAATCCAAAACCACCGTGGCGATTTGTGCAATACCGGCAAGGCTGTTAATCAGCCCATCCGTCACCGTCTGGAACTTGGCACCATTGCCAATTTCATTGATCTTGTTCAGAATAGGATTGAAGATAGACAGGGCCTTGTTCTTCATCCCGATCCAAATTTGCCCCCAAGTTTTGGGCATATTTGAAAACTTGGTTTCAATATCATCCGCCGCCGCAAACATAGCATTTTTCACTACATCGGCGGTCAGTTGACCTTCTGCGGCCATAGCCCGGATTTCACCAATGGAAACATCCAAGTAATCTGCTATGCTTTGAATAATTCCGGGGGCCTGTTCAAATACGCTGTTTAGTTCTTCACCACGAAGAACACCGGAAGCCATTGCTTGGGTAAGCTGGATCATGGCGGCTTGCTGTTCCTGAACACTCGCACCGCCAATAATAAACTGTTTGTTAATCAGTTCTTGGAAGGCAATCACTTCATCCATACTTCCAAACGCATCACGGGCATTCAGGCCCAATTTTGCAATGGAAGAAGCGGCATCCATATAGGAAGTTCGGGATCGTTGCGCCGAAGCCATTACCTTTTTTTCAAGGTCAGTAAGGGAACCGCCATCATCAAAGTTGATCATGGCGTTATTCAACCGGGCGTTTGTGCTGGTAAGCTGATCAGAAACCCCAAGAATTTTCTTTACAGCCGCCAGCCCACCCACAGTAGCCGCAATGCCTTTTAGCTTGCTCCAAAGGCCATCAGCGGCGGTGGTGCCGTCCCTGATCCGCCTGTTGAAGCGGTTTTGCTGGTTGCCAGCGTTCCGAATATTTTCTTCAATGGAATCGAAGGCGGCCCCGGCTCTTGCCAGTTCTTCACGGGCTTCCCGGATTGCTGATACATCAACGGAGTTACCGGAAGCCCGTTGCATGGCTTCAAAGCTGTTCAGCACAATGTTCATGGCCTTGTGCATAGCCTGAAGCGGGGCGGTTACGCCGTCATACAGGGCAATAGCGGTTCTGATAGTTGCCAATGGGGTTCACCTTCTTTCCAAAAGGAAGGCCGGGGTCAATGCCTATGGCCCCGGCGCTGTTTCCGTTCAATCTCTTTTTGCTTCTTCTTTTCCCGCTCCACCCGAATATCAATGGCCGCAATAATGAAGGCCCGTTCTTTCCGGGGCAAGTCCAGAAAAGCGGATGGTGTCAAATGCAGTTCGTGAAGGCAATAGTAAGCGATATTCGCTTCACCATCACCTTCTTCAATTAGTTTTTTGCCTCGTCCACCTCATCCTGAAGGGTGGTTTCAAACCCGCAAACCTCCTGAACTTTAGTCAGGTAGTCGGCATACTCGCCGGGGGTCAGCATGGTTTTCAGAAGGGCTTCAGCGCCCATCACCTTATAACTGTCCTGAAGTTCCTTGTCATTCAGGTTGGGGAACACGGTACAGGCCACAGCCAGCTTGCCAAGGTACATATCATAGTCGGTTTCCTTCTGATACTGGTTCTTCTTGCCGGGAACAGGAACCCGCTTGGCGCAGGACTTCCGAAGGGCTTCATCCTCGGTGCCCGTAATGGCCTTGATCTCCCACTCCATAGGCTTCCGCTTGCCCTTTTCATCCAGTTCATCGGACAAAAACCGCTTGGAAGCAACAAACTTCACATTCTCAACAGACAAGGCATTTTCAGCCAGAAAAGCAGACAAACTCATTATTAAAATCCTCCTATTTTGAAATTGAAAAAAGAAAAACCCGCCCACATTATCAAAATGGGGCGGGTTTTGGCAATGTTACTCCATTCCCGCAAGCAGGGTAAAGGCTTCCGGCATCTCGAAATCCTCAAAAGTGAAGTCCATATCTTCATCCAAGTATTCCGCATCAGCGTCAAACTTGGTAAGAATGCCGCCATCAATGTTGCAATCCTTCAGGATCACGGTTTGACGGCCCACAGAAGAAGTGGGATCTTCATTGGTCACCTGAATGTCAAAATAAACATCCTCGCCGGTGTCCTTGTACTGCTTCATCATTTGGCGGAAAATGCTGGTGTTATAGTGGAAGGTTGCGGAACCCGTACCACTCCAACCGGTGGATTTGTTACCCTTGCCGGTCTTGCCCAAAATGGGAATTTCCGTCTTGTTCTTCTCAAAGTTGGCTTCAAGGTTGATAGCCTGCATGAAGTTGTAACGGTTATCCCCAATGGTTACAAAGCATTCAGCCAAAGAAGCAGAAACAGCGTCCTTGGCTTGCATTACAGTTGCCATATACTCTTACACCCCTTTCTTACTGGACATAGACAGTCATATAAAGCTGGGCCATAGCGTTGACCGGGGTAACATAGTCCGTCACCACAACGGCCTTCTTGGTATCGCCTTGGGCAACCGTCACATTGTCCGGGCTGAAGTTCTCAATGGCCCGGATATTCTGAAGTTCCTGATGGTGCTTCACAATGTCGTTCCAAAGGCTGATCCGCCCGGAAGCGTCATTGGGAACCTTGCCAATGTACTTCTTGCCGAACAAAACAGCAATATCATTGGCAATCTGATCCAGAACCCGGATCGTCTGATTGCTGGAAAAGTCCCCGGACTTTTCATCCGTCACGGAAATGAAGGTGTTAATATCCTCCAAAACCACAACCTTTTCATCCACCAGATGGAACATGAACGAACCTTCCAGAATACCGGCTTCCAGTTCGCTTTGGGTATAATCAGTATCAATCTGATATTCCCCGTCATAGTCCATGTTGGTTGCGGACTTATTCACGGCGGTTCCCGCAATCACGCCGGTTGCCCACGGGATCAGGGCGGGATCATCGGTTTCACCAACGATGGTGTTCTTCACACTCACGGTGCCTTCATAGTCGGCCAGATTGCGGAAGCATACCACCTGAAACTTCTTGCCCACATCATCCCGCATCCGCTTACAGAAGGCAGAAAACAGTTCAGCAATGGTGGATTTGTTGGTGGGGCAACCCATAGCGTTGAAGGTATAGGCTTCCATCTTATCCAGATAGGTTTGATAAGCCGCATCCTCCACACTCCCATTGGTGCCGCTGGTCAGAGGGGTGGAAGCGGTCACAGCAAGGCTTCCTTCTGTCTTGAAGTCCACATAATCATTGGGCTTCAGGTCAGCCATTTTAGAAATGGCCTTCTGCTGATCCACTTGGACAGTGCCAAGGAAAGTGGAAACATCATACAGTTTGCTTTCCTGCTGACTGTTTTCATTTTCCTCAATGACAATGCGAAGGTCATTCCCACGGGTGCCGGGGTATTTGGCCGTTGCATAAGTGCAAGCGGCCTTTGCGCCGCTGGAATTCAGGCGGAAGAAGTGAACCGTTTGAGCGTGTTTGAAAATCTCACGCATGGGCTTCAGTTCGTCCGCCGTGTACGCATAGCCGAAAATCTTTTGGGAATTCTTCTGGAACTCCCCAAGTTCAACGGTGATAACCTCACCTTCAGGCCCCCAATTCATTTCAAGGGGGATGGTCGCAATACCACGATCAGAGAGGGTGGCGCTTGCATTCGCAACCGAAATGAAGTTGATATATGCACCGGGCAGAATCTTGTTCTGCGTCAAAAAAGTGCCGCCGCCAAGGGCCATATCAATTCACCTTGCCTTTCTTGAAAAAGTTTTGAAGCAAGCTGTCCACCTGCTCCATCGTGTATTCCTTTCCATCTTCCAGCAAAACGGACAGAAGATCACGCCGCTTGGCGTATCGCTGGAAGGTCAGAATATTTCTTTTGGTGAAAACCGGGACATTGGAAACAGGCGGGGCCGCTTCCGCTGTCTTGGGCTTTCTGGTTTTGGTCGTAGGCATTTTTAATCCCCTCCAATGGTTCCAACCTCGGTTTCCAAGGTTTCCATATAGGTTTCTTCAGCGGGGCGGATCATGGGCAAGTTATAGTTCACAAAGAAGTGAAGTACATTGTCCACAACCTCATAATTCACGCTGGTTCCATGAAGAATATCACCGCCCGGAAGCGTGATGAAGTCCAAGGCTTCCATCATCGTTTCCGCAACGGTGAACATTTCCGCATTATTGCGGGGGTTGGTCGGAAAATACTGAATGTCAAATGGGTTCCGCTTGATAAAGCGCCGCCCAAGCATGGGCGTGATTTCCGGTTGTAAAACGGCAATCAAAAAACAGGGTTCTTTCAAACCCTGTTCCACATCATTCTGATAGATTTCATACCCATCCCCCAAGGCGGCGTTCAGTGCCATTGAAATTCCTTTGATAATCTCATTAAGCATCGAAACACCCCTTCAGGAACAAATACAACTTCTTTTCCAGAATTTTAGGCGCTTGCTGTTCCAGTTCTTGTGTGGAAATGGTCAGCATATAGCGCCCCTTTACCCAATTTTTCTTCAGCACCATCCCGCCTTCCGCATCAGGATCATAAACAAAGCGGTCACTTTCCCAATAACCGGGGATGAACCGCCCCGGCTGTTGCCGGTGGCCGTATTCGACATAGGACGCATATTGAAGGTTATTCAGCACAACAACTGTGTAATGGGTTCCCCTGTGGCCCACAGGCATCACCGCCCACGCATCCCGCAAGGTGCCATACACAACGGGTGTCCGCTTCACAACCTTGTTTAGCAAGCGCCCCGCCAGTTCTTGGGCGGCTTGGCGGCAAAACCTGTCCAAATCCGCCCCCATCAGCTTTTCCATGTTCTTGTTCAGCCGTTCCAGTTGCTTGAAATCGCATTTGCCCCATTTAGCCATCAGGCATACCCCTTCCACGGCTCCAACTGAATTTCTTGATGGTTGGTGAAAACCCCGGCTTCACCGCTTTTAGAATAGGTGAACTTCCGTTCAAGATTGTTGAACCGTGTCACAACGATCTTGCAACCAGCGGGGATTTCCACATCAGGGGATAAGAACAGCTTCACGGTTTGGGCAACAGCGGCCACGGGATCACCGGAACTTGAAGTTAAGGTTTCAAAGGACAATTTACAGGGCTGATCCTGAAGAAGCGGCTTTTCTTCAAAGTCAGTCAGGTGTGTGGTTGGATCGGTGACTTTCTCTTTTACGAAAATAGAACACCGATCCTTCCACAACCGTTCAAGGGCTTTTCTGTGGGCGTTTACCATACAAACTTCCTGAATCGGTAAAGTTCACGGCTCCGCCCATTGGTCAGGTAGTCAATCAGACTGTTCAACCGCTGTTCAGGGGTCAAATTCCCATCCCCAATGGCAAAAACCGTGTTGGTATCGCCTTCCTGAATTTGCTTGATTGCCGCTTCAAGGTCAAACCCTTCCAACTGCCCGGAAACCTTCTTCATGTTCAGGTATTCACCAACCGCCATATAGACGGCCACGCTCACCAACCCTTCAGGCATATCCTTCCGGTTGGTTTCGTTTTGAACCCTGTATTGAACATTGCTGATCACAATATCCAACAGGGGATCTTCAGCGGCCCCCGTTACGCCAAGGGCCGTAAGCATTGCAATAACCTGTTCACGCAACGGGAATCACCACCATTCCATCAACCCAAAGACTGAATCCGGGCAATGGGAATGGCCTTGTGGTTGATATAGGTGCGCTGGGAAGCGGTGCTTTCCCCGCTGTGAACCAGCGTCCAGTTCTGCCCATTCTCCAAGTCGGTGTCCGTGGGGGACAGCTTGGTCTGACTTTTCTTCTCATAGCTGATACCATAGGGGCTGAACACCTTGCGCTGACGCATATACAGGGTATCAACACCGCCGTTGGTCTTGGGGTCACGGGCCATTTCATAAGGAACCTTGGCCCCAATATCTTCATAGGAGATAGCGCCGTTGCCCATGATGAAGGTGGTGTACTGCGTAGCGGGAACCACATACATATCAGCGGCAAGGGTACGGGTGCCAAAGTAGGGGGTTGCCTTGGCAAGATCAATTTCAGAAGCACCGGAAGCACCAGAAGCCTTGATTACCAAAGCGCCGGGGGTGTCCGCTTCAGCATCGGCATAGCCGGTCACGGCGGGAAGATCATCGTCCACAACCACAGTGCGGCCATTCCAAGTGGCAAGGGTCAAATCCTTCTGAATGCCGTCCCCGTCCGTCTGCTTCATGAACTCCAACAGCTTCATGTTTTCAAGATTGGTGGCAACATCACTGTGCATGAACACCAAAGAAAACTTCTGCTTATTGGCTCCACAAGCCTTGTTCACGGCGCTGTTCAGGGTGGTGGCGCTCATAGGGGCATAGATCGTGGTGCTGTGCTTCTCCACAAACTCCTTGTTCTTGGCATCGGCGGTGGGCATGGCAAAAACACCCTTCAGGATGGAAAGAAGGGTTTTCTGATCCAAGGTGTCCTTGTACTCCGCAACCTGTGCGGACACATTGCCCATGAAGTCCACGCCGCCCGTAATGTCATAGCTGAAGTCCTTTTCAGTCCATGCCTTGGCACGGCCAACAACCACCATGCCCTGTTCAAAGGTCTTGGTGGAAGTGGCGGTAATGTCGGTTTCACCGTCATAGTTCACCGCATCCCCATCCAGAAGGCCACGCATGGCAAGACGGGCATAGCCGGTGCCATTCTGACTGGTGAACACCGCCCGAATATCAGGGTTCCCGGCCAGCGCACGGGACTTCTTCAGGGCGTTCAGGGTCAGGTTAGGCACACGGCCAACCATGTACTTAAACGCTTCAGGGTTGAAAGACTTTGCATCAAACTTGCTGTTAGCCATCGTTCAAACTTCCTTTCTGTGTAGTCAAATTGTGTGGGTTACTCCAAAACCGCATCCGGGTTTTCCTCCATGTACTTACACAGTTCGTCATAAGACATTTTGGAAAGATCATCCCCGGTGGGCTGATTGTGGGGATCACTCTTTTCAGCGGCTTTGGCTCCCTTAAACTTGGCCTTGCCGCTGGTGTCGAACAGAAAAGCCGTGTCCTCGCCCTTGGTCAGCTTGCCAATTTCATCATCCAACCCTTTCACCGTGCCATCATCGGCCAGCTCCGCCTTCTCCAAGAATGCGGCCAACAGTGCCTTTACAGCGGTGTTGTTTTTGGCCTTGGCATTGGTCAGGGCCACATCAACGGCATTGCTGATCTTCAGGGCCTTGATTTCATTGGCGTGATCCTTGTCCTTCTGCTTGTTCGCTTCCTGAAGGGCGGTGATCTGGTTCTGAAGTTCCGTGTTATCACCAGCGGATTTCTTCAGGGTTTCAATCTGTCCATCCCGTTCAGAAACTTGGGCTTTCAGGGTCTTGTTTTCCTCGTTCACCTCATTGAACCGGCTCTTGGTCACAAAAGAACCGTTCAGCCCTTCCATAACCTTGTTGGCCTGTTCCTCGGTCAAGCCCCACTCCATCAGCTTTTCTTTCGTCATAGTGTGATACCTCCATCATAAAATCCTTTTTTACCGTGGGTCAGGAACCACGATTTCCCCCGGTTCTGTTTTCCGCCCACAACCGGGAAACGGCGAATAGGTATGAAAAAACCACCACCGGCCCGAAGGCCGGGGTGGTTCAATCAACAATATTGTGGATCAGTCCCAATGCTGATCCGGGCTGAAGTTTTCAAGAATAGAATAATAATTGGGGATTTGGTCAGGCGGTCTCCCGTCCTTCAAGGCGGTAAGAACTTCAATTTTTTCATCAAGAAGTTCTTCACTGTCCACATCAAAGAAGCGGTCAACCAGAACATCAGAAACTTCAGCCAACAGCGCATGAACCTTCATCAGCTTTTCTTCCCGTGTCATATTAACCACCCGCTTTCTTTAACATATCCTGAATTACTTCTTCCAAGGCTTCTACCAACTCCGGTTTATCCTTACGAAGCATTTCTATCAGGTCAGGACGGACAACCGACAAAGCGCCATAATTGGCAAGGGTTTCTTCCGCCCGTTTCCCAATATCCCGGTAATATTTGGAACCGTGACCATATCGCACAAGGCCAGCATCACGGGCCGAACCACCGGAAAGGGCATCGTAAATATCTTCAAGGGAACTGATACCGCCGCCCATAGCGTTTCGGCACTGATAATCAATTTGTTCACTTGCTTCACGCTTCAGCTTATTGAAGGCTTTTTTGTAGTCGGAATAAGAAATGGTTCTCGCATAGTATTGATCCGTCAAGGCAGAAGTGGCGGTTCTCAATTCAGCATTGATTTCCGCCGTAATACGCTTGCATTCCTTATCGAAGGCTTCAAAAAGGGAATCAATATCATCCGCAATATCGGTGTTGGCTTTCTGGAAAAAGGAACTTAACTTGGCGTGGCTGGAACTGAACCAACCTGAATACTTTGCCGGGTCTGACCGGTTGAACATATCCATCAGGTGCATTTCCTCATGTAAGGTTGTAACCACTTGGCCGGTAAGATCATCCCCGGCCAGCTTGGGAATAATCAATTCAACCTCTGCAAGCTGATCATTCCGGGTGTAATAGCGATAATTGACCGCATATCCTTTCCCGTGGGAAACCTTCATGGGAATGCCGTTGGCCCTAATGTTTTCCATAGCGCCCATTTTGGAATAAAGGGCAACCACATCGGGATCAGCGTTTTCACACGCATTCACATAATCAATCAGGGCTTGGGTGTTCTTCCGTTCCTTCTTGTCAGTCAGGTATTCAGGGAACATTTCAGCTTTCAACGGCTCTAATTCCCTTTTCGCCTTCATTATAGCGCCCACGGTGGCAACCGTCAAACCGTCCTTCACGCCATCCACAAAAGCCTTCTTCCAATCGGCATATTTCATATTAGCCGGGACATAGTACACCTTTCCATCAGCGGTGCGGGCGGCTCTTTCGCCGTCCATATCGTCATAATGGGGGCAAGTGGTTCCCCGGCAATTCGGGTGGAAGGGCGGGACAGTCACCCCCGGTTCATATTGGGCCAGCGGGATCACCGTTCCATCAAGGGGTTGGCATACCGTACAGGTGCGGGAATCCAGCGTTTCTACAATTTCAATCTGATCCACACCCAAATCTTTATACATCTGGATTTTGGAAACGGCATTGAAATAACTGGTTTCCGTATGCACCAGCCGCCTTGCCTTATAACGGGCCGTTCCGAACTGCTTTTGAATGGCGGTGATAGTCTTGGCCGGTGGATCACCCCGCAACATACCTTGAATCAGTTCTTTGTTTACGGTGTCCACCAAATCAGCCTTGTTCAGCCAACAGCGATCCCGAAAAGTCCGCCCGTCCGTTGTCCACGGTTTTGAAAGTAAGGTTTCAAGTTTCTTTTGGTTCAGGGCGGTGAAATCCCATCCAAGGCCAATGCCCTTTTGGATTTCAAAGGCCCCGTGGGTGTACCCATTGGAAACCAGTTCCTTCAGAAGATCATCCACCCCATCAACCTGATTGCCATACAGAAGTTCAATCTGCTGTTGAATTTGCAGTTGAATTGCTTCAAGGCGGCTGACATGGAAACGGGTTGAAGCGTTTTCCAGCTTCTTAATCCATTCTGGGGAAAGGTTGGCTTGCTGTGCGGCTTTCACATACTGTTCCGCCGTCCACTTGAATTCTTCAAGCTGTCCGGTGGTCAGCATTTTCCGGGCTTCCGCCAAAGTCACATTGTTATTGGTTGCAAATCGCTGATACCAGCTTTCAATATCCCGCTGAACAGTGTGTTCAGTTTCCCGGTAAATATCTTCAAGTGTCTGAAAGTATTCATCCGCTTGCTTGTGGGCCGAATTTTCAAGAATGGCGAACCGGCCCCGCCAATAGTCAGCATTTTTCACGGGGTCACGCTCCCTTCTTGAATGGCTGGGGTGGTTGGAATCGAACCAACGCTTCAGGGGGTCAAAACCCCTTGCCTTACCTCTTGGCTACACCCCAATATTGGTGCCGGGTATGGGACTTGAACCCATACGCCAGAAGCGGCGGATTTTGAATCCGCTGTGTCTGCCATTCCACCAACCCGGCAAGTGGTAGCGTGTACGGGGGTCGAACCCGTGTTCCCGGCTTGAAGGGCCGGTGTCTTAACCGCTTGACTAACACGCCATATAAAGTGCCGGGGAAGGGAATTGCACCCTTGACCGGGTAAGGAGGTGAACCCCGGCCCCGCCCCATTATTGCCCCGGCATATAGGGAAGGCGGGGATTATTCGTCCCCGCCTTCATCACCATCAGGATCTTCTTTCTGAACATTCCCAAAAGCGCCGGTGTAGTCCTGCGCCTGTTCCATTGCTTCTTCCTTTTCCTTCTTGATCCGCTCCAACTCCAATTCCACATCTGTTGTCCACGGGTGCTGGGCCACAATGGTTTCATTGGACAGAATACCAACGGACTTCCCACAATTTTCAATGGCTTCACTTTCATTCACCGGCATATCCCGGTTAAAAACAATGGTGATTTCTTCTTCCTCAAAATCACCCCGGCCAGTGTTGGCGAAGTCCTGATTGATAAACCACAGAAGATCATCAAAGGCCGCTTGAAACTCGGTTTCCATCCCGTTTGCGTCAAGGTCAATATCAGAATACATGGATTGAATATTCATCTGATTGGGATTGTTGCCCATGCGATCATCCTTGGCATTGTAGCCACGGGCATTTTCAATCAGTTTATCCTTGAACAGCTTCAGAATGGCGTTGAAGTTTTCAGCGTTGACTTCAACTGTCAGGGTGTCCACCCCGCCATCATCCCGAACTTTCACGGCTCCAAAGGTCGCAAGGTTGCGGCGGAACTCCCCAAGGTTTTCACCATCATAGTTCTTCAGGATCAGAATGGTGTTCCGTGCGTCCTCTTGCATATTGTTTTCAAAGTCGGAAATCATAGTGTTGATACCGTCCTGAAGGGTTTTCACCCTGCGGATCAGGGGGATTTCCTGCTTGTTGTACTTGAACGGGATCAGGGGAATCCGCTCCCAATTCAGTTCAACCGTTTCTTCCCCATTGTCAACACTGAAATAGTTTTCATGCTCTCCCAACTGTTCATCCGGGGTCAGGGTGGTTCCATCGTACACATAGCGATAAAGGCCATCTGATTTGAAGATTTCCACTCGCTCCACAATTTCCTTGCTGAAACCGTTCCAAACCTCTTGTGGGTAAAGGCGGATAGCACAATCAAGGATAGTGTGATCATCGTCCGCCCAAAAGGGAAGAATTTCATGGGCCGGGAAGTGTTTGAAGGCAAGTTTGCCATCATCCCCATAGTAGGGGTACAACCAGCCAATCCCGCCTTTCAGGGCATCTTCACACACATACTTCAGAAGCCGCTTGAACCTCTTATCAAAAACCTTGTTCAGAAATTCGGAATAGGTCTTGTTTTTACAGGTCAGGGAAAAGGGCTTGCCCACAAGATAGTTGGTTTTCTGATCCACCATCAAAGCAAACTGGTTATCCACCAGCCGATTGTTAGGAAGGTTGTCAACCTCCTGAAGTTTGCCATCCTCGCCAATAATGGTGCGCTTCCGTGTCAGAATGTCATGGTAGCCTTCATAGTAGGCATCCCCGGTAATCTGTTCTTTCCGCTTGCGGCTCCGCTTCCATTCATCAATTTCAGCGGCGAAAAACTGAAGTTCAGTCATGCCGGTATTGCCGCCCATCAGGATCAGGCGATTGATCCGGGCCGTTTCAGTATCAGTAAACAGGGGCATATTCAATCACCGTCCTTTCTCTGGGGGGGGGGCTGAAATCCAAT